>Ga0224506_10002842_pt1 | contig 11670 bp, 9 predicted proteins | sample SF_Jan12_sed_USG_2_FD_169108 | JGI IMG/M metagenome (GOLD analysis project Ga0224506, IMG submission 169108) | Sediment microbial communities from San Francisco Bay, California, United States - SF_Jan12_sed_USGS_8_1 | ecosystem: Environmental > Aquatic > Marine > Sediment | place: USA...
AGGAATAGAAAACAACAGGCCAAAGCCGCTCTGGAAGCCTGCCATGTCATGGACTTGATGGATAGTTTTTCTGCCACAGTAGTGAGTACCATATGGGTTGGGCTTGACACAGATAAAAGTGATATTGACCTGCTATTTCAATATCAGGACAGCAAAGAGTTTATTCGTGACTGTAAGCAATATTTCAGCCAGCATGAGCAATTCATCGTCAAACATAAAAAGGATTGTGTCATTGTCAGATTTATTTTTCATGATTTCCTTTTTGAATTATATGCCTCTCAAATTCCTGTAGAAAAGCAACCAGCGCATATTCATTTTCAGGTAATGAAAAGGTTATCTGAATTAGGTGGAGAAGCATTAAGGCGATCTATTGTCACACTTAAACATCAGGGGCTAAAAACAGAACCCGCCATTGCAAAGCTTCTCAATTTATCAGGTGATCCCTATGAGCAGGTAATGAAGCTGGCTGATTGTTCTGACGAATCATTGAGTGAATTGATTGCGAAAAATTCTCAAATTGATAATTAGTTATGTGGCCTGAATAATTGCTTTTTAAAACTGATGGGGATTAGAGAGCCAGTTTTATCTGCCTGAATATTCAGTTCAAAAAATACTTCTTCCGCATCTGAAAAAGTATAGGTGGCTATGTAGTAGATGGCTTGCTCTTCCCTGATCTCCTTAAAAGCCAAATCCTTTAATTGGCCTAATAAATTTTTTCCATGACCAAAAACGTGGGCAACAACAGGCTGATCATTTTTGAAAACTGCAATGTTGATGATCCCTGTTCTGCCATTTCGATCAATTTTATAAGAGGCAGCAACTTCGGCAGGTATGTCCGCAGAGTTAAGAGCATTGTAGTGAATGGTGACATCTCCAATGCTATGTTGATTTGCATGAGATAAAGTCGGGACCACGAAAGTGATAATGCCTAAAATGATTGTTGCTGATGTGATGAAGCGAGAATAAAACATAATTAATCCGGATGAAGAAAGTTTAAATCAGGTTATTGATGATTTAGGGTGATGGCAGGAATCTTAGCAAAAAGACTTATCAAGTGAAAGCTGTAAAACATTCCTGATATGTTTAACAGTTAAATAAAGGTTGGCTGAGGCTGAAGTTTTAGCGGAGGCTGACGATGATTATGCGCTACGAGTGAAACTGACAACATTGGATGACGAAACTTCCGGTTTAAATCTATAAAGCTCAACTTTCATGTTGTTGGCATTTTCGATTTCATACTCCAAATCATCAATCAGGCGATTTAATCCCTTGATCTTGCCACCAACAAAAGAACGAGACTGTTTTAATGCATCCAGTTCTGATTCGTATTCACTGATACTGCTTTTTTGAATTTTTAATTGATGTGACAATGGAGATAATACATTTTGAGTCCAAATTCGTAATGATTTACGAGCCTGTTTAAAGCTGCTGACCAAATCAGTGACAGTGCCGGAAAAGAAACGGGAAACGGCGATGCTTTGTTCTGTGAAAGCTGTGATGAGATTATTTTCCAGTCTTTTTGAATGCTTGATTATATTTCTCAAATCATTGGTAATTCTTCTGGCGGGCACATATTTTGGCTCCAGAAGATTTAAACCGAAATCATCATTAAATTTTTGATAGAGAGAAATTGTCATTTTATTTGTCAGTTCAGCTTCATGATTTAGCTCGGAAATAATTTTTTCTACAGCATCGTAAAACTCATTCATATGCCTAAACAATGCAACGGTGGTTTTACTATTGACCAACTGTTTTATGGTTTGATCGACCAGTTTTGAAATAGTTTCGGAAGCTACGATATCCAGCAAAATTTTACTTTGTCTTTCCAGTAGTCGTTGGCTCGGTTTGATTGCTACGAGTTGATGTTCGTATTTGCTCATTGAAGCTTTGTTTTCCTCAACCATTTCTTCAATTTTGCTGGTATTGTCACCTGTAATTTGTTCGAATTGTTTCCGTTGTAAGAACATGGCTTCAGATTTCTGTGTCGCCATATGGATAGCCTGACTGATCATATTTTCAGTATGGGTAAACAGGGAATCAACGACCAATTGTTTTTTGTGACTTAACAAATTGGTTGCCAAATAATGCTCGAGCTTATCTATTTTGCTCTTGCTTAATTGTTGTGCGTCATTTCTGACCTTTCCAATCAGTGCTTTTTTCGCAGAAATAGGGATAACCTGATTAAGATTCAAATTTAACTGTGAGCAGGTATTTTTGATAACTTTACTAAGATTGTTTTCAATACTGGCAGTTTCCGACAGCTCGTCTTCAAGCGTATCGATCTTGTTTAAAACCACAAAAGTATCCAATCCATTTTCATCAGCCAGAGGCTGGATATAGTCTTGCCAGATTTTCATGTCTGAAGCGGTAATACCTGTATCGGCGCCCAACAAAAACAGAATTGCCTGAACTTGAGGCAAAACTTTTAATGTCAGTTCAGGCTCACTACCCAGAGCATTCAATCCGGGAGTATCGATTATTCTTAATCCCTTGATCAATAAATCATGAGGGAAACTTACAAGGGCATGACGCCAGACCGGAATTTCAACCTGACCTTTTTCATCATTATGTTCTAAAAGTGTTAAGTCAAAACCGAGTTTTTTGGCAATATCCTTACCAACCTTTTTGGTTTCAGTGATCATTTTCAAACTTTGCGTCATTTCAAGCGCTGAACCGGTTAAAAGCGGGATTTCACGCCAATGAGACGGATTTTCACGATACTCGCTCAAGGTGGTCGGTTTCATTCTGGATTCTATGGGTAATAATCTGAGATAGGGTCTGTTTTCTTTTTTGTCGTAAAAGAGTTCGGTTGGACACATGGTTGTGCGGCCTGCTTCAGAAGGCAAAATCCTCTGGCCATATTCTGAGAAGAAGAGCGCATTGATTAATTCTGTTTTACCACGGGAAAATTCGCCTACGAAAGCAAGGGTCAAATATTCCTGTTTGAGGAAATCCTGAAAAGTGTCAATTTGGTTTTCAAAGTTTTGGTCAAAAAATTGATTGCGCTTTAGCCAGATTTTTAAACGAACCAGTAAATTATTAACGTCATTTTTCCACTGATCGAAGGCATTTATATTGTTGAAGAGTTCATTTGCCATGGTATAGACTTCCCGTTTGTCTGCGGCCAAGTTGAATAAAACTACATCCTGTACCCCCTATTTATATACCAATTTGGTCTGAAATCCTAGTAAAAACTGAACCAATATCTCGTTTTTCAATAAAAAGTTGGTTAAATAAAATCAGTAAGTTACTACATAATAAGTGGAAATAAGTAGTATTCGATCAGACTTCTGACAAATATTACAGCCAAAATTGCCACCATTGGAGAAAGGTCAATTCCGGGCGTTTTTGGCAAGATACGGCGAAAAGGTCTTATTAAAGGTTCGGTTAACTGGTTGAGCGCAGCAACAATAGGATTACTGAAGTCTGCAAACCAGCTTAAAATGGCGCGAGCAATAATTAAAAACAGGAAAAGATTGAAGGTTGCGCTAATTAACATTAGAAAAGGATATATTAATAAAACCTTTAAAGTTAAGGTTTCAGCAGAAAGTGTTAGTAAAGCCAGCAAGAAAATACTTGCTAATCCAACAAGCCACGCAAGTATTAAGGAAGAAACATCAATTCCTCCAAATCCTGGTATAAAACGTCTAAGCGGTTTAATGAAAATATCAGTTAAATGTACAACAAATTGAGCCAGAGGATTATAAAAATCCACTCTGAAATACTGCATGAAGAATCGCAGTAAAACAATGTCAATGTAGAATATAAATATAATGTTAACGATTTCCGCAAAGGGATTCATAATCAGCCTCTTGTTTGTCTTAACCTTTTCCCAGCTCAATGCCTCTTTCGATGGCAGCTTTTACCGCATTTTGAACGATTTTATCAAATTTGTCATGGAGAAAACTGTTAACAGCTGCTTCAGTAGTGCCTTTTGGAGAGGTAACGGCCTTTCTCATATCAGCAATTCTGGTTTCTTTATCTGCTAATACCAACTGAGCAGCACCAGAAAAAGACTGACTGACCAGCTGTCTTGCAGTTGTTTCTTCCATCCCTTCTGTCACAGCCTGGGAGATCATTGCTTCCATCATCAGGAATAAATAGGCAGGTGAGCTACCGGCTATTGCGGTAACTGTGTTCATGTGGTTTTCATCGGTGATAAAACAGCTTACCCCTACAGAATCAAATATGGTTTTTGCCAGTAATTTTTGTGCCTCAATTGTTTTTTCATTGGCAAATAACCCAGTTGCACCTTGCTGGATTTTTGCAGGCGTATTGGGCATAGCTCTGATAATGGCAACGGGTTGATTGAGCAACTTTTCCAATCGCTCAGTTGGAAATCCGGCGGCAACACTAATCAGAAGTTTTTCATTAAGACTGTTTTTTGAAAGCGTTTCACATACTGCTGGAATTATTTGTGGTTTAACTGACAGCACGATGATATCGGCAAAATCCACTGCATCATGATTGTTCTGCGAAGTGTTAATCTTGTATTGCTGTTTTAAAAAGTCCAGTTTATCTACAGATGGATTGCAAGCAAGAATATTTTCTGACGGAAACTGATTTTGGATCAAGCCTGCTATGATTGCAGAAGCCATATTCCCTGCACCAATAAAGGCAATGGTTTTTGAGTTGATAGATGATAATAAATTATTGTCAGTCATTTTTTGTTTCTTTTACCAAAAATATCCGTTCCTATTCTAACCATATTACTGCCATTAATGATAGCAGCTTGCATATCGCCACTCATGCCCATGGACAGCGTGTCGAGGACGGGATAGTCTTGTTGCAATTCAGTATAGATTTTATAGACTTCTGCAAATTGTTTTGATTGCGATTCATAATCTGTTTGCATTGGTGGAATAACCATCAGTCCTCTGGGTTTAATATTGGGTAAATCCATGGCCAAATCAAGTAATGAACGAATATTAGTCAAGTCTGCACCCTGCTTTTGATCTTCGTTAAAAATATTGGCCTGAATACATATTTGAAGCTGAGTACTCTCTTTGGGGCGTTGGTCATTGAGTCTGAGTAATATTTTTTCTCTGTCAATACTTTGAACCCAATCAAAATTTTCAGCTATTGCTCTTGTTTTATTACTTTGTATTGGACCAATAAAATGCCATGTGATTGGCAGATGTTTGCACTGTTCTATTTTGTCTATGGCTTCCTGCAAATAACTTTCACCAAATTCTGTGAGATCACTCTCATATGCCGCTTGTATTGCACTGGCTGAATGTGTTTTACTTACTGCCAGAAGACGCACATGCTGTTGTCGAAAAGGTGACTTACTCACTGCAGTTTCGATTCTGCCTCTGATCTGCTGGACTTTATTTGCAATTGTCATCGTTATTGGCCAAGAATTAATGTTGAGTCAATCATGGTTATCGTTGTATAGTGTCGCTTAGGTTTTTTGGTAAAACATCATGTTGTACCAACCATTAGGTACTATAATCTAAAGTTGTAGATAGAATCTATAGTTGTAAATTGTAAAATCCAAAGGTTAGAATTCACAGGGTGTTTAGGTTACGGTGAAAACAGAATCAATAACAGATTACCGGATTTCTACAGTAATGGTTATATAATTACCCTGAAAGAGTTACCCCGATTTAACAAACAGTGATTTTAGCATTTAATAAAAATTTTGTAGAGGTATTCAAGAATGGATATTACTGAGTTGCTTGCCTTTAGTGTGAAGAATAAAGCATCTGACTTGCATTTATCAGCTGGACTGCCGCCCATGATCCGTGTTGATGGTGAAGTGAGACGGATTAATGTGCCAGCAATGGATCATAAAATGGTTCATAGTCTGATTTATGACATCATGAATGACAAGCAGCGCAAAGATTATGAGGAATTTCTCGAAACCGACTTCTCTTTCCCGTTGCCAGGTATAGCTCGCTTCCGGGTTAATGCTTTCAAGCATAATCGTGGAGCAGGTGCTGTATTCAGAACAATCCCTTCGCAAGTATTGACGCTGGAAGAGCTCGGCGCACCACAAATTTTTAAAGAATTATGTATGCATCCTCGTGGTCTGGTATTGGTTACTGGACCAACTGGCTCAGGTAAAAGTACAACGCTTGCGGGTATGATTGACTACATTAACGACAATCATTATGGTCATATTTTGACAATTGAGGACCCGATAGAGTTTGTACACGAAAGTAAAAAATGTCTGGTTAATCAGCGTGAGGTGCACCGTGACACTCTCGGATTTGGTGAAGCACTACGTTCAGCTCTGCGGGAAGACCCTGATATTGTTCTGGTTGGTGAGATGCGTGACCTTGAAACGATTAGCTTGGCATTGACAGCTGCGGAAACGGGGCATCTGGTTTTCGGAACTTTGCATACATCCTCAGCAGCAAAAACAATTGACCGTATAGTGGATGTGTTCCCGGCTGCAGAAAAAGATATGACACGTTCGATGTTATCAGAGTCATTACAGGCGGTAATTTCTCAAACGCTGCTGAAAAAAAATGGTGGTGGTCGTGTTGCAGCTCATGAGATAATGGTTGGCACACCGGCAATAAGAAACCTGATCCGTGAGGATAAAGTGGCGCAAATGTATAGTGCTATTCAAACAGGCCTGGGTGCTGGTATGCAGACGCTTGACCAATGTCTAAAAGATTTGTTGGCAAAAGGCATAATCAGTCGTCAGGACGCCAGAGATAAAGCCAAGAACAAAGACGATTTTTAATTAATTTGGAAAATACCAAATCTGATTTTTGGAGAAGATGATGGATTTTGAAGGTCTACTTAAATTAATGGTAACCAAAAAAGCCTCGGACCTGTTTATTACAGCTGGAGTTCCACCCAGTATTAAAATCCATGGAAAAGTAATGCCCGTGACTCAAAGGGCATTGAATGCTGAAAAATCACGCGAAGTGGTTTTGAGCATCATGAATGAAGATCAACGTGCCGAGTTTGCAAAACATCACGAATGCAACTTTGCAATTAATGCTGATGGTGTGGGACGTTTTCGTGTCAGTGCATTTCAGCAACGAAATCATGTTGGTATGGTATTAAGACGTATTGAAACTACCATTCCAAATATTGAAGATCTGAATTTGCCCAGTGTTTTGAAGAAGTTGTCGCTTACAAAACGTGGATTGATTATTTTCGTGGGTGCAACGGGTACAGGTAAATCTACCTCGCTGGCGTCAATGATTGGATATCGTAACCATTCGACAACCGGGCATATTATTACTATCGAAGATCCCATCGAATTTGTTCATGAGCATGACAAGTGTATTATTACGCAACGTGAGGTTGGTATTGATACGGATAGCTTCGAAACTGCGTTGAAAAACACCTTACGACAAGCACCTGATGTTATTTTGATTGGTGAGGTTAGATCTGCTGATACCATGAAATATGCGGTAGCGTTTGCCGAAACTGGTCACTTGTGTGTTTGTACCCTGCATGCCAACAATGCGAATCAGGCTCTCGATAGAATTTTACACTTTTTCCCCAAAGAGCAGCATGGTCAGGTTTTGATGGATCTTTCCTTGAATATGAGAGCAATTATCGCTCAACAATTGATCCCGACACCGGATGGAAAGGGAAGAAGACCAGCGATAGAGGTGCTGATCAATACACCTCTAATTTCAGATCATATCAGAAAAGGCGATCTGCATTTATTGAAAGATTTAATGGCCAAATCAACAGAGCATGGTTTGCAAACTTTCGATCAAAGCTTGTTCCGTCTGTTCAAAGCAGGTGAAATTACCTATGAAGATGCATTACATCATGCTGATTCTCAAAATGATCTGCGTTTGATGATCAAACTGGATGAAACCGAAAACTCTGGGGGGAACTTGTCAGCCAGCATTGGTGGCATGTCGTTGGAAGAGCAGGAAAGTGATTATTAGCAGCCGAGTCTGAGCTATGTCGTTTACACTGCTCTTTGCTGTTTTATTGTTGTTTGGTATGGCCATATTTGGCCGTCATTTTATTCCATTACCCAAAAATATCTGGTTATTGTTCCTCGCCCAACCATTAGTGATGGCGGGAACATCGATGATAGTTTTTGTTGGTGGTTTGCTTGCGAGCAAAATTGCCCCAACACCTGATCTGGCAACATTACCTATTACCTTGATGATTCTCGGAACCGCTATTTCGGTTGTTCCGGCAATCATGTTGATGAAAATGGTAGGTCGACGCAAAGGCACTATCATTGGACTTTTTATTGGCTTGTCTGGCGCTGTTTGCTGTTTTGTTTCAGCATTGCATGGACTTTTTATTTTTCTCTGCTTCGGGTCTTTTTTAATAGGCTCTACCATGGCATTTGTAGCGCAAATGAGGTTTGCTGCACTGGAAAGCGTTGCACAGGCTGAAGATTCTGCCAAAGCGATTTCTGTATTAATGACAGCTGGTGTATTTGCTGCCATATTAGGTCCGGAAGTTGCGGTGATCAGCAAGGACTGGATTAGTTCACCTCACAGTTTTGCCGGTTCATTTTTGGCATTGATTATTATGATGGCAATTGCCATTTGTGTGGTTATCCTGCTTGATCCGATCATAGTGAAGCAGACTCAGGAACGTTTGACGTCCCGACCAATATCGCAAATCATAAAACAACCTCCTTTTATCATTGCAGCTATTTCAGGTGCAGTGGCCTATTTCGTCATGAGCTTCATCATGACGGCCACACCTTTGAGTATGCATGAAGTTGATGGACACGATCTTGAAGCAACCAAATGGGTTGTTCAAAGTCACATTGTTGCCATGTATTTGCCAGCTGTATTTTCTGCTTTACTTGTGCGTTTTTTAGGTGTTCATCGATTGATGCTTTTGGGCAGCTTGTCGTATGTGCTGGTTGTCTGGTTTGCCCTCTCAGGAAAAGAAGTCATGCACTATTGGTGGGCTATGGTGTTGCTTGGCGTAGGATGGAATTTTTTGTTTACCTGTGGAACCTTAATTCTTCCGCAGAGCTACTTGCCCCATGAACGCTTCAAAGTTCAGGCAATCAATGATTTTACTATTTTCTTTTTCCAGACTGTTGCCTCACTATTCGCTGGAATCATTTTGTTTAAACAAGGCTGGTCAACTTTAATTGTCATCTCATTACCAATAGTTATTTTGATGTTGCTGGTGAGTCTCTGGTACTATGTTTTGCAGTCAAGAAAAGGATCTTTAAATGCCGAAGCGCCAAATTATCCTGAAGCAGCAGAAGAGCCTGAAAAAGTTAAAATCTAGTTGTACTTGAATATTAGTTTCATTCGAATATTGGTTTTAATCGAAGCATTATCCTGGGGGATGTTATGAAAAAGATTATTATTACAGGTCTGTTTTTGTGGTTATTTACAGTTGATTCTTTGGCCGCTGAAGAAAAGGATAAAAGAGCTGAATACATAAAACAAAACTATGCCAAATATGAATACCAGATACCTATGCGAGATGGGGTTAAGTTGTTCACCTCTGTTTATGTACCTTACGATACCAGCCAAAAATATCCAATGTTGATGGTGCGTACACCATACAGAGTTTCACCTTATGGCGTTAACCAATATAAAACAAAATTGGGACCCCATGAAGACTTTGAAAAAGAAGGTTTTATCTTTGTATTTCAAGATGTTCGTGGAAAATTTATGTCAGAGGGCAAGTTTGTTAACATGCGGCCGCAAAATGCCTATCAAAAGGGCGGTAAAGCAGTTGATGACGCGACAGATGCCTATGACACAATAGACTGGTTGGTAAAAAACATTGCAAATAATAATGGGAAGGTAGGCCAATGGGGTGTTTCCTATCCAGGTTATTACACCTCAGTTTCAGCTATTAACAGTCACAAGGCATTAAAGGCTATTTCTCCACAGGCACCAATAGCAGACTGGTTTTTTGATGATTTTCATCGAAACGGTGCATTTGTAACGCCAATGGCATTTATCTTTTTTGATCGGTTCGATAAAAAACGTGAGGGAACTCATGAAGCATGGCCTGAGTCTTCAAAATTACATACGCCTGACGGCTATGATTTTTATAAAGAATTAGGACCACTTTCAAACGTTAATAAAAAATATTTTAAAGGTGAGCGTCCATTCTGGAATGAGCTGACTGAGCATCCTAATTACGATAAATACTGGCAAGACAGAAATATATTGCCCCATTTGAAAAACACCAAGCCTGCAACTTTGGTAGTCGGTGGCTGGTATGACACAGAAGATCTGTATGGTCCATTATCAACTTACTCAACCATGTCGCAGAACAACTCAAAGAACAATGTAAGTCTGGTGATTGGTCCCTGGTCGCATGGTCAGTGGAATAGTAGTTCAGGTGAAAAGCTGGGCGAAGCAGATTTTGGATTTGATACCAGTTTGTGGTTTCAGAAAAACATTCATTTGAATTTCTTTACCCACCATTTAAAAGGTAAAAAAATCAATCCAATTTCCAAAGCAACAATCTTCGAAACGGGTAGTAATCGCTGGCGAACATTTGATCGTTGGCCGCCAAAGAATACCAAATACTCAAAGCTGTATTTGTCTTCTAATGAGAAATTGACAAATAAACCGCTACAGGGAAAAGGTTATAGTGAATATATCAGCGATCCGAATAAACCGGTTCCTCATACCATTAAAATTGGTAGAGGATGGGATAAACCTTACATGGTGGAAGATCAAAGGTTTGCAGCCAGAAGGCCAGATGTGTTGGTGTTTAATTCAGAAGTTGCAGATGTTGATTACACTATTTCCGGCTCAATAAAAATAGATCTGTGGGTTTCAACTTCTCAATCAGCAGCTGATTTTGTCGTCAAACTGGTTGATGTTTTCCCTGGAATGGATGTCAATAATGACAAGGTAGATCAAGCCAAAGGCAATCGCCATGAATTGGTACGCTGGGGTTCTATAAGAGGTCGTTTCAGAAACAGCATGTCAAAACCTGAACCTTTTGTTCCTGGCAAACCGACTAAAGTCAGCTTTGAGCTCTATGATGTTCTGCATACCATCAAGCGCGGTCATAAATTACAAATTCAGGTGCAAAGCAGCTTCTTCCCGTTTCTGGATGTTAATCCGCAAAAATATGTGGATAATATTTTCAATGCCAAAGAGGAAGATTTTGTAAAAGCCGAACATCGTATTTATCACGATAAAAATCATCAAAGCCAAATCAGTTTTGAAGTTCTTAAAAATTAAAATGCTGTTAATAGTTAATAGTTAATAGTTAATAGTTAATAGTTTAGAACTTTTTGTAGGGCGGATAAGCATAGCGTCATCCGCCTTTTTTATTTAAATGGATTCTGGTCTTCACCAGAATGACGGTCACTTTCTATTGATGTTTTGTGTCTGGTAGGATGCCGGTGAGGTACGAACCGCATCATCTTTTATTTGTTTCGTTCCCCGAACTTCAAAGTCTTCTCTTTGAACCTCGTCCCAAGCAACCCTCTCTCGTCATTCCCGAGAAAGCGGGAATCCATTTTGAAACCAAAAATGAATCTGGAGGGTTATTATACTATCACCCTAACCCCGAACCTCGTTCCTAGCACCTGATTATTTATCGTCCAGCTTCTTCCAAAATAGAATTAACAATCGACACAAGCGTAATAACAAAAAGAAAAACCATCACCACTCCAACAGCCAGATAATTCCATAAATTACCTTGTTCAAAGTCACGCTTTCGATTCTCTTCACTTTGTATACCGACCATGGCGGCCAAAACACTTTTGATAACTGAAAT
>Ga0224506_10002843_pt1 | contig 11665 bp, 9 predicted proteins | sample SF_Jan12_sed_USG_2_FD_169108 | JGI IMG/M metagenome (GOLD analysis project Ga0224506, IMG submission 169108) | Sediment microbial communities from San Francisco Bay, California, United States - SF_Jan12_sed_USGS_8_1 | ecosystem: Environmental > Aquatic > Marine > Sediment | place: USA...
CGGTGGTTTCCCATCTGCTCCAACTGCGGCCGAATCTACACCACCAAGGCCCACGAGTTTCTTCCCAATGAAGACAAGGTTCTCTACACCTGTGAAGGTATGGAGGTCAAGGGAAGGTGGCTGGAAGGCTGTGGACACAAGGGCGAGGCAGATTATAGACAGGGAGAGGGAAAACTTGGCTGGAAGGTGGAGTTCGCGGCTAGGTGGAAAGCCTTAGACATACGGTTCGAGGCGTATGGAAAGGACATCGCAGATTCGGTGAGGGTGAACGACCGCATATGCCAGGAGATTCTCAACTGGCCTCCGCCCTCCCACGTGCAGTATGAAATGTTCCTAGACAAGAGTGGGAAAAAAATATCCAAATCGGCTGGAAACGTTTTCACTCCGCAGGTTTGGTTAAGATACGGTTCACCCCAGTCCCTTCTCTTGCTCACTCTGAAACGGTTTGTTGGAACCAGATCCCTCTCAGTTACGGACATACCTCAATACATGAACGAACTCGACGAGCTGAAAGACGTCTGCTTGGGAAGAAAAGCAGTTCCAGACAAAAAGGAGAGGGCCAAACTCACCGGTCTCTACATGTATTGCCGTTTTTTCAAGCCTCCGAAGGCCAGTGTCCACGTACCCTACAACCTGCTCACATACCTGGCCAAGGTGGGTCCCAAAGGCTCTGAAACAGAGTTCGTCATAGAGAAGCTCAAAGACTACGGGTACGTAAAGGAAGAGGTGCCGGACGATCTAAAGAAACGAATCGAGTATGCTCTCAACTGGACAAGAGACTTCATGGAAATAAAGGAGAAGGCCGTGAAGCTGAGTGATCAGGAAATTAGCGCAGTGAAGGAACTCATCCAAACCCTTCAAATCGAAACAGATGAGGAACAAATACAAGGCGCCATTTTCAGCATCGCAAGGAAACAAGCTATTAAGCCCGCAAAGTTATTCAAAACCCTATACAACATCCTCCTAGGAGTGCCTGAAGGCCCGAGACTAGGCCCGTACATCGTGGCCATGGGACGAGAAAACGTAATCGACGCCTTAAAAAGAGCGATGAAGAAACATTAGTTACCCAAAGTTGATTATGGAAAACTCTTTTACTCTGGGTTATGGTTGTTATTTTGGGCCCGTGGTCTAGTCAGGATTAGGACGCTGGCCTGCGGAGCCGGAGATCCGGGGTTCAAATCCCCGCGGGCCCGCCACAGATTCTGAAAGGAATAACGAGTAATAGAAATGAAGCTTTCTTGAAAAACTAAAAAAAGAAAGGGAGATCGTTAAATTTTTTATTTCTTCTTTGCCATGGCGACGAATTTGTCTATTGGTATGGCTGGTAGACTCATAATCTGTATGGTTCCGCGAGATCCGAGTTCTACAGAAACACGGGTTATTGTTTCGTTGTCAGGTGCCTCGACAACGTTTACGAAGTCGTAAGGTCCTAGCACTGCGTATTGGGAGACAACCTTGGCGCCGAAAGCTTCGATTTCCTTGTTGACCTCTTTAATTCTTGATGGCTTTTCCTTAATTGTCTTCCTTCCCTCAGCTGTGAGGGTTGAAAGAAGAATGTAGGTAGGCATATATGTGTCCTCAAAACATAGTTTTCGCGCTCTTACAATTTGTATTTTTCGCTAAGTTTAATGTTTTTATGATCTGTAATCATAAAACGAGCCTTCGAAACCATTGAAGATTCCAAAGTAGAAAAAGCGGTGAACATGGATTGGTAAGTATGCTGCTCAGAACACAGGCTTTTGTTCTAAATGACAAAAAAGATAAAACAAGGTTTTGACAACATTTTGTTTCTATGGAGTGTTAATGATGTTTGGATACATGGGAAAGATTCTGAGAGTTGATCTATCGAAATCAAAGATAACTGAAGAATTTCCTGACGAAAATACTTTGAAGATGTTTTTGGGTGGAAGTGGAGTAGCCGCCAAGTATCTTTTTGATGAGGTTGAAAAGGGAACAGATCCATTGGGTCCGGAGAACAAGCTAATATTCATGACGGGGCCTTTGACAGGAACTCTGTCTCCGAGTACCGGAAGATACATAGTAGTCGCCAAATCTCCCCTCACCGGTTTCTGGGGACAGGCAAACGCAGCTGGTTTTTGGGGAACAAATTTCAAAAGGTCAGGTTTTGACGGAGTGATATTCGAAGGCATCTCGCCTAAACCAGTCTACCTTGTTACCGATGACGGAAAGGTCGAGCTTAAAGATGCAAAAGATCTCTGGGGTAAGAATACTTCAGAAACTACAAGATTGATTAGAGAGAAGCTTGGAGAGAACTTCCGCGTTGCTTGTATAGGCATTGCCGGAGAGAATTTAGTTAGATATGCTGCGGTTATAAACGACGCTGATCGACCAAACTGGGGTCGAGCAGCTGGAAGATGCGGAATGGGAACCGTAATGGGCTCGAAGCACTTGAAAGCCATTGCTTCAAGAGGGACAAAGAAGATCGAAGTGGCAAATGAAGATGTTTACAGAAAAGAAGCCAAAAAAAGATACGACTGGGTTAACGAGAGCTTGTTGAAAATGACCCTTGAAGCGTATGGAACAGCCGCCGTCCTCGATATGGTGAGCGTCCGAGGTGGGCTTCCCACAAGAAACTGGCAAACCGGCGTCTTTCCAGGTGCAGACAATATAAACGGAACCGCGATCAACGAAAAAATTCTTACAGAGAGAAAGCCTTGCTTTGCGTGCCCAATCGCTTGCGGAAGGCTAAGTGAGATCAAAACAGGGCCGTACGCAAGTAAAGGAGAGGGACCAGAATATGAGTCTCTTGGAAGTTTTGGCAGTATGTGTGGAATCGACAATTTAGAGGCTATTACCCTTGCGCATTTTCTATGCAATGAGTATGGTCTTGACGTGATTTCTACCGGAAGCACAATAGCTTATGCTATTGAATGCTATGAGAAAGGAGTATTGACCAAAAAAGACACCGGCGGATTAGAGCTTAAGTTTGGGGATCCAGATGTCATGATAGAACTTGTGCACAAAATAGCCAAGAGGGAAGGCGTTGGAAATCTACTGGCCGAAGGAACAAAGATCGTCTCAGAAAAACTGAATAAGGGAACCGAAAGATTCGCTATGCATGTTAAAGGTCTAGAGATGCCAGCTTACGATCCCAGAGCTGCCAAAATAACTGGGCTAGCATTTGCCACCGCAAATCGAGGAGGCTGCCATATCACGGCTTATGTAGAAGGCCCGACTTTTATGTCAATGCCTTTTCTCATCATTGAAGAGAGCGACGTTGGAGATTTACTTCAGGAGATTCCGGAGACTGCCAAGGTTGTCAAGGATATGGAGGATGCGTTTGCCGTTTTTGATGCGGTTGGGGGATGCAAATTTATGGGAATGGTCTTAACTGGAGAGGACTGGGCAACTTTGATAGCGAATCTTACAGGTTGGAAATTCACTGAAAGCGACTTTAGGAGAACCGGTGAGAGAATCTACAATTTTGAAAGAGCCTTTAACATGAGGGAAGGGTTAACTAGAGCCGATGATACTCTTCCGAAGCGTTTGTTAGAAGAACCATTGCCCGAAGGGCCAGCTGAGGGGCAAGTAGTAAATCTAGATCCACTCTTAGATGCCTACTACGAGTTTCGAGGATGGGACAAGAACGGCAAACCAACTCCTGAGAAGCTTAAAGAACTCGGGTTAGACTGGTTGATCAAAGAGATTTACTAGCGACAAAACTTAACTTCAGATAGCCTATTTTGATTATCTTAACACTGAGTAGGTGAAAGATTTGGCTGAGAAAATGACTTATGCTGATAAGCCTTGGGTGAAAAGCTATTTCGTGGGGCCGTTCAAACTCCAAAAGACCATGGAGCCATACCCCAAAATACCTGTTTACAAGTTTTTGGACGATTCTGCGGCAAACTATCCTGAGCAAATCGCATGCGTCTATCTAGATAAGGAAATGACTTACTCGGAGTTAAAGCTCAATGTGGATAAGCTGGCAACCGCGCTCGCGGATTTAAGTGTGAAGAAAGGCGACAAAGTTGCAACAATTCTTCCAAATTGTCCGCAGTTCATCATAAGCGATTACGCAATAATGAGACTAGGAGCAGTACATGTTCCAATCAGTATATTACACAAAGCTCCCGATGTGCTGTATGAGATAGGCGAATCTGGAGCTGAAACAGTAATCTGCTCCTATAGACGTCTTGAGCGTGTTAATTCAATAAAAGATAAAACGAAACTTAAGAACATAATTTTTACACCAGTACCCATATTCCCTGATTATTCCCTGCCTGAAATAAAAGAAGTTCCTAGTGTTCATCAACTAGAAGACTTGATAGAAAAATACGAGCCTAAACCTCCAAAAATTGAAATAAATCCCACGGAAGACTTGGCACTACTTCCTTTTACCGGAGGCACAACAGGAGTCCCGAAAGGCACTATGTTAACTCATTACAACATAACCACTAGCGTGATTCAGTCATTACATTGGATGATGCAACCTTTAGCGGCGGGAGTTAAAGGGAAAGCCTCTGCGCTGATATGTGTTCCTGTTTTCCATCAATATGGACATTGGGCCGTTCACGCCGGCATTTCTTGGGGTCTTCGCGGGTTTTTGGTGGATCCAAGAGATATTGATAGAATCGTAGAAATAGTAAAAAAATATCGTCCTTTTATGGTTCTGGGTGTCCCCACCCACTATATGATATTACTTACTAAGGACCTTCAGAGGATTCCGATTTTCTTCTATTCGAGTGCAGCTGCTCTTCCTCCAGACGTTGCAAAAGAATTTGAGAAGAAAATTGGTGTTCCAATGGGTGAGGGCTATGGTATGACAGAAGCGACTGCTGCTACTCATTTGAATCTTTCAGCACTTTCAAAAGTTACTGGATTTATGGCAAATGTGAAAAGATCTATTGGTGTGCCAGTTGCTGATACGGAAGTTAAAATTGTAGATCCAGAGACTGGCGAGGAAGTTCCATTTGGTGAATCTGGTGAACTGTACATTCGTGGTCCTCAAATTATGAAGGGTTATTGGCCAACTCCAGGCAAGGGTTTAAAAGATGGTTGGCTTGCTACGGGCGATATTGCGAAAATGGATGAAGATGGCTACTTCTACATCGTTGACCGTATCAAGGACATGATTAACGTGTCAGGGATGAAAGTCTACTCGAGGGTGGTTGACGATGTCTTATATGAGCATCCAGCGGTCAGTGTGGCAGGAGTCATTGGAATTCCAGATCCGGAGCGTCCGGGTAGTGAAAGAGTAAAGGCTTTTATAACATTGAAGGAGGGGTATGAAGGCAAAGTGACTGCTGATGACATAATTAAATATTGTAGAGAAAAACTTCCACCATACGCTGTACCAAAGTTCGTTGAGTTCAGGAAGAATTTGCCGTTAACTCTTGCCATGAAAATTTTTAAGAGAAAACTTAAGGAAGAAGAGATAGCTAAGATGAAAGAAAAGGGGGAAATAACTGGCTAAAGGTAAGGTTTGCTTCTACGGCTAGAAGTCCACCTTCTTTCCTTCATACGCATAGATAAAGAGCTTCTTGGTGTCCTCCACATCTGGAACCCGCGGATTCATAAAGGTACAGGATGAATTCGCCGCTCTAGTCACCAAGTCATCTAGTCTCTTCTCAAAATCCTCTCTACTTATCCCCAATTCCTTGATGGAAGCGGGTTCCCCCATCTCACGATCAAGCCTCCTGACGGCTTCGATCAGCTTTTCCACTGCTTCTTCGTCTGTTTTGGCTTCAGTGCCTATTGCTCTAGCGATATCAGCGTATCTTTCCATAGCTTCTCTTGCGCTGTACTCAATTGAGTACGAGAGGAAAAGGTCTACAGTTCTGCCGTGCGGAACTTTGAAGATGGCGCCAAGGGAGTGGCCCATGGCGTGAGCGATGCCTACTTGCGAGTTGCCGAAGGCTATGCCAGCCATAGTGGCTGCGTTATGCATCTTCTCTTTTGCTTCCTTATCCTCAGGATTTCTATAAGCCCTTGGAAGATATTTGAAAATGATCTGTATCGCTTTGATTGCCAAGGCGTCTGAGAAGTCGTTCCTCCATTGGGAGACGTAAGCCTCTATTGCGTGGGTGAGCGCGTCTAAGCCCGTGTCTGCCACCAGACTTGGAGGCATGGATTTAGGGAGCTCAGGATCGAGTATAATTATATCAGCTACTATCTCTCTAGAGGGGAGTTCCATCTTCCTCTCCTCCTTCGCATCGGTGATTATGGCTGCCCACGTCGCATCAGCTCCGGTTCCGCTTGTTGTTGGGATGCAGATTAGTTTCGCTTTTTTCCTTAGCTCGAACTTGGTAAATGGGTTGATCTCCGCAACTTCGATGTCAGGGTTCGCGTAGAGAGGCCATATGGCTTTTGCCGCGTCCATACAGCTGCCGCCACCCAGTCCGATAAGCCAGTCTGGGCCATATTTCCTAGCAATCTCAGCTCCCTTCATTATCGTCTCGATGGATGGTTCAGGCTCAACTTCATCGAAGACTTTCACCTCCAGCCCAGCCTCTTTTAGATAGTTTGCCACTTTCTCCACAAAATCCAGTTTGTGTATCACCTTGTCCGTGACTATAAGCACCCGTTTCCCCTCGACTTCTTTCAAGTACTCTAGCGCGCCTTCACCTATTACTACGGTTCTGGGAATTGTGAGCTCCCACATGACATTTTCCCTCAAAATATTTCTAAAAAATAAAAATGGGAGGTTAGAGGAATTCCGTGGGAACCTTGCTCGCACAGCCCACCAGTTCTGAGGCGGCTCTGGTGTACTTCATAATCTTCGCCATGCTTCCCGTAAGCTTGAACTTACGTGTTAGCAGTCCTCGAATGGGTCCTATCTCTCCATTAATCAGTTTCACCCAGTTTCCGTATTTACCTTCGTAAATGAATTCCGTCTTCTTTGCGTCTCTGCTTGGCACTACGCCGACTTCTCGGCATTTTCCATGCCAGAGGTCCACCCAGAAAACAGCTTCCTTTTCTAGTTTATCGTCAGGATTCGCTATGAACAGAAAGTCGCCTTCCCAGTCCTTCGCCGCTTCAGCGTAAGCCTCGTTCTTGTTAACCTCTTCTTTGAACAGTTTGATCCATTCTTCCGACGGGAACTTTGCCATACCTTCACCTCCAACACTATGTTTATGCACAAAAATTGTTATGTTCCCTGTTGACATTTAAGCCTTGAGTTCACCGTTAAGAGGTGCTGACATGGAAATTTCGAAAAAACAATTTGCAAAAATGATCGACCACACACTGATAAAACCCACCGCAACCAGAAATGATGTTGAAAAACTGTGCAAAGAGGCAGAAAAATATGGTTTTGGATGTGTTTGCGTCAATTCCATGTATGTTTCTTTGGCTAAGCAACTGTTGGGAGGAACGGACGTGAAGGTTTGTTCCACTGTTGGCTTCCCATTTGGAGCTACCCTACCACAAGTGAAGGCCTTTGAGGCGGAGAAGGCTGTGGAAAGGAGCGCTCATGAAATAGACATGGTCATCAACATAGGCGCGTTAAAATCTGGGGATTACGAAACAGTGAAAAAAGACATCGAGACCGTAGTCAATGTCAAACGTTCACACAGGGACTTGGTGATCAAAGTTATCATCGAAACAAGCTACTTAACCACACAGGAAAAGATCGTGGCCTGCAGACTCGCCAAGGAGGCCGGAGCAGATTTCGTGAAAACCTCCACTGGACTTGTCGGAGGAGCCACCGTCGAAGATGTCAAGTTGATGCGCAAAACCGTAGGCAAAGACATAGGTGTCAAGGCAGCTGGAGGCATACGAACCTTCAAAGAAGCCTTAGCTATGATTGAAGCTGGCGCCAATAGAATTGGAACCAGCACCGGAGTTGCCATAATCGAGGAGTTTCCCAAGTAAATTATGTGACATGCGAAGGCGAATTTACATCTTCTCGGGGGCTTCTATTCCAAGAAGGTTTAGGGCGTTTCTGAGAACCATCCTCGTGGCGTCAACGAGTGCAAGTCTGGCGTCACTCAACTCAGGTGGCTTAGCCTTTATGACAGGAAGTCTCGTGTAGAACGTGTTGAACTTGTCGGCTAGGGCGTTGGCGAAGTCTGCTATGGCGTTGGGTCTAAGGTTCTCTGCTGCATCCACGAAAATTTCGGGAAAGCGGGCCAGCATCAAGACTATGTTGCGTTCTATGGGGTCTGTCAGCAGGGAGTAGTCGGGATTCTCTGGTTTTCTAGATGCTTTTCTTATGATGCTGCGAGCTCTGGCATGGGAATATTGAATGTAGGGAGCGCTGTTCTTCTCGAAATCAAGCACCCTATCCCAAGTGAAGACCACAGGCTTAGTTGGATCCACTTCAACGAGGGCGTATTTCACGGCTCCTATACCCACGAACTCTGAAATCTGTTGCTTCTCTTCGTCAGATAAGTGCGGAGAACGCTTGGAAACCTCTTCATGGGCCCTTTTGACGGCTCCGTTCATAACTTCGTCGAGGGTGATGTAGCGACCCCTGCGGCCAGACATTCGATAGCCAGGAAGGCTTACCAGATTGTAGGCGAAGTGAATCAGGTTTTTTGCGTAATCTACGTGTCCTAGTGCACTTAAGGCTAGTTTCAACTGCAGCTGGGGCAGAGTTTGTTCCATTCCGATCACGTTGATCACCTTCTCAGCCTTCTGAAACTTCCATAAATGGTAGGGAATGTCCCGTGTTGTGTACAGGGTGGTGCCGTCGGCTCTCACCAGAGTCAGGGAAGACAGCTCATAATCTTCCTTCAGGCCCAGAGTTTCCTTGATGTCTAGGTCTTGAGCAACTTTTTCAGCGTCGAATTCTAGAACTCCTGCCTCCTGAAAAACGTATGGTGTTGCCTTCAGTTTGTCGAGGACACGCATAACGGCGCCGTTCCAAATGAAGTCGCTCTCCCAATCCCAAGAATCAAGGGAGATTCCAGCCCTACCTAGAGTTTCTCGAAAACCTTGAAGACATAGTTGACAGACCTCCCTGATCAATTGTTTTGCTTCTTTCTTGCCAGCTTCGTATCTGCGAATTAAATCGCTCACCTGATTCTCTGGATCCTCATCTTTACTGATTTCGTCTAGAAGGCGAGCAAAGAGTTTGGGGAATCTTCCCTCAAGATCAGCCGCAACCGAAGCCCAGTCGCCTAGTTCCCGCTGTAACCTCGAAAGTTCTTCGTTTAGCGAAAGTTCCTTTGCCCTTTCAACCTCTTTCTTGAGACGTTGAATCTCCATTATACAGCTTGTTATGGCGTAAATTGCGCCTATGAAGCTGTCAGGATTCCCTTCAGACTTAGGCTTACCAAGCTTTTCGTACCCATACGCTATGACAGCGCTCTGACGGCCAACATCGTCAACGTAGTAGTGCCTAAAAACCGTGTGTCCGCGTGCTTTTAATATGCGTGCGAGGGCGTCGCCCAGCATGGGGTTCCTCGCTTGTCCAATGTGAATTGGATGGATGGGATTAACGCTGGTGTGTTCAACAATGATTCTTTTTGGCTTAGAAGTTTTAACGTATCCATAATCATTGCCAAGAGTTCTGACTGATTCAATGGTCAAACGGGGGAACTCCTCAGAGTTTACGTAAAAATTGATGTAACCCTCTCCAGCTGCCTTAACTGATTGAATCAATGGAAACTCTGATACGTCAATTATCTGTATGATTTGTTCTGCTATTTTTCGGGACTTCTTTTCAGTTTGCTTGGCAAGTTCGAAGCATACTGAAGATGCCAACTCTCCGAACTTGGGATTCGGCGGAGACTCAAGCAAGATGGAAGGGACCGAAAATTGAGGGTACAGCCTGTTCAAGGCATCCTTTAAGGCAGTTTCGCATCCAGCACGAAACTCGGCGAAGGGATTAACTGAAACCATTTAGTTTTCTCCATTTGGCGGGCCCGCGGGGATTTGAACCCCGGGTCTCCGGCTCCGGAGGCTTGCGCACTGTCCTCTTAGGATGGTTCGGCGCCTTAATCCTGTCTGGGCTACGGGCCCCCTTTTCACTCATCCCAATCACTTTGATGCAAATTAAGTTTGTTGCGTTGGCGCCTTTATGAAACCGTGTTTAGGGGAATTTTAAGTGCCGATAAGCGTGCTAGTTTGCTCAATTTCTGCAATTTGCCTTATGTCGGTAATAATCTTATCAAGATGTCCTAGGCTTTTCGCTTCGATGCGGGCGATTATATCCCAGAGTCCATAAGTAACGAGAACTTCTGTAACTTCTTTCATCTTTCGAATTTTTTCAGCAACCTTATGTTCGGTTCCTCGCTTTACGGTGGCAAGAATATACGCTTTCACAAGTCCTAGCATGTTATTTCATCCTCACAGCCTACTATGATCGACGAATAAACTTAAAATATTTCTTGGTTAAGGAAGATCACGTTTCAACGAGCTCTTCCCTTATCCACCAAGCCTTTCTCTTACCAGCTTTTTCTCCCGGATAGTATTCAGCGATGGATTTTCCAAGCTGCTTCTTGGATGACCTCTCAATTTTTCTGAGGCGGTTGAGAACCAACCATCGGTTTGTTTTCAGGAAATCGGAAAGCTCGGTGGTTGTTGCTCCTCTATAATCGAGAAGGTAGTCTATGATTTTGTGGTCGATTTCGTCGATGCAAAAGGCGTGGGGATTCACTTTCCCCCGTTCATAGGTGAAGACTTCCAGCTCGGCTAGGTACTTCTTTATCTCGGAGAGTTCGGTTTCCAGCTTGCTGATTCTCTGTTCCAGTTCAAAGATTTTGTCGGGACGAGGAGTTTTTTCTAGTTTCTCGATTATGGCTTCTCGAATGAAGTTGCTTCTTTCCCCTTCGGGAATGCGGAGAGCAAGCTCCTTGTAGACTTCGTCCGGTATCTTGGCGGATATAACTGCAAGTTTGTTCATGATGATTTTCCCATATCTAGTTGATTTGAACAGCTAAAAACGTTTAACCCTTTTATTTCTGTTGTCAGAGGGACATCTCAACTAAATCTTCCGCACGAATGTAAAGAGATTCATCAATCTCCAAGCCTTGTGTTACAAGCTCTAGTACCCTAGGCTTTTCATCTGGAAACTTGTATCCGTCGTAATCTTGCTTAAACAACCAAACGTAACTTGATCCCACTTTATATGCTGGATTTATGAAATGGTCAAAGCAAACTTTGCCTGTAATGTCCAAACTCTCAATCATCATTCCGATTTCTCTTAACTCTTCATGAGGTGAGAGCAGTTGAAACTCACCCTTCTTCCATTCCTCGAATAGTGGCGTTGCCTTACGAGGCACAAAACGTCTCGATCTTACGAAATCGGGGTTTATTTCATTCAAAACTCTAGCAGTGCTTCTTGCGTGCTGCTCTGACATGGCTTTTCCGCCTAAGCTTGGCATCCAATATTCTGAAAGCTCGAAGCCCGCTTCCTTAGCCTTTCTACCTGCTAAAACATGTTCTTCACTGGTGACGCCTTTGTTAACGTACTTCAGTAACTCGTCGTCGCCGGTTTCTAGGCCAACGTGCAGTCTCGAGAGACCAGCTTTACGCAGTTCCTTCAATTCTTCTAAAGTTTTGGTTTTCTGGGCAAGGGTTTTCGCCCTAGCATAAGACGTTATCCTTTGGAGGCCTGGAAAGGTTTGCTTCAGATATATTATCACTTCAAGTAGATCAGGAGTGCGCATGATTAGACTGTTTGCATCTTGCAAAAATGCGCTTCTTGCGCCGGAACGGAGCCAGTTGAATACGTTTGTAACGCTTTGAAAATTTC
>Ga0224506_10002844_pt1 | contig 11663 bp, 5 predicted proteins | sample SF_Jan12_sed_USG_2_FD_169108 | JGI IMG/M metagenome (GOLD analysis project Ga0224506, IMG submission 169108) | Sediment microbial communities from San Francisco Bay, California, United States - SF_Jan12_sed_USGS_8_1 | ecosystem: Environmental > Aquatic > Marine > Sediment | place: USA...
TTTATGAACAAGAAAAGATTCCCACATAGGGAATTAGAACCACTAATACGTGAATTATGGGAAAAAGAACATATCTATGCACATGACAAGCTAAATGGAAATAAACCATATATCATTGATACTCCCCCTCCCTATGCAAATGGTCAATTGCATCATGGTCATGGGATGAGTTATACTCATATTGATATAATTGCAAGGTATCGAAGACATTTCCAACCGGTGATCTTTCCTCTTTGTTTTGATGACAATGGATTACCAACAGAGAAATTTACAGAGAAGAAGTACAATATAACTCTTGGAAATTATCCAAGCAATTTCACTGAACTTTGTCATAATGAGGCATCTAAATCAATTGAAACTCAGATAGAACAATTTTCTGCTCTTGGTATGTCGTTCAGTGATTCTATTGCATACAGAACATACGATGAGAGAAGTCATAGAATAACACAAAAGAACTTCATTGAGTTATACAATAAAGGCTTGATTACACGTCAATTGGAACCCCAATTATATTGTATTACCTGTAGAACTGCCTTATCTATGGCAGATTTGGAAACAGCAAAAAGAGAATCAGAATTACTGTACCTTAAATTCCCTACGTCAAATGGAGAATACATTCTTATCGCTACAACGCGACCAGAACTATTAGAAGCTTGCGTTGGAATATTTTTTCATCCAGATGATATTCAAATGGTAAAGACGATATCAATATTTCATCCACTTACAGGATTGCCCCTACCAATGTATACAGACGATAGAATAGATATGTCATTTGGGTCAGGTATCATGATGTGTTGTACATTTGGAGATCAATTGGATTTACAATTATTCAGAGAATATAGTCTAGATTTAATATCTATTATTGATTATGATGGTTTGTTTAATTCTAAATCACAGCTTCTCAACGGATTATCAATTTCAGAAGGAAGGGAAATAATGATTCAATATTTAAAAGATAAAGAAATAATAACCTCAAGAAATAAAATTATTCAAGATGTAGCTACCTGTGAAAGATGTAAAACACCAATAGAGATAATACTATCTAAACAATGGTCTTTGAATATTTTATCACTTAAAGATGAGTTATTGGAGTTGAAAAAACAGATCAAATGGTATCCTCAATATATGGAAATAAGACTTGAAAATTGGATTAGAGGTCTTAGGTGGAATTGGATTATTTCAAGACAGAGAAAATATGGTATTCCTATTCCTGCATTTTATTGTAATAAATGTGATAATATACTTTTTCCTTCAATCTCTGAACTTCCTGTTGACCCAAAATTGTCAATACAAGCATTATCAAAATGTAAATCTTGTTATTCTGGAGTATATATTGCTGAAACAGATGTTTTTGATACTTGGATGACCAGTTCATTAAGTCCTCAAATTATTAAAGATATTTATTTTCCAGATGATGAAGAGTTGATATTTGATCTCAGACCACAAGCACATGAAATAATTAGAACTTGGACATTCTATACTATGTTTAAAGCATATACTTTGAATGGAAAGAAACCTTGGGAATCAATAATGTTATCTGGATGGGGTTTAGGATTTAAAGAAAAGGGAAAAAGAAAACAGAAAGCATCCAAATCAAGTGGTTCAGGCACCAATCCATTAAACATAATTGATGAATATGGTGCAGATGTTTTTAGATACTGGAGTAGTATGGCTAGACCTGGAAAGGATCAACATTTAGATGAAAAAATTCTAATTCGTGGTCGGAAATTAGTAACAAAATTATATAATGCTTGTAAGATAATTTTAATACTTCGAGATCGAGTAAAGAAAAATAATTTTGAGATGATAAGCGAAATCTCGAATATCATGCAATTAGAACTGCAAGATGTAAAACATTATTACAAAGAGCAAATGGATGAATTCAATTATACAGATGCTTTGAAAAAAGTAGAACAATCATTTTGGAAGATATACTGCTCCAATTATATAGAACAATTAAAGAAAATGATGGATATATCGCTTCAAGAATATAATATTTTAATTAAATGTTTTTTCGATTATTTATTGCTATTTTCCCCATTTTTACCCTTTATAACAGAGTATCTAAATTTCATAATTTCCACTGATGTAAAAAACGATGTGAATTATTCTTCAATCCATTTACTTCAGTTTAATTGATCTATTTATACAATACTACATTAAAATAGAATATTATTTGATTCTTGTATTAGGAGATAATAAAATTTAAATAATTACCATTGGATTTTTTTTCATGAACAAAGAATTAGATGATTTTTTAAGAAAGGTTGAATTTTTGCTTTATGATGAAAAAGATCCAAAAGCAGCGATTGAAGTCCTTGATGAAATATTATTGATCTATTCTAATTCATTTTATACATTGTATTATCTAATGGTTGCGTATTACCAATTGGATAAATTCCAAGAGGCACTTGATTATGCAGAGAATTTAGTCTCTTTAAATGAGGAAACAGAATCAGTTACTATTGAAAAACAATATAATTATCTTAATCTAATGAAAGCAAAAGTCCTTCAAGAAAATCCTAATTTAGACATAGGAAAATCTTATCAATCACCAATCGTAATAATTGCAGATAATACTTCAGAGGGTATTAAAAAGGAATATCAGTTTATACAATTAGTACATTCACAATACAAACGAGTGAAACAAAGTCTACAAAATACAGAAAGTGGAGTTTATGATGTTATTACCATTGAAATAAATGGAATTCAACAAGATTATTATTTTGAAATTTCCTCTTTTTTTGGTAATTGGTAATCAGTAATATTCATTCATTTGATGACTCTATCGATTGAGGAATATTATTGTGATTTAGCTGGATATATTTCCAACTGCCATTTGACTTCGATAATTTTATAATATCAGTGTTATATATGGTCTCGGCTGTTAAATTAAGATAATAATTTAAAATTGCTCTCATAATCCCTCCATGACTAAATATTAATATTCTATTGAATTTTTTATTTTGTGAATTTTTAAGAATTTTATTAAACACTTCTGCAGCTCTTGATTTAAAATCGACCAATTTTTCTGCACCAAATTTACCATTAAATAAGTCTTCTCTTAAATAAGCATGTTCTCTGAATTGATCCTTGGAAAAATCTAATGTTGAAGAATGAATTCCCTCTAATTCGCCTAAGCCTATTTCCTTTAAATTATCCACTATTTCTAATTTTGGATGATCTATTTGGATTTTTAAGGCAATTAATGCAGTATCTCTGGCTCGTTGTAGGGGAGAAGAATATACCATATCATAATCTTTTGGTAAATATTCCCGGATTAATCTTGCCTGATGAATACCTAAATCAGATAGGGGAGAATCAAACTGTCCCTGAATAGTTCCATCATTGTTTGATTTACTTTGACCGTGTCTTATTAGGTAAATTTCCATATGTATCAATTATTTTAATTGCTTATATTACTTAGTTTAGATAGAATTTATTTATTCTTCAATTCAATAGAGTAATTTTCTTTTTTCAATAACAAGGAATATTATAATTTAATAATAAAATTCTCAAAAAATAATCCAATAATTATTGAAATTTGCAAATAAATAAAAGCTAAAATCAATTTGTTAATCTGTGGAGTTTGATTGTTCAATTGAGAAAAATAAAACACCATTTGCATCATTGGGTTTGCTTTTATTATTTTACATTATTGGGTTGATTTTCTTAGACACATCTAATTTTACTACACCGGATACTTATAGAATGGATACATATACAATTAGAATACAAACACTTGATAGTTTTGCTTTACTTCCTGTTTTTAAAGTACAATGGTCAATATTGAGTTATTACTTAATTCACTTTGCACCTGTTCATTACGGATATTCAGGTATGTTGCTGTTATATTATATGGTAGGCTTGGAAAAAGCTACAAATAAAAGAATTGTACTCCTAACATTTTTTGGAACCAGTATACTAACACCATTCATTTTTGGTCCTCCTCTTTTTATTTTGTCGGGTAAATATTCATTCCTTCTCAAGTTCTTTCTAATTCAGTCTTACTATCTTGGTTCATCACCAGGTATTTGGGGTACCATTGGAATGAGTGCCCCTGTTTGCAGAAAGAGAAAATTTTTTTGGGTAGGTATCTTTTTAATGCTGATCCCGGAGTTTATCCTAAAGATAGTTGCAGGTACAGGAGATATAACTGCTAATGTCATCCACGTACTTATTTTTTTGATTACTTGGTTTGTCTCTCATAAATTTATTAAATACCATAATAATCATGGAAAATCAGGTGAATTAAAAAGAAATAGAAAAGAAGATCTACCCTATATATTTGGAATTTTAATGCATGGGTTGATTATGATTATTTATTTTATTGACCAACTAGGTATTCTGAAGTCGAATATTTTAAGATATATTTTATAAATGTTACATTTTATCAAAAAATCAATAGTCTAATTTACTATTTATTTAATATTATTTGTACTGAAAACTGTTATTCAAATTCTCTTTAATAAAAAAATATAAATAATATTTTCTATTAACAAAAATAACATTTACATTTTTTAATGGAGGAAAAATATTGAAACATCAAAAATTAACAATTAGTGTGTCTATATTTATAATATGGAGTATGTCACTCTCAGGATTGGTACCTGTTCAGAATGCTCAAGGATTTATTTCCTTGGATGCATCTAGATCTACATATCTAACCTATCTTGGTTATGATTATTTTGAATTAAATGCTATGGATGCAACTTATGATATAGCATGGTCGTTTTCGGGTTCAATAATAAAACCAGCAGCCTATGCTATGACCTATAATGACTTTGCATCTTTTGTTGATACATATAATATACCTGCGACTGCAACAGTACTCAATGCAGGAGGTTTAGTATTTAGTGCTTCTGGGAATTTTATTCCTACCTCATCCGGTACTTGGATTATTTTATTCCGTCATAACCAATCAGGTGTTGGGGGTGGATATGTTACGATTGCTGCAACTGCTACTCAAAACCTACCATATATTCAAAGTCATACTTTGACAACATTGAATAACAACGCAGATGTGAATAACCTAGTTGATTCCGTGCGCATTACTTTTGATCCGAATATTGGCGGAGGTAGAACAGCAACTGCTACATTTACAGCATATTTATATGATTCAGACGATAATTATTCTGGTTTATCAAGCAGTGGATCGTTTACTTTTACCGGAACTCAAGTAAATAGTTTTCAATTAACGGTTGGCTATGTCACTGAATCTGATGACTATTACATTAAATTATATATGACCTATAATGGAGCAACCACTTTACAATTAACAACAATTGCAAATAGACTGTGGGAATTAGCAAGTCATCCATTTGTTGCATCAGCAGTGGTAGAACCGTATTCGTTTGATGGAGATGCTTCATCAGATTCGGCTAAATTTGCGATAAATGTAGATTTTAATACAGGTTACTCAGGAATAGTAGCAATTTACGCTGGGTTGTATCGAACAGGTGGCACTTTTATTAGAGGCGTCGGTTTTACTGATTATACATTTACAGGTACAACTACAGCCGATCTTGTGAGAGTGGATTTAGGATCTGTGACTACGACATCAACATATTATATTTATTATCAGATAATTTGGAATAATGGCGTTGTCTCTGCAACATTTAATACACCTACTTTTTCATTAAATGCAGTTCAACCTGCTGCACCATTTTTACAATCCCTAACCACTACCCTCTATGATGAAGATACAGATGGAAATAATGATGGAGTTAGAGCAAATTTCAATCCTGATTTCAATGGAATGTATTCTGGTACGGCCACTGTAACTATTACACTCAGCTTATGGAATGGTGCATCTTGGGTAACTCAAAATACACAGAGTTCATCATTCACTTTCTCTCAGCAGACTGTTGATGCATTTCAGATAGATATGGGGACTGCAACAACTACTGGTTCTCACCGATTGTCGGGATATGTAACATTTAGTGGTACAAATAGTGCTACAGTTTCAACTGCTAGCTTCACTTTAAACGCGTATATCCCTCCGTCGCCATATATTGCAAGTTTAACCACCACTACATATGATTTTGATACTGATGGAAATATTGATAGTGTAAAAGCAAATGTCAATCCTGATTTTAATCTTGCGTATTCTGGGACAGTAACGATTATAGCAAGCTTATATACATCTACAGGAACTCTTGTTACTTCACAAACCAGATCATATTCAACAACAGGTCAAGCTACCACGGTTTATACCATTGATTTAGGATATGTTTATACTACTGGATTATATTATGTACAAGCTCAACTTAAATATCTAAATGTATTAAAGGATACGAAGACAAGTACAAATTTCAATCTAAATGCCTATGTTCCTCCACCTGTTTTTAGATCTGTTAGTCATAGTACCTCTGATGCAGATGGTGATCTAAATGTTGATACACTTCAGATTAATGTTGACGCAGATTTTACACCTGGATATAGTGATAGTGTGACTATATTTGTTGAATTCTACAGACCTGATAATTCTCTAAGAAATAATGTATCGCAAGTGGTTGTTGTTAACGGACAAGCTGTGTCTCCTGTTAGTTTTAATCTAGGTGGTGCTGATGTGAGTGGATTACATAAATACCATGCAAAAATATATTATCTTGGAGTACTTTACTCACATGCGATTGTTTCTATAGACCTAGATAAGGTAAAAGCCCCCCCAACTCTGACTGTCAATGGGGTTTATCTTTATGATACAGATAATGATCAAAATAATGACAGTGTGAATATATTATTCGATGTCGATTATGAACCTGGATACACAACTCAAGTCACAGTGAGTATAAATCTATATTCAGACTTAGGCGATTTACTCCAGTCATTCAATGTGATCTTAACGATTTATGGAAATATGGTGGATATTTTTAATGAAACAGTTTCAATTGCTCCAGGTCAGGGAGATTATTATATTACTGTGGCCTTATACCACCTTGGTTCTTTAATAGATGAACAAACTACAGCAAATTTCTTTTTAAATTCACTTTACGAGGAGCCTTATTTCTATGATTATTACTATGATCTGACAGATAATGATGATAATGGACAAAATGATGGTGTAATTGTTTATTTTGATGTTGACTATCCTGATGGTATTATTGATGATGTTATGATTATTGCTGAATTATATTTAGGAATGAATGATTTAATATCAACAATTAGTGGGAATTTTACAATAAATGGAACTGAAGCATTGTTGAATGAATTAAACTTTGGATTTGTAACCGTAACGGGAGGTTATTTCATTAAACTTCATCTATATAAAGGTGATAATATAATAGAAAGTGTTTTTACGTCTACATTCACTTTATACGCATATGAAGAAGCTCCTATTTTAGATCGTATAAATGTCAATCCATATCAATCTATAGGAGGTAATACAATTGATTCAGTCTCTATTTCTATATCTCCATATTTCAATATGATATCAGAAGGTTTAGTTACAATAAAAGTATTTCTCTATCACCAAACAAGTGGAACTATTATAAATTCGAATACCGATCAGCAGACAATTACAGATACTGCAATCACAATATCCTATGATTTAGGCAAAACTACAAGAGATGGACAACACTATGTCTTAGTTGAATTATTTTATTTATCTACAACAAATCCAGATGTATCCTTGACGAGTAGTATATTCAATCTTGAATTAGGGCAATCATCGAATCCATCATCATCTAGTAGGAATCAAATAAGTCAAGATGTAACTGATGAAGGCACCAATTTAAACTATCCTTCATTTTGGGTATTCATCCTATCTTTTGGTGTTTTTGTCCTTGTAAAAAAAAGTCTTATCAATAAAATTAGGAAAAATTAGAGTTTAATATAAGAAAATAACAAAATTTACTTAGTCAGATTTATTAATTACATCAAAACATCATTGTAATTTATCAAAAAACTTTTTTAGTATAATTGTATGAAGTTACTAAGATTAGTGGGTATGGGCTCTCAGGTTTTAAATGATTGGGTAAGAGAAATTATCTCAAATATGTATGAGACTACATTGGATAGAGTTCTAGAGAAAATAGATAATTTTTTGAATCTAAATCTAAATAGTGAATCAAGCCTATCTCTCTTATTTCTTAAAATAAAATGCCTTGAAGTAAAGGGTGATCATGGTGAAATATTAAATATCATAGAGGATTTACATCAATTCCCAGATCATACCTATCTCAAAAATATTTTCCAGATAATTAAACTACAAATTGAATTATATACTAAAGATAAAAATGAAATTCTAAACAATGTAAAAATATTAGATTCCCTTAATTTAAACGGTGTGGATAAAGAATACTTAATAGAATTACATGGGGACATATTTGCATTACGAGGTGATTACAACAAAGCTATAGAACAATTTATACAGATTGATAATTCTGAATTTTATCTTGATTATGATAGGGAATATAGATTAAAAAATAAAATTGCTCAATCTTATCGAGAATTAAAAGAATATAGTCAAGGATTCAAATATGTAAATTCAATGATTGAGGATCAGGAAATAAACCGATATTCCCCTCAGCTAGCGATAGCACTTAACATTAAAGGAATTATTCTATCAGATTTGGGTAAATTTGATGAAAGTATAGACTATTTGAACAAATCTTTGAGCATTAAAAATAGGTATAAGAATCCATTTGAAATTTCCAAAACTTATAATAATTTAGCCACCAATTATTTTTATAAAGGAGATTACATCAATGCAGAAAATTTCTTTTTAAAAAGCCTTGCAATGAGAAGAGCTACGGGTGACAAGAGAAAGATAGCTCATCTTTGTTCAAACTTAGCAGTATTTTATAATTACATCAATAACTATAGTAAAGCAATTGATTATTACAATGAAAGTATTACCTATTTTGAAGAATTAGGTAATGACATTGAATTATCTCAAGCTATCAATAATTTAGGTTTCTTACAATTCCAGAATCAAGAATATTTACAAGCTATTGAAAATTTTAATGCATCTTTAAAATTGCGAAAAAAAATAGATAATGAAGAACACATTGCAGAAACATTATATTTTTTGGCATTAACCAAATATCGATTGGGATATTTCAAGAAAGCAGAAAAAATATCTGTTGAATTATTAAAATATAGGGAGACTGTTGGAAATAAACATCATCTTGCTGATACATTAGAATTACTCGGTGGATTATCAATGCATAAAGGTGATTTGTATGAGTCAATGCAATATTTTGATCGATGTAAGCAATATCGTCTTGAGATAGGAAATAATCATTTTACTTCTAATTGTTATATGGAGATCGCTAAATTACATCGAATAAAAGGTGAATATAATTTAGCCCTTGGTATGCTTACAAACGCATTGGAATTTATTGATAAATTACCATTAGATAAACTTAGAATTGATATTTCATATCAAATTGGTCTGGTACATTTAGAAAATCTCGATGTTACAGCCGCACAAAATACAATTGAATTAATGGAGCAATTAATATCAAATCAAGCAGATACACCTTCAAATAAAGTTCCACTTGAATTATTAAAAAATAAATTAAATAAATTGATATCAGGATCAATTGATAATATACATGTGAGAGATCTATATGATATTATTTTTAGTGGGAAAATAAAAAACATTGACCTTGTTTCGGATATAGTATTAAATTTATGTAGTACAATTACAGATGAGTTACAGCTAATAACAAATAAATCATTGTTTGAAAAAGCATTTAATTTACTTGCAAAATTAATAGAAATTTCAGAACAAACTGGTTCTCAACTACTATTATGTGAAGTATATTTATTGAAAGCTAGATTATATCTGGTCCAAAATAACCAAAATGCAATTCTTGAAAACTTAAATGAAGCAGAAAATATTGCTAATTCTCATGGATTGGGAGTAATAATCGACAAAACAAAGAACATAAGATTAAATATAGGACTCTATACTAAGATGATTAATCTAAATAGAGATTTACAACGTTCTAATGAAGATTTGCAAAACTTTGTAGGAATAATATCACATGATCTAAGAAATCCATTATCTATTATTGCACAATCAATAGAATTAATTAAAGTTCAAAATCCAGAGTTATTTAATAACAAGGACAGTCCAGTTACTTTCATCGAACATAGTACTGAAAAAATTCAAAACATATTATCATCTATGGTTGAAATGTCTAAATTTAGAAAAATTGATCATCCTCATCAATTGATAAATTTCAATGATATAATCACGAGCATTAAAACGATTTATTTGAAAGATATAATTAACACCACTGGAGCAAAAATCAATATAATAGGAGATTTTCCAGTTGTTTATGGAGATTCCACACAAATTTTTCAACTTCTACATAATTTAATTGATAATTCAATCAAATATAGAAAAATGGACGTCATCCCTGAAATTGTCATCTCTAGTAGATCTAATGATATCGAAAAAGTAATAGAAGTCATTGACAATGGAATTGGAATCAATAAGAAGGATATCGATAATATTTTTAAAATGTTTCAAAGAGGGGAGAATATTTCCTCAATTAATGGATCTGGTATTGGTCTCGCAATTTGCTCTCGAATCATGCAAAATCATAATGGTACAATTATAGTTGAATCTAATGATCAAATTACTAAATTTATACTTACTTTTTAATTTTTATTCACTTAAACTACAATTTTTACAGAAATGGATATTTTACTCTGATAATTTATACATAGAGAAACTGAAGCTTGTAGGTAAATTTCTGAATTTTTGACAATATATACTAAATTAGTACTACCTAGGTTGTATTTAACTAACGATAAATGTAAATTCACCAATGATTAAATTCTTAAGTATCCCCACCAATTATTTAATTTCAGATACTATAAGTCAGTATTACAAATTGATTTTTTTACCTAAGTCTATTCAGAGAGTGAATTTAAGTTATCTCTTCCCATTTCATATACCATTTTTTCTAATATTTCCGATATTGTCTAGTTTTTTCCATTCTTCTGACACACTCCGCGTTCCGTAAATGTAGTTTTATATATTTTCTATCTATAGATAAATTAGAGAAAAGTCAATTCACAAGCCGGGAAAGTTAAGCCTTGCCACGAACGATAATACTAATATACGCGAGTTTTTGGGAAACTCGTTTGCTGCAAAAGGATTGCGGCCAAAGGGCGAGGGCTACACCGGGAAACATTCCGAACCCCGATAGCTTGTGAATTTGAGTGACTCAAGCATTGTGCAATTTTTTGTTTCACTTTTTTCAAGAATAGACTTAATAAGCAGCTATTGCATAAATCTCCCATTCCTTTTGGTGGTTTGATTATTTTCATTACTGATAAGGTTTGGTTACAAAGTGTATGAATTCCTGATGCATTGTAAACCATATGAATTTTTGAGCATTATAAATTATAATAATCAATTTGTATATAAATAAATAAATAACAACAATTTTCAAAATTTTTCAAAATTGTAGAAAATTGTTGAATAAGCGCTAATTTGAACAACAACAGAAAAAAAAATATTTTATTTATATATAATTCAAATAATTAGTATGTAATGGTAACAGAAACCAACATATTGGATAATCATATTGAAGCTGTAAACAACAACCTAAACCCATTAGTTGTTGATATTATGGTCAAACTCGATATGGATCCTGCAGATATAGAATACATGCATGAATTATCACCATATTTAA
>Ga0224506_10002845_pt1 | contig 11662 bp, 11 predicted proteins | sample SF_Jan12_sed_USG_2_FD_169108 | JGI IMG/M metagenome (GOLD analysis project Ga0224506, IMG submission 169108) | Sediment microbial communities from San Francisco Bay, California, United States - SF_Jan12_sed_USGS_8_1 | ecosystem: Environmental > Aquatic > Marine > Sediment | place: USA...
ATTTACCCAAGCAATACCAACGAAAAGCATTGGCCAGGCTGCATGGGATCAAGTTGGTAAATCAATATACTATGATATTTCAGGTGATGCATATGTTGAACCATATGTTTACTCTGAATTTTATTCCTTTACTAATTACTCTGGTGAATTAAGACACCAGTATATGGGACTGAGCGATTTAGCTGATTACATGGAATTCAACCTGTCATCTCCCGATCAGGATCTTTCACAAAAACTAGGACTACATTTGGGTTTTAATACACTTTACGTCAACAAACAAACCGGAATGACGTATAATCAATTAATTGGTGAAGAAACAGGACCTTCTGGTATGTTTTCAGAGGTTTCAGGAGGATATATCGGCATGTCACTACAAAAATTCAAGGGAAATTGCTATTATTTACTCTATGCAAACCAATACGAATCAATTGATATCAATGTCAAAATCATAGATGAAGGTACAACCCATCTTGGTGGACTTGGGAATAGTAAAGATATTGACTACTGGATCGTACAAGGAGAAGTAAATGAACTTTTTACCCCTGATTCCGACTATTCTCTTCAATGCAAAAAAGAAATTCATCTATCAAAACAATATGGAGTAACACTCTATCAGAAATTCGAGTTAGAATTCAGAAATAAACCACATAATGCAGATGATTCTCAATATTATACTCTACTTGATGTAAAAACAGAAATAAAAGCAACCTATACAAATAATGTAAATATAATTAGTCCAAACACACTGGAAGATTACTACCTATACATTGGAGTCGGTGTTACTGTCTTATTATTATTTATCATCATTAAGAAAAAGAGATAATTAAACCAATTAAACCAATAATGTAAGACATAATCATAAATAAAATACATAATTTAAATCATACAGACTTTTATTTCATAAAACACAATTCTTAATCAACAATTATCAACCGATAGCTGCGACAATACGCGAATTAGTAAAGTGTGATTTATAACCGATAATTTCAGATAATTGTCCATTTATTATGTTTTGGTGTAGATTCAACTCTGTTTCGATTGAAACACAGATAACCAAACACTAGCCAATCCACCATCACACATACAATAAATTAGACCATATCACTTCAAAATTGATTTAATAACAAAAAACATAAGCATAAAACACCACCAATCCCCCCAATGACATAATTTTATTTAATTTTTCTAATTACTATAACTTAACAACATCGTCCACACAGCATCCACACCCATATGAACTGCAGCAGCTGGCACAATATTACGAGTCTTGTAATATGCATAACCATAACCAATTCCTGCAAAAGTCGCAAACAAAACATACCTCCAATCCTGAAAATGAGCAAATCCAAAAATCAAACCAGAAGATATCAATGCAGCAACCACTGGATCTGGATTTTTATGATAATACCACAACCCACCAATGATAAACAACAACCCAACAGCCATGTAAAAAGGCCAAACCTCCATCCCTCGAAAAATAGGTATTGCTGCACCTTCATAGTTACCCAGAGGCATATCTAACGAACCCACTCGAATTTGAGCATCTTTTACGATTTCAAAAGGCAGTATTTTTGCCACCAAACCTAAAAATTCATCCCACCAAGGAATTGAAACAACTACCAAACCTGAAAATATTATTGATTTATGCCCCAAATCAAACTTACTAGATACCTTATTTTCCTCCTTTTCCGTTACAAGGCGATACCACCATTGTTTAAAGATGATATCCCTAAACAACATCTCCTCCATCAAACCCTGAACTACGAAAATACCAAAAAATACCACATACAAATAAAGAACAATAGATCCAACATCACCAGAAAAAAATACTGAATTTGGATTAATTTTAAGAAAATACATCAACATACCCGCAGGTACAACAGCCAAAGTAATGGAAAGTATTGAGACATTTACATAATGAAGTTCTTTACGAGAGATATCCCAATTATACCAAGGAATATGCCTACCTGTAACAATCAAAGCCCAATACATTGCAAATAAACCCAAAAGTGCATCAACTGGTACTAACTCAAATCGAAAAACTCCAAGATGATCATTGATCAAGTTCCACTCAACAGGAAACCAAACCCAAACAATAGAAAGAACAAAAAAATACCACCTCTTCAAGTGAAGAAAAATAGTTGGTCCTACAATATAAAGAAATATTACTATAAAGGAAAACAACTCCAACTGAAAATTATTAATTATTTGTGCCACCCACCAAGTATACATTGCCATAATTATTGGCACAGCTACGCGAAATAAATAGTGGTAAAATCCGGAATGAAGTTCATTCTTTGGATCATCACCATCACCATGATTTATCGACCATACTTTTTGCAATATTTTGGGTGATAGGATTCCCAAGATTCCATGCCAACTAGTTAACAAAAATCCAAGAGAAAGAATTCCAAATATTTTGAGAATTGAATCATCGGAAAAATTTACAGACATCACAATTAGTAGATATAGAAAAATCATTACTAAAGAAAAGATAATGTTTCTGGATAAATTCTTACCTTGACTTTTTACTTGTATATTCATATGTAATTACAATTTTTCGTATTAATAAAATAATCAGTAAATATAATAATAATTGATTAATTAATTAATTACATACAACATTTTAAACTAAATTTCTTAATTTTAACATGTGTAATATTTAATAATTGTTAGATAATTTATATTGAACTTCTTTATAATTTATTATCTTTTTGTATGTATATTAGATTTATCTCTTTCGTTTTAACTTAGGTTTTATTTTTTTAATATTTTATTATTTTATAAGCTAATTTTTTTTTATTAAAATGTAATAAAATTTTATTTTATATATTATCGTTTAACTTAGGTTTTTTATTTTTATATTTTCTTATCACTATTTTTTATATTTATTCTTATTATTACAAATTTTATATTATAATATTTATTTATTTCTTTACTATTAATTATTTAGATTATTTTTAAAATATTCTCAATTTTTATTCAGTTTTTTCATTTTAATTTAGTCATTTGTTATTGTTTTATATTTTTTATTGTTGTATTTTTGTTAATTTTTTCATCTTTTGCTTATTCTTTTTATTATTTTTTTGTTTTTTTATTTATTTCTCTTTTTACCTTTTTTATATATCTTTTTATGTTTTTTTTCACCTCTTTCCTTTTCTATTAATTATAATAGATATATCAATATTTCACTTATTGCAATATAATTCCATTTATAATATATTTTTCAGTATGGTGTATGTATCGTTTTTGATTATATTTGTGTTGTTTTTCATTTTAAATTTTTATTTAATCATTATTTCTATTTCGATTATCCGTATATAAATTTTTACTATCTTTTATATTATTTTTTTTGCTTTTAATTGCCTTATTTATTTTTATTATCACTAGATTATTTATGATTGTATACTCATTCTCCATGTGTATTACGTTTATTATTTATATTATATACTTAATTTTTTTCCTATTTTATCTAATATTAATTTTATTAATGTTTAAGTCATATATACTACACCATATTGCTATATTTTGAAGGTTAAATTTACATCATTAAATCCATTTAATAAATATTTTTAACATGGCATAGCTATTTTATCCATTAATTATATTAGTACCACCAATATTGATACTAAACACAAATTCTTAATGATTTATAATTAGTTTTTACTTTAGTATATATAATGTGTTTTTATTATTCTATGTTTAAAATGTTATACATGGTAATTACATATATCTAATTGATTATACATATCTCTAATGAATCACGCGAAAGTAATTGGTTTCCTCATGAGATATACCACAAAATCAAAAACATTAAAACATATATTAATTAATAAAACATATGATATAATAATAAAAATATATTTTGATTATTTATCCATTGCTCCAAATGTGCGCGAGATGGGCGTATACGCATATGCGCGCACGTACGTATATATGTACGCCTATATTCCTGTGCACGGACACCCACTTGTGCTTGCACTTGCATCTCATGTATTCAGCATGATCCTACACCTTGCACTTTTCACATTTTAATTAACCATAACAAATAACTATACAAAAATCAATTTATATTTCAACACATATTTATTATAATTAAATATTCAATATATCATTTTATGTAAATACAAACTGTTTGACCTTCAATCAATTCCAAACAATTATATTACTTACAAAACATTTTAATTCAACTTTATTAAATTTTTATTATATTAGACCATAACATATTATTATATATATACATTATAACAATAATAATAATATCTAATTAAATAGGAAATTTAATTATATCCACACTATTAGTTTATTTTTATCATAATTTTTTCTTATCATGATCAACTTATTTCAATTCGAATCAATGAGAGTCACTCAATCACTTACCATATTTTTTATACAATATTATTGATTTTGAAATCCTTTTTTTTTTCATAATTTCTGTTTTAATAAATGCATGAAAAATTAATTATCATACATCCAAATTTTCTTCCAACAATATATTTTTTCCTAACAAATTAACGTTCTTTCCATTATTTCCTGTTTCTTGAATCTTTATCCAAAATTCATAGCTTCTTTACCTAAGTTTTAGAAAACTTTTTTATTTTCGTATATGCATCTACAACTATGATTATTGATTTTGTGAGACATGGACAGAGTGAGGCAAATAAGCATAATATCATCCAGGGTCAATATGATTCACCACTAAATGAAATCGGGAAACAACAAGCATTAGACTTGAGGGAAAAAATTGACAATGATTATGATCTAATATTATCCTCGCCACTAAGTCGAGCCAAGGATACTGCAACAATTGCTTTGCAGGTTGATGAGAGGGATTCTAAGTTTAGAAAATTGGATGGGTTAATGGAGATTAATTTTGGCAAATACCAGAATCAAGCAGTTTCAAAGGAAAATCAAGATTTATTCATGAAGATAAGAGAAGATCCTAATTTTAATGAGCATGAGGGTGAGACTGGTAGTCAGTTTCAAAGAAGATGTTCTGATGTTTTTGATGAAATTGTTCATGTAATCCAAAGCGAAAAGTTGGAAAAAGTAATTGTGTTTAGTCATGGTGGTGTGATCAAAACGATTATCCATCGTATCCTAAAATTTGAAAAGGTATTTTTCGACAATACAGATATCACTCGAATTAAATTTGAAAACGGTCGGTGGACCTTGGTTAAAGTGTAAAAAATGCATTTTTTTTTCTAATAAAATTCCTTAAATTGAAATTCTGTAATGATTAACCCATTGGTTATTTATAAAGCCACATTTTTAAACATAATGAGAGTTTCACTAGTAAGTGGAGTTGGTGATGATGAAATTTAATTTTTTAGAAATTTTCAATAGTTGATAATTTACATATTATCATGTAACATTATTCTTATGACAATTAGATAACTTGATGTAATTCAAAAAAATAATTGAATATGGAAATCATGCGAAGTAATAATTTTGATATTATGACAAGGTTTGAAAGAGCTGGAAGTATATCGATTTTATTGTTATTAAATGAAAAGGAGAAATGAGGTTTGAGGAACTTGTTCTTAAAACGCCAGCATCTCGTTATATTATTTCCGTTAGATTAAAGGAATATATTTCCCAGGGATATTTAATTAAAGAGACAAGGGAGAATATTACCTACTATAAATTAACATATTTAGGTAAAATTCTCGCGAAATCGTTTTCTTTAATTTTTTCAGATATCAATTCTATGGAGGGTATTGCAACTTCAATAGAACAAATGAATGAATTACGAGAGAAAATGTTGAGTAATTATATAACATTGAAAAATTTGTTAAATGTAGTGAAAGAAGACATGGGTATGAATATTCCCTTTAGTATGGAAGTGCAATTAGATATATTACCAATTTTAGATCTTGAGATGGTTCACAAACGTATTCAGATGGTTCTAGAAATTATAGAAGACTTTGAAAAGGAAATTAACATCATAAAGTCATTTATTGATGAGAAATCACAAGGTGATGATATATCTCTCAACGGTATTATGTTGGCTTCGAAGAAGATAGTTGATAAATTGGAACCCTTATTACTCAATTATCAGACTAAGGTCGTAGAGTGTAAAAAATATCTGAGAGATTCATAATTTCCTTTTGAAATGAATTTTAACCAGATAACTACAAAGTGTTGGTTGGTGAATTATTTGGTTGATGGTGATGAGCAATCAGGTTACAAGTTACATTACAAATTTCAATTGGTAACACAAAAGCCGATGATCATCCGAATAAATGGGATTTATCAACAGTTAATGGGATTTACTAATGACAATTGGGAATTAGTAGAGGGTAAGGAATTGATAGATAGTGCAACAGATTTGTATTTATCTTCACATTCGATTAAGAATTTTATCGCGATTGAGCGATTATTACCTATGCAGAACTATGATTTGATAAGAATTGATTTGTTGTTTCAGTTACATCAAAATGGATTGTCGACTACTCATAAAGAACAATTATATTTCTATCCTCAATCCCAAGAATTTGCGCTATTAGAAGGAATGAATGTTATAAATATTGAAGAAATATTGAAGGATACTCAGTTCAATGGATTAAGAATGCCATCATATGTGAAGATAAATAACATTGATAGGATGACAAGTGCATATGGAGGAAATGCAATTTCTCTTTCTCAGTATCATAATCCACTACATGGGATGATGGATACTCACCATAGAAGGTCAATAATTATCTTTGGTTTTTATGATCCAAATAATTATACTATTGTCCTTTCTAATGAATTGAAACCTGAGGACTCTTATTTAATTATTGTAGTTCATGAATTTATACATGTACTCCAATATTTTACTTTAATAGGAATACAATGGCAAATTCATAATATTTTATCAGTTGAATCTTCTTTGAGAAAAAGGTATCAATTGTTCTGGGTATTATCAGAAGAATTGAGAGAGGGAACAGCAAAATTAGCAGAGTTTCTCATTACAAATGATGAGATCAATGATGAGATCTGTGATACTGTGGATAAATACACATTATACGCGAAAAGGGTTTTCAATATAATAAAACAGGATAATTCGGAAATTATTACATTACATTCTCTTATTAGTTGGATTTTAGACATATTCAATGATAGTGGAGCATTTAACTCATTAATTGAAACTATATAGAATTGGTGTTTGAAAGTCATGATTATTTTATTTATTGAAATTATCCTAAAGGAATTATAATTAAATTTTTTAAATCACTTGGATATTTAGTGATTATTATAGAGGAACCAAGCTACATTTGAAGATATACTCGAAATTAAGTCCTATGTTTTTAGATATACTGTCATGTTCAATATCTAGTAGTTCAGGACTCCTTTTCAGTTCAATTGATCATTTACACGCGGTTAGAAAGGTTTTTAATTCGATCAGGCATGTATAATTTAATGGAATTACGACATGCAATTTTTTCTGAAGAATACCTTGAAGAATTTATTTTGCAGCATTATTCATTTGACAGCCCGATTAAGATCTATTTAATTCGTCCAGCTATAAATGATACATATGAAATTATAACTGATTCTGCAAAATATTTCCTGAGGATTTCTCCGGCAAAAAGAATGTTTGAAAACAAATTTGAATATTATCAGAGAGAGGTTGTAATTATGGTTTACTTAAGAGATAATGGGATTAATACACCGGTGGTGGTAAGAGATAAGCAGGGCAGGTCGATTATTCCCATTGAAAGTCTGGAAGGTACGAGATATTGTATGATAACAGAAGAGATCATAGGCTTTCCCTTTGGAGATAATCAGTTATCTGAAGATAGTATGAAAATGATAGGTAAAACGCTAGGAAAAATGCATCGATTACTCAATGAGAATGGAATTGTTGAACGGCCAAAAATGGATTATGATCGTATATTTACTACCAATATTAATGCCATAGTAGAATATGTGGGTAGAGATTCAACTTCTGGAGACCAATTACTAAAGAAGGTACCTCAGCTGCAAGCCTTTTACAATGAAATATTTGATGAGAACCATGCTAGATTAAAAATACCACTCATTATCATGCATGATGAGTATTGTTTTAATTAAGTTTTCATGTATCAAATGACAAAAAGTTGGTGAGTTTAATAAATTCAATTGAATATGATTAAAAATAATTACAATAACAACGTATCAAAATGATATTTAATGTGGTATTTTACAATATTTCCTTCAAGGAAATTATCGAATATTGTGTAGATTTAGCGAAATTGCACTTCCATCATTATTAGTAATTTGTCATAGGTCTGAATATCAGAGAAACTTTCCATTTATTGTAAAAGTATTCTTTTATTGTATTGTAATCATGTTTTTTCACTAGTTGAAATGATTTTTCTCTGGCAAAAAATTCTATTAATAATTCCTCAAAGTTGTTATTGCTTATCCTACCAAAATAGGTTTGACTTGTATATCCCAAATCACTATAAATTGGTATATCCACAATCCAATATTCTTCATTAGTTCGGTAGAATTGAAGGACTCCCAATGAACCAGTAATTCCAAATCCGATAAAATAAAAATCTGCAGAATCCTCTTCATTTATTGGAAGTCGATCTATTATTGGTTGTGCTTGTTCAGGTATAATATTGTAAAGCGTCTCATTTTGAAATGGAATATTATAGTACATAAAAATTTCATCTGCATCAATAATAATTTTACTAGATGAAAGATGATTCAACCGGGTGAAAGCTTTGAATTTAAGAATCCATTCTGATGAAAATAGATTATTTAGTAGATCAAATTCATTGATATTTAGTTTGAGGAAGATTGACCAATCAATCTCAGAAATATTATTTCCTTTGAGATCCAGGTAGTTGAGATTATTGAATTTAAGTAGTATTTCTGGAAATTGATCTATTTCATTATCAGCAATAGATAACGACAATAGGTTTGATGAATTTTGAAGATCTGGTAGATGAGTGATTTTATTGGATGAAATATCAAGAATTTCAAGTTTAGGGAGGTAAAATACATTCGCTGGAATTTCAGTTAATTGATTAAATGATAAATTTAAATTTTTCAATTCAGTTAGATTTTCAATTTCTTTTGGGATATACTCTATTTGATTACCTCGCAGATTTAAAATTTCAATAAGTGATAATTCAGATAGATGATTATCTAATTCTTTAATATTATTTTGGTCAAGATATATTTGTTTTAGGTTTGGAATTTTCTTAACAATATTTGGAATTATATTTAGGTTATTTTCACTCAATTCGATCCTTTCTAGGTTAATAAGATTTTTTAAATCATGAGGAATAGAGGATAATCCGTTTTTCGATAAATTTAAGCGTTTTAGGTTAATAAATTGTAGTATAAAGTTATAGGGAATTACATGTGATTTTGAATGTAAACCAATAGAATTTATATTATTAGGAAAATCATCTTGGGAATATTCATCAATACCGAGTCGAATATGATAATTTGGTATTTGAACTTTGATTCTGTTTGTATTTGTGAATTTAACATCAATATATTTGAATTCTATATTGAGGAATTTGTGGATTAATTTGAATAATTTTATTTTGATTTTTAGCCTACTCATTGATTTCCCCCAGTATTATCTTTACATTAGATTAAAGAGTAATATGTTTTTTCTTTTTTAAATTAATTATCGCAATATTTCATTAGGTAATTTTCATTAGGTAATTTTCATTAGGTAATTTTCATTAGGTAATTTTCATTAGGTAATTTTCATTAGGTAATTTTCATTAGGTAATTTTCATTAAATAATTTTCACTTGTTAATTTTGATCCTGTTTTTTCCTTTATTATTTTGAACATTGTTCTTTAATCACTTTATTTTCAGGAAATCAGTATTTAATAAAACCATCACTGCTTTTTTTTGAATCTTCCTGCATTTTGTTTTGTATTTTTAGAAGTTGTTGAGATTAATATCATATTCCAATTTGATATTCCATTTTGACAGAATATAAGTTTGAAAATCATCAAAGTTGTTATTTCTTATGATTTCAAATAGATATGCTTTCGTAATAAATTCAGTAATCATTTCTATCATTATGGTATTTGTTATATTGCCATAATACTCTAATCCCTCAAATATACCATCGAAGTAAGGGCTTACTGTCCAGTTATGATAGTCGAATTTAGTAAATTCTAAAATATTGATAAAGTCAGAAGAACCAATTGAAATAAAATAAGGAATATTGCTGTTAATTTTTTGTACGGGTATTGTTTCAATTATTTCCAATATTACATTTAGATTTTCAGTGTATATTTTATCATGATAGTTTTGATTATTGTAATACACATATGTTGAATGATTGTTGATAAAAATTCTTTTGAAGGGTATATGATTTAACCTTGCAAAAGCGATGAACAACTGTTCCCAATTATCTGGAAAAAGATTGTTTGATAGATTCAACTCCATATCTTTTAGTTTTAAAAGTGTGGACCATTCAATAACTGAAATTCTGTTATTTCTTAATTCCAAGAGATAAAGATATTGCCATTCGAGAAATTTACTTGGAAAATTTTTAATTTTATTATTGTTCAAGAAAAGTTGTGATATCGTTGATTTTTTATCTAATTTAGGTAAATCAACAATTTCATTTGAATTTATTTCAAGAAGGAAAAGATTAGGTAAATAAAATACTTCTTTTGGTATGTTTTTAATTTTATTCTTACTTAAGTCTAACGCCACTAATTCCGTTAGTGTTGAAATATCTGTAGTTATTACCTTTAATTTATTACCTGAAAGAATTAATATCTCTATTTTTGGATAGTCAGATAATTGATTTGTCATATTTTCAATTTTATTATTGCCTAAATTAATTTCTCGAAGATCGGGAAGAGTTTTCAGTACTTTTGGTATGTTTTGAAAATTATTATTACTTATATTGATATGTTTTAACTTTGTTAGAGCAGAAATATTGGCTGGAAGTTCTTCTAGTTGATTATTTGATAGATTTAGGCAAGTTAATTGGTCAAATGCTGTAATGAATTCAATAGGGATTTCTTTTAATTTTGTACGGATACCCAACGAAGTTACATTTTGGGGAAATTCTTTTGTACTACCATTCACACATAATCCAATAAGATAATTAGGTAATTGAATTCTAATTCTTTCGTTGTTACTATATTTTATTTTAATATATTTATATTCAATTCCTAGATATTTTTGAATCATCTTATGTAATCGTTGTTTTACATATAGCAGACTCATTTGAAATATTTGTTTTCTCTGTAGATTAATACAGTTGCTTTTTATCCATATAGTTTTGCTTGTATTAAATTTCATACAGATATTCATGAAAATCTATTGATTTTGTCGAATCTGTTAATTCATTCGATATTAGTATCAAATCACAAGTCTAGATATAGATTATTAGTTTCAGCAAAATAAATATCATCATTATATCATATCGAATATCAAGGGTGAAAGTATTTAAATTTAATTTTATCTTGGTTGTATTATGAAAAAATTACTGATAATTGATCATCCTAGACATAATTGGTTAGAGCATTTTGATGGTCTTCAGTTAGAAAGTGGTGAAGATATAGTTGTAGATCAAGCGAATATTCACAAGATTAATTTATCTGCAACTTCTCGCGATGGAATAAAGTTAGAGTTGATGCCAGAAGAACAACCGATCGCTAATTCACAACAATCAGAATATAGGAAATTTGTTCCT
>Ga0224506_10002847_pt1 | contig 11656 bp, 13 predicted proteins | sample SF_Jan12_sed_USG_2_FD_169108 | JGI IMG/M metagenome (GOLD analysis project Ga0224506, IMG submission 169108) | Sediment microbial communities from San Francisco Bay, California, United States - SF_Jan12_sed_USGS_8_1 | ecosystem: Environmental > Aquatic > Marine > Sediment | place: USA...
TGAGGCAACCTTGGCGATGCGCTTGATGCCTCCGATGATAACCAGTCCCACCAGCATCGCAATGACCACGCCGAGTAGTAAGCGGTATTCGACAATTTGGGGAAAGATATAGCCAAGACCGTCGGCGACAGAATTGGCCTGTACCATGTTACCGATGCCAAAGGAGGCGATGAGTGTGAAAATGGCGAAGGCCGCGCCTAATTTGGGCATATCAAGGCCGTTTTTCAGGGTGTACATGGGGCCACCAGAGACACTGCCGTCCTGGTGAAATTGACGGTATTTCAGGGCCAGGGTACAGGAGGTGAATTTTGTACACATGCCCACCAGCGCAGTCACCCACATCCAGAATACGGCACCGGGTCCACCAAAGGCGATGGCCGTGGCAACACCGGCAATATTGCCTGTCCCGACGGTTGCCGACAGGGCAGTGGACAGGGCCTGAAAATGAGTCACTTCACCGGGATCAGACTTTTTGTCATATTTGCCGCTGACCAGCTCAAAGGCATGTTTCAGTCCACGCAACTGTATGAAGCGCATTTTGAAAGTCAGGTATACGCCGGTACCGACCAGAAAAATGATGGAGGGAATTCCCCAGAAATAACCTGCAACGGCGCCGGTCCAGTTTGTCAGGCTGGTGAGTAAGCTATCCATTATTTTTCCTTTTTGATTATTATTCGGGCTATTTTATTGTTTGTATTCAGTATAGGTTATAGAGATTGTAAGCTCTGTTGATTTTACATTCTATAATAGCAACCATGCTGCACATTATTCGGCCCTTCATCGACAGTTTTCGTGATCTCCTCCCTATTATTCTGGTCATCAGTTTTTTTCAGTTATTTGTCCTGCAGCAACCCATTCCACATCTGGAGAAGATCCTGACAGGGGTGCTGATGGTGGTGATTGGTCTGACCCTGTTTATCCGTGGCCTGGAAATGGGACTGTTTCCATTGGGGGAAAGTATGGCCTATGCCTTTGCTCGCAAGGGGAGTGTCTTGTGGTTGCTGCTGTTTGCCTTTGCCCTGGGATTCGGTACCACGATTGCGGAGCCGGCGTTGATTGCTGTTTCTGCCAAGGCTGCCGAGATCGCCGCCGAAGCCGGTGTCATCGGGAAAACCCGTGCGGCAATGGAAAGCTATGCCTTTGGTCTGCGTCTCACGGTGGCCTTATCGGTTGGACTGGCGATTGTCATCGGGGTGATGCGTATTATCCGCGGCTGGCCGATCCAGAATCTGATTATTGTCGGTTATCTAGGCGTGGTAGTGATGACGATGTTCGCACCACCGGAGATCATCGGTATTGCCTATGACTCGGGAGGGGTCACAACATCAACGATTACCGTACCCCTAGTCACGGCCCTCGGCGTAGGACTGGCTTCCAGTATCAGGGGACGTAATCCCATGACGGATGGTTTTGGCCTGATTGCCTTTGCCTCACTGACACCGATGATTTTTGTTATGGCCTATGGGATGGTGGTATGAGCGGATTATTACTGCATCTCTGGCATGTGACACTGGGGACTATACTTGATGTGTTACCCATTGTGATTATCATTTTCAGTTTTCAGAGCCTGGTGATTCGTCAGCCGATACCGCATATGAAGAGGGTTGTGACCGGTTTTATCTACGTATTGCTTGGCCTGGCTTTCTTCCTGGTGGGGCTGGAAGAGGCCCTGTTCCCACTCGGTGATCTGATGGCCAAACAGTTGACCGATCCGGCCTTTATCCATGGCACCGGTAACCTGTCCGATACATTGCACTGGCAGGATTATAAATGGGTCTACCTGTTTGCCGCCTCCATCGGCTTTGCGACAACCGTTGCTGAACCCGCGCTGATCGCGGTGGCTATCAAGGCACAGGATGTGTCCGGTGGCACCATCAGTGTCTGGGGATTGCGGATTGCCGTGGCCATTGGGGTGGGACTTGGCATTTCACTGGGCACCTTCCGAATTGTCACCGGCACCCCATTGCACTATTACATTATTGCCGGGTATGTGCTGGTGATCATTCAAACGGGGTATGCACCCCGTAGTATTATTGCCCTGGCCTATGACTCCGGTGGCGTGACGACGTCAACGGTCACGGTCCCGTTGGTGACCGCACTTGGCCTGGGGCTGGCCAGTACAGTGCCAGGGCGGAGTGTGTTAATAGACGGTTTTGGATTAATCGCGTTTGCCAGTTTATTTCCAATGCTGACGGTGATGGGTTATGCGCAGCTCAGTCGCTGGCGGGCATCACGCAACAATGTCCGGGTGGACGAATAAAGGAGAGAGATTATGCATTTTAAACTCATTATTGCACTGATTGAGGACGATAAAACAGATGCCGTCATGGATGCAGCTCGTGATGGCGGGGCGACGGGTGCAACCGTTATCAACCATGCCCGTGGTGAGGGTCTTAAGCAAAGCAAAAGCTTCTTTGGCCTGAGCCTTGAAACGCAACGTGACATGCTGTTGTTTCTGGTGGAAGAACACCTGAGCCGCAAGATTCTTGAAAAGATTGCCCGAGTCGGGGAGTTTGATAACAAACATGGGGCAGGGATTGCCTTTCAGATCGATGTGGAAGATGCAGTCGGTGTGTCACAACAGGTAAGGAGTTTGACTGGCGTAGTGGAGGAAGAGTTATGAGAGAGCGGGAAGTAATTCGTGTACGAGATGTCATGAAGGACAAGGTTGATTTGGTCGATGGTATGACCACAGTGCAGGATGTGCTGAAAAAAATGAAGAATATCGAAACCAAGTGCGTCATTATTGATAAACGTCACGATGATGACGAATACGGTATCCTGCTCATTGCCGATATTGCCAAACAAGTGTTGGCAAAAGATCGGGCACCGGACCGAGTAAATGTCTATGAGGTGATGTCAAAACCGGTGGTAACCGTTGATGGTGGCATGGATATACGGTATTGCGCCCGGTTGTTTGACAAGTTTGGCCTGTCCCGTGCACCGGTACTGGAAAATAATAAAGTAATCGGTATAGTCAGCTTCACCGATATGGTATTAAAGGGTATGGTCAATATTGACTGAGTACGGTTAGCAGATGATGGTTGATAAAAAAACACAGGCGGAACTTTTGCGACTGGATCACTATCGCATACGCAGACTAGTTGATAGCGATTTCTACGACACCCTGCATGCCACTCCAGGGGTCAGTCTGGTGATCTTTACCAGCACCGGCTGTGCCAGCTGCCGCGCCTGGAAAGAGGTACTCAAACAATATCTGTCCACTCAGCCCGATCTTGTGGTCTATGAGGTCGACGCCCATGAGAGCATGGCCCTGGCGAATGAATATGAGATCTTTCACTTGCCCGCCCTGTTTTTGTTCAGGGATGGTGAATTTCACTGTGAACTGAATTGTGAGGCCAATCAGGAGCGGATTCAGCAGGCCATCGGTCGCGCATTACTGGGGCCTGCGCAAGAGGAGCCGTGAAACTATGCATATCGATCCACAAACAGGCTTGCTGGATGAGGCCCGTTTTGTTGCTTCCCCCAATTTTGACGACCGCCCGGGCGATCAAACCATCGATCTGCTGGTGATACATAATATCAGTCTGCCGCCCAGTGAATTCGGTGGACCCTATATTGAGCAATTATTCACCAATTGCCTCGATCCCGAGGCACACCCCTACTTCAGGGATATTTGCCATTTGCAGGTGGCTTCTCACCTGCTAATCCGCCGTAATGGGGAAGTTATCCAGTTTGTCCCTTTCCATAAGCGCGCCTGGCATGCCGGTGAGTCCTGTTTTCAGGATCGTCGCTGCTGCAATGATTTTTCTATCGGTATTGAACTCGAAGGAGCGGACGACATCCCCTTCGAGGATGTACAATATGCCGGCTTGATCGAGGTTAGCCAAAACCTGCTGCAGACCTATACTGATATAAAGCTGGAAAATATTGTGGGGCACAGTGATATCGCACCTGGCCGAAAGACCGATCCAGGCGCAGCGTTTGACTGGGACCGTTACCGGTCAGGACTGACAAAACGACAATGAATACAAAACTTGCAACCGGACCACATAAATTGGAAACTTGCACCCTATGAGTCTTATCAGCATTTTAATCAGTCTGGCCATTGAAAGTTATTGGGAGCAGATAGACAAACTGCGTCGCTACGACTGGTTTGAGGCCTATTCCCGCTGGATGATGACAAAACTTGAAGGGCAAGCCCTGTATGAAAGCCCTCTGGGTGTCGTGCTGGTCCTTGGGCCGTTGGTTGTTGCCGTCTGGTTGATGGATGCCATGCTGGGCGGGGTCTGGTCACTGTTCAGTTTTGTCTTTGGTATTGTGGTATTACTGTTCTGTCTCGGGCCACGTACCTTGTCACGTGATGTACAGGCCTATCTGGATGCAGCCGAATCAGGCAATCATGAACTGGCCAAGCAATATGCCCTGGAAATCCTTGGGCGACCCATCGATGAGCAACCGCAGCAACTGGCCGAGTCCATCAAGGAAGCTATCCTGGTGCAGGCCAATGATCGCCTGGTTGCCGTTATGTTCTGGTTTGCCCTGTTGGGTCCGGTCGGCGCCGTAATGTTTCGTGGCAGTACATTATTAAAGGATGAAACCGTGCTGATGCCGGACAAGTTTAGCCATTCGGTACATGACCTGTTCTGGGTGATGAACTGGTTGCCCACCCGCCTGACTATTATTGGATATGCCTTGGCCGGTAATTTTATTGATACCGTCAGTTACTGGCGTTCACTAAATGATTTCTGGAGTCGAGAGAGTCACGATCTGTTACTGGCCAGCGGCATGGGGGCCTTGCGACAGGATATACGGGTGGATATCGCTCACACTGATGAACAGATGGTTTTGCACAGTGTTGGCCATGCCATCTCACTGATTAAGCGAGCCGTTATCGTTATTATAACCCTCCTTGCCCTAATGACCCTGGCCGGCTGGCTGATCTAGTCTCCGTTTGCAGTACCTGCATGAAAGAACTCATTCTAGGTGGAGCACGCTCAGGTAAAAGTGCCTTTGCCCAGCAACAGGCCATCGATAGTGGTCTGCAGGTGGTCTATATCGCCACTGCCACCGCAGCGGATGCCGAGATGCAGGCCCGCATTGAGCGTCATCAGGCGGAACGCCCCACACACTGGCAATTGATCGAAGAACCTGTTGCCCTGGCTGAGACGCTGCATAAGCATGCCTCCAGCGAGTCCTGTCTGCTGGTTGATTGCCTGACATTGTGGTTGAGTAATTTACTTGGTCGCCAGGCTGAGGCCGTGTTACAAACCGAGTTAAACCGTTTGTGTGACACCTTACCCACCTTGCCCGGTAAAATTATTTTAGTCAGCAATGAAACCGGGCTGGGGATTATTCCGATGGGCGAGTTGACGCGTCGCTATTGTGATGAGGCGGGTCTACTGCACCAGCGACTTGCCCGCCTGTGTGACCGTGTTACCTTTATGCTGGCCGGCCTGCCACAAAACATAAAATAAGGAAGGATGCAGTATGAGTATTGAATGGGTAAATCAGTCAGTGGCAATACCGGATGGTGGTCTTTTACAGGCGGCGCGCGCCCATCAATTACAACTCACCAAACCCCCCGGTTCACTAGGGCGTCTGGAAGACATCGCCGTCCGTCTGGCCGCCATGCAGGGCAGCCAGGATATCAAACTGGATAAGGTGCATATCGTCGTGTTTGCGGCTGATCATGGTATCGCCGAGGAAGGGGTTTCCGCCTTTCCTCAGGCCGTGACCACCGAGATGGTGAAAAATTTTGCCCGTGGTGGTGCCGCCATATCAGTGATGGCGCGTGAACTGAATGCCAGCCTGGAAGTGGTTGATGTCGGTACTGTTATCCCGGCAGGGCCGCTGGATGGCGTGGTTGATAACCGTGTCGCCGCCGGTACGGCCAATATGGCAAGACAGGCTGCGATGGATGAGAAGCAGTTGGCCAGTGCCCTGCAAGCCGGACAGGCAGCCGTGCAGCGCGGTATGGAACAGGGGATGCAATTATTTATCGGGGGTGACATGGGGATTGCCAATACCACCGCCGCCACGGCCATGGCCTGCGCCTTACTCAAACAAAAGGCCGTGAACTTAACCGGTCCCGGCACCGGCCTGGACCAGGCCGGTGTCAGTCGTAAAGCCGGGATCATTCAGGCGGTTCTGGACAAGCATGCCGCCGCGCTGGATTCCCCGCAGGCCATCCTGCGTTACCTTGGTGGTTTTGAAATTGCCGCCCTGTGTGGTGCCTACTTGAGCTGCGCACAACAGGGCATCCCATTTATTGTTGATGGCTTTATCGCCAGCAGTGCCGCATTGCTGGCCGTGAACATTCAGGCAGATGTTAAAGACTGGATGTTTATGGCCCATCGTTCCGCCGAGCCGGGTCACAAACACATGGTCGAGGCCATCGGCATTACACCTTTGCTTGATATGGGCATGCGTTTGGGAGAAGGTAGTGGTGCCGCATTGGCCGTGCCCTTGCTGCGCATGGCGGTTGCCACGCACACACAAATGGCCACCTTTGCCGAAGCAGGGGTGTCGGATAAGGTCCAGGATGACATCAGCCTCGACACACATTGACCTGATCCGTCATGGCGAACCGGTGGGCGGCACACGCTACCGAGGCCACACGGATGATCCCCTCAGCGAACAAGGCTGGGCACAAATGCGTGGTGCGGTGAATGATCACAATCACTGGGATATGATCGTCTCCTCACCGCTTTTGCGTTGTGCCGAATTTGCCATTGAGGTTGCCACACGGCATACCATTCCTATGCAAACCGATGAACGTTTCAAGGAAATCTATTTTGGTCCATGGGAAGGCAAGACGGCCGATGAACTGTTACAGCAAGACAAGCAATGTCTGCAACGCTTCTGGGCAGACCCGGTGCATAACATGCCGGCGGGCGCTGAAACCATACACGAGTTTGAACAAAGAGTATTAGCCGGCTGGGATGACATGATCCACCAACACACGGGCAAGCATATCCTGCTGGTGGGACATGGCGGTATGATGCGCGTGATCCTGTCCCATGTGCTGGGCATGCCCCGTGCCCACATGTTCAGACTGTCCGTGAAATATGCCGCTATCAGCCGTGTCCGGCTGGACGATTATGGCGATAGCATTATGCCCATCGTCAAGTTCCATGGTGGACAATTGTAAATGCTGCGTCCCTTGTTGATCGCCCTGCAGTTTATGACCAGACTGCCCTTACCAGAAAATTTATTACAAAGCCGGGACTATCAGCCGGATCAGCTCGGCAAATCCGTGGTCATGTATCCCGTAGTGGGTTTGCTTATCGGTGCCTTACTGGTAACCATTTCCCTGGGGCTAAACATCTTCGCACCACAACTGCAAAATATAATTGTCGCTGCACTGGTGCTGTTCAGCTGGGTACTGATTACCGGTGCCTTGCACCTCGATGGCCTGTCAGACAGTGCCGATGCCTGGGTCGGCGGCTATGGTGACAGAGACAGGACCCTGGCGATCATGAAAGACCCCTATTGTGGCCCGGCCGGTGTATCGATCATCGTGGTATGCCTGTTGGTAAAATTTGCCGCACTCAGCGCCGTTGTCACGCAATCCTGGATCAGCCTGCTTATCGCACCCGTACTGGCACGCAGTGCTGTGATAGTGTTGTTTATGTCGACAGCCTATGTGCGCGAAGCCGGCATAGCATCATCCCATGCTGCGCATCTACCCAAAAGCCTGGCCGGGTTGATGTTGGGGTTGGTGGTATTGGCATGTGTCTATGCCTTACAGGTGAAAGCACTTTGGTTGTTGATCGTCGTGGCGATGGTGTTTTTGTGCTTACGTTATCTGATGGTGCAGCGCCTTGGCGGAATGACGGGGGATACCGCAGGGGCGGTGATTGAGGTGCTTGAGGTGGTGGTGTTGCTGGTTTTGGCAGTCGTTTAGCCTATTGGCATGCCAGATAAATCAGTATGCAGGGCGCAATCCCATTGCGCCCTACACGTGGTAAATAAATTTGTCAGTCATTCCAAATCGTAACAACAAACATCAATCTTCATCATCATGCGGTTCAACCAGTTTGTAATTATCTGATCGCACACCCTGCATCAACATATCAACGTTGTCCTGAGGCGTGTTAAGGATCTGCAGGGCCAGGCCACCGAGGCGCAGGCTGGCTTCGACGGCCTCAGGGTAAGCGTGGGTGGCGCCGGCTTCCATCAGGCGGGTCACGGCGGTCAGGTCGCGGGCGCGGGCAATCACGGGGATGGTGGGGAAGCTGTTGCGGATATGGGATACGGCGCGCTCGGCGGTGGGGCCGTGATCGATAGTCAGTATGACCAGCAGGGCGTGTTCGGCATGTGCGGTATTAAGCAGATCCAGATCGCCGATGTCACCATAGTAGACTGGAAAACCATCGTCCTGTCCCTTTTTGACCAGTTTGGGATCGCTATCGAAGGCGATAAAAGGCACGCCACTGCTGTGCAAGAGGACGGAAACCGCATGGCCGACCCGTCCATAACCGCCAATGATGACCTTGCTGGTGGGGGTATCGTCGATAGAGTCGGCATACCCCTTGCCGGCGTCTTCATCCCGTTTTGCGCTGTGGCGTGTCAGCCAGTCGGCGAGATGCACCATGACCGGGGTGAGCAGCATGCTCACGGAGATGATGCCGATGGCATGGATGAAGGTTGAGTCATCGATCACCTGCAGGGCCCTGGCGGAGCCAAACAGCACAAAGCCAAACTCTCCGCCCTGGGCGAGCAGCAGGGCAACCTTGGTCGCAATGGTGCGTGAGTAACCGAAGGCCATAACGAGGACAAACAGCACGACGATTTTCAGGCTAATAATAACGGCGGTATGTTGTGCGAACAGGCTGATTTCCACTGCCAGTGCTCGGAAATCGATGGACATGCCTACGGCGACAAAAAACAGTCCCATCAGGATACCCTTGAAGGGTTCGATCGAGGCCTGGATCTGGTGACGGAAGCGGCAGCCGGATAAGGCGACCCCCATGATAAAGGCACCCAGGGCCATGGAGGCCCCGGCCTGGTGCATGATCCAGGCGGAGGCGATCACCGCCAGGATGACCACCAGTAAAAAGCCTTCCTTGTTGCGTTGTTTGGCCAGCAGGTTGAGGGCAAAGGGGATGATGAACCGGCCGAAACCACTGAGCAGTAAGATAGTGGCGATGATAATAATGACCTGTTCCCATCTGGGTATGGCCCCGGCGGTGGGGCTGGCCAGCGCCATCAAGGGTACAATGGCCAGCAGGGGCACGATGGCCATGTCCTGCATCAATAACACCGAAAAGGCGGTAGTGCCCTGTTTACTGGCGATCTCACCGCGTTCCTGCAGGAGTTGCAGGACAAAGGCCGTGGATGACAGGGCAAAGGTCATGCCGATTAACAGCGCCACTTCCCAGCGTGCCTGGTAGGCGAGTAAGTAAAGACCAATGGCCAGGCCGGATAATAATATTTGTAACGAACCCAGGCCAAACACATCGCGGCGCATGGCCCATAATTGACTGGGTTTCATCTCAATGCCGATGAGAAATAACAGCAATACCACACCCAGTTCGGTGAAATGCCGAACATCCTCAACGTGTTGTGTGACGATCAGCCCCGGCGAATAGGGACCGATGATGATCCCGGCAACCAGCAGGCCCAGTACTGCACCGAGTCGGAGGTATTTAAATATTGTCACAGCAATGGACGTGGCGATCAGCACGACCAGAGCGGAAGAGATAAAGGAGTCAAGATACATAGCAGCTCCAGTCTAGCATGCTTCTGATGGGTACTCGAGAAGCTTGTATCTGTGCCTGTCGGTGTTGCGCTATACTCTTATCTAATGTCAAAACTGTTTTTAATTTCACTGCTATTGATTAGCACGGCATGTGCAGGCCCGGCTGACAAGCCGAGCCCCATGGCGGATATTCATCTGCACTTTAACTGGGATCAGGAAGAACTGGTGTCGGCAGAGGAGGCGATCCGCATCCTGCGCAAACACAATGTTGTATTGGCCGTGGTAACGGCAACCCCTTCTGCCAATGCCGTGAAGTTACGCAGGGCAGGTGGTGATTGGGTGTTGCCTATCTTCAGCCCTTATATCGACATGGAAGCACGCTACGGCTGGTTTAACCAGACCGGTATTGTACAAAAGGCACGTGAGGCCCTGCAGTCGGGGGAATATTTTGGGATTGGTGAAGTCCACCTGATGGTCGGGCTGGGACCGCGACGTGACAATAAAGTGTTTACCGGTTTGCTCAAGCTGGCAGAAGAATTTGCCGTCCCGGTGCTGATTCATACCGAGGCGAGCAGTTATAAATATCTGCAACAGGTCTGTGGTAAATATTCAAAGGTACGTTTCTTATGGGCCCATGCCGGCGGTTTGCTGGGGGCGCACCATAGTGAAAAGCTGTTAAGTGCATGTCCCAATGTCTGGATAGAATTATCGGCCCGCGATCCGCGACACTATGGCAGTTTTCTGGTGAAAGACAACCAACTGCCTGCCGACTGGCTGCGGGTGTTCAAAAAATTTCCGGATCGCTTTATGACAGGCACCGATCCAGTATGGAAGGCCCAGGAACTGCATCGCTGGGATCGCGCGGATGAAGGCTGGCTGCACTATGATGAGTTTATCCGTTTTCACCGTCACTGGTTAGCCCAGTTGCCGCCTGCATTAGAACACAGGATCCGTTTGTTAAATGCCAGAAAGTTCTGGTTGGACAAGAAGTAGTTTGTGGCATGATAAAAAAGCCCAACACCCATCCGGATGTCGGGCTGTGCTCAGGAGACGGGCAATCAGTTTGTGGGAATAAACACAAAGTCGAAGGCGCCATTCCAGTCAGCACCATTCGGATAGACACTCTCCAGGAAGACCGCATTGGCCATCGCATCACTGCGCCAGTCACCGGGATCCGCACCCTGGTTCTTTTCCTGGGTGTCTTTTAAGCTGTTTTCAAACACGGCATTGATCAACTGGGTACAGTTATCTGCATATTTGACACATTTCGTACCCGTAAAGTAGTCAGCATCCAGCGCCAGTTCATCAACAATCATGTCCAGTGATGGGTCCAGCGGGATCCAGGTTCCACCGCTTTGCGGTGTGTTTCTGCCACCACGGTATTCCGCCATGGAAACCGTTTTGTTTATCCAGTCCCAGTTACTTTGATCATCAAAGAAGTAAGTATCATGGCGGGAAAACAGGTAATTACCCAGGTGGTTATCGATCAACCCTCCGCTTATTTTCAGGGGCAGGGACATATCCTGGATATCGGCAATGGCTGCACCGTCTCCCAGTTTGTTGGCGACCGTATACAGGCGGACTACGGGGACCTCGGTGATCGTGTCAACCGGCAGGAACTGGGCCTTCATTTCAATGAGTCCGCGTGCCAGATAGACATTTTGCAGGGGGTTGGCGTTCATGTCCTTGAGCAGATGAATGCGAAAACCTTCGGCCCAGTGATTGCCATCATCAAAGCGTAAGAACATATCGACGGTTTTTTCTGCAGCGGTATAGTGGAAATCCATGCGTAGCATGATAGGGTCTTCTGCCTTGCGGTTGTCTTTGTTAATGTTCTGGGCATCAACAACGATCCGGCCTTGCAGCTCATCATCCGCTGATTCATTCCAGGAAATGTAAAACTGGGGCGCTTCACCGTCCTGCGGCGGGCTGTTGCGATCATAAGCGTAGTAAAGCCGTACCGTTGTCTGACTGTCGGAATCATCGATG
>Ga0224506_10002848_pt1 | contig 11651 bp, 8 predicted proteins | sample SF_Jan12_sed_USG_2_FD_169108 | JGI IMG/M metagenome (GOLD analysis project Ga0224506, IMG submission 169108) | Sediment microbial communities from San Francisco Bay, California, United States - SF_Jan12_sed_USGS_8_1 | ecosystem: Environmental > Aquatic > Marine > Sediment | place: USA...
GTTATTAATAAAGAAAATCAGCCAGAACTTAAGGTTCAACAAGATGAACAAGGAGCTTTTGTGCTATATTCTGTAGTACCTAATGAAGGTGAAATAATACTTTCAGAGCAAATCTGAATTTAGTTAATCACAATAATATTCGATTATCAATAAATTTCATGCTTTTTGGTTTGCAATAAAAACACCCCTCTGTGTCTCCCCTCAAGGGTAGAATCAAGAATATCCCCTTGAGGGGATTATAGGGGTGTGTTATCACAGAAACATATATTGAGCGTTTTTTTTAATCGGATAACACTAATTTTTTGTAGCTATTCATAGTTGGCTGCATTTCTATTTTTTATTTTCGCTTTATGAAATACATACACGATATAAATTTAAAAGGAAAAGTAGCCTTAGTTACTGGGGCTGCAAGAGGTATAGGCCGAGCATGTTGTTTGGCTTTGGCCGAGGCTGGTGCTAATATAGCTGTTGGATTGCGTGATATCCACAGCGATAGTGGATTAATTGATGAGCTTAATCAATTAGGGGTAGACGTTCTACCACTTCAATTAGATGTTTCAGACAAAAAACAAATTGATGAAGCTGTAGGTCAGGCTGCTGATCACTTTGGTAAAATTGACATCCTTGTCAATAATGCAGGAATTGCTCCCGCTAATTTAATTGAAGATTACACAGAAGAAGATTTCGACAATACTATCGATATCAATTTAAAGGGTACTTTTTTTACTAGTCAGGCAGTAGGAAAACTAATGATTAAACAAAAATATGGTCGAATTATAAACCTTAGTTCTCAAGCTGGGTTTATCGCTTTAGCAGAGGAATCTGTGTATTGCATGACCAAAGCTGGCATCTCACATTTAACAAAATGTTTCGCTGCTGAGTGGGCAAAACATAATATTAACGTAAATGCTGTAGCTCCTACTTTTATAGAAACACCTGGTACAGAACCCTGGTTAAATGATCCCGAATTTAAAGCTAATGTACTTTCTAAAATATTATTGAATAAAATTGGCAAGCCCATTGATGTTGCTAGTGCTGTAGCTTACTTAGCTTCTCCTGCTGGTGATTTGATTACAGGTTCCACCATGATGATTGATGGTGGGTGGACTATTGTGTAACACATTTAAAGTAGGTTAAGCATAATTAATTTATGCTTAACCTACTGACTATAAAAATTATTATCAGTCAATTTTAATAGCACCAATCCCTGCTTCCCATAGCTTTTTGTTAAATTCGGGCAAGCTACTTTCTAGCAATTCTGTTGCTCTATCATTAAATTTTATCCACTGTGCATCCAATTCTTTTTTACGATCAAGTGAAGATTGATTAATTCTTGGTATAGTACTTTCAGACTGGTTGATTAGATATATATATTCAGCAGTAAATTTATTTGGGAAATTCTCTACATCATCATAAGCCTTTGACTTGCGCTGCACCATTTCCTTATCCCACTCGTCAAGTGTCTTTATCAACGCATCTCCTGAAGTTTTAAGAGCTTTATCCTCCACACTCTTCATTAGTTTACGCAATTGCAGTTGAATTCTGAACAATTGGTTAACCTTGTTATGCATATGAGTAAGCTTGGTTTCCATTTCAGTCATTAACTCATCGTAGGTAACAAATTGCTCTGCTTTTATTTCATACAATGGGTTATTTAAAATGTTTCCAGTAGTGGTATATGCATTATCATCAAATGACAGTTTAAAAGTATACTCACCTGGGGAAACTTTGTGACCTCTATAATTCGCTTCTAAATATACATTAGGTATCCCAGGCATGATTGGATTAGTCATGTTATATACAAAACGATTTAAACCTTCCTTTTTTGATAAAGTAGCTGCTGATGGAGGTCCTCCATCATATTTTTTATACGCTTGGTTCTTTTTCGAACTGAATGATCGTATCATTTTACCAGCACTATTCGAAATAGTTAGTTTGAGTTCAACAGAATCTGCCAGTTTTGGGAGTTCATAATATAAAACTAACCCATTAGCTGGATTAATTCCTGTAAAACTCGAAGAACCTGTAAATGATGTGCTATTTCCATTTAATGGGCTGCTCCAATAACCATAAACGGCATCCTCAGGTTTATATAGTTTCGCTTTTTTATCTGCTTTATACTGATTGAGAATTTTAAGATCATCCAAAATCCAAAAAGATCTTCCAGATGTAGCTACCAACAAGTCTCCTTTATGAACTTTTAGATCAGTTATAGGAGTAACAGGAAGGTTGAGTTGAAAAGACTCCCAATTAGCACCCCCATTCCATGATATGTATATCCCCTTTTCGGTTCCAGCATACAATAAATCTTTTCGGTCTTGGTCTTCTCTCACTACTCTTGTAAAAGCACCATAGGGAATTCCAGAACTAATGTTTTGCCAGCTTTTTCCATAATTGGTGGTTTTGTAAATGGCAGGGGTATGATCATTGAATTTGTAACGAGTAGTTGCAATGTAAGCCGTTCCTGGATCATGAGGTGATATGTCAATGGCATTGACTAGACATTCTTGAAGTCCCTTTGGGGTAACGTTTTCCCAACTCTCTCCACCATTTTTGGTGATACTTACAATACCATCATCACTTCCAGTCCAAAAAACACCTTTTTCATGAGGTGACTCTACCATATAGCTAATGGTTCCGTAGTTTTCTGCACCTACAGCCTCATTCGTGTATGGACCACCACCATTTCCTTGCTTCTCATCCATATTTCTTGTAAGGTCTGGGGAAACTTCTTCCCATGTAACACCCATATCACGTGTACGTAAAACCAATTGTGCACAATGATAAAATGTTCCTGGCTCATGCTGCGACCAAATGATTGGTGCATTCCAGTTATACAAATATTTCATATCACGTGCTTCACGTCCAAGATATTGTATTGGGGCAGCCATAATTTGAGTACTAGATTTCGATACCATATCCATAATTTCGATTGTACCCAGATAACTTCCCCCCATGACATACCTTGGGTTGTCAGGATCAAATGCTAAAAATGCACTTTCTCCACCAGCCGAAGAAGTCCAATCGTGCGTACTAATATTTCCCGAATGCAATGATAGACTTGGAATTTTCACTGAAGAATTATCTTGTTGACCCCCATAGAGATTATAAGGGAATAGATTATCGGCACTGATTCGGTATATCTGCGATGTAGGCATATTAGATTGCGTAGACCAAGTTTTTCCATGATTAAAAGATATGGCAGCGCCACCATCATTGGCAATCACCATATTTTTTGAGTTGTTAGGGTTAATCCATAAATCATGAAAATCTCCATGTGTTCCTGATAGCCTTTCCCAAGTCTTACCTCCATCTATTGATCTCAATGCTGGAGCACTCAAAACATAAACAGTATACTCATCTTGAGGGTCAGTAAAAACTTCAGTGTAATACCATGCACGCTGGGTAAGTCGGTTATCTCCACTAACCATACTCCATTTTTTTCCTGCATTGTTGGAAACGAATAAACCTCCCAAGTCTTTATCGCTATCACTTTCAATTAAAGCATATACTTTTTCAGGATTAGCACGGCTTACAGCAATAGCCATTTTACCTTTTTCCTTTGGTAATCCATCTTCTATTTTAAACCAAGTCTCTCCACCATCAGTACTTTTATACATACCACTACCACTACCTCCACTAATTACTTTCCAAGGTTTACGCTGATGTTCCCACATGGCTGCATATAAAATATCTGGATAGTTCATATCCATAGAAAGCTCACTGCACCCCGTTAAATCATTAACATAAAGTACCTGTTTCCAATTTTTTCCACCATCTACTGATTTATATATTCCTCGTTCCTTATTTGGACCATGAAGAGCTCCTTGAGCTGCCACCAATACTATATCTGGATTAGTTGGGTGAATAACAACTCTGGAAATATGTTGAGTCTTTTCCAGACCAATTTTTTTCCAGGTTTTTCCAGCATCGGTAGATTTATATACTCCATCTCCATACGAAGTCATCACACCTCTTGGCGCATGTTCTCCCATTCCACAATATAGAATATGTGGATGAGATTCAGAGGCAGCTATTGCGCCTACCGATCCAGTTTCAAAAAATCCATCCGAAATATTATTCCAACGCTGACCAGCATCATCGGTTTTCCAAAGTCCTCCTCCCGTTGTACCCATATAATAGGTAAGAGGGTCTCCAATTATTCCTGTAGCTGTCACAGATCTACCTCCTCTAAAAGGTCCAATGTTTCTATATTTGATAGGTTTGAAATATTCTTCAGCAGTTTGTGCTGTGATAGTGAAAGCAATAAAAAAACTAAAAAAAGAGAGTAAATATTTATTCATAATAGTAGGTTAAATGGATGATTGATTAAATATACAAATTGAAAAAATAAAACCTAATCATTGTCTCATTACAAATGAGTTTTAACACCTTCAAATAGTATCATTCATTTGTTTTTCTTATATTGTTATTAAGCCAACAGTGGCAAATCAATATCACATACTTAAACTAACCATTATGTCAACAGTTACTTCTAAAATTTCAACTTGGTTTTGGGTGATTACTGTTATTATGCTACTGTGGAATTTGGTAGGAATAATTTCATTTTTACAACATATCACTATACCTGATGAGGTTCTCCAAAATTTACCTGACAACGAAAGAGAGCTTTATGAAAACTATCCACTTTGGACAACTATAGCTTTTGCATTAGCAGTTTTTGGGGGCTTTATTGGCTGTATTTACCTTTTGCTAAAGAAAAAGTTTGCCAAACCTATTTTGATAATTTCATTAATAGCTGTGGTTATGCAAATGTATCATAGCATATTTATAGCAAAGGCTATGGATGTTTATGGACCAGGTGCTGCAGTAATGCCCATAATGGTAATACTTATTGCTTTATTCTTAGTATGGCTAGCAAGTTTTAGTATTAATAAAAACTGGATAAAATAGTTTTATCTTTAATAGTGTGAATGAAAACAGTTTCGGTAAAAGAACTTAAAACAGAATTATCTCATCGTTCACATCAAGATTTACTTGAGTTATGTTTACGACTTTCAAAATTCAAAAAAGAAAACAAAGCACTACTCACCTATCTTTTGTTTGAGTCCTCCGATGAAGAAGGGTACGTGAATAGTGTGAAAAGAGAAGTAGATGAACAATTTGCGTTAGTCAATACAACTTCCTATTATTTCATTAAGAAGAGCGTTCGTAAAATATTACGAGCTATTAAAACCTACATTCGATATTCCAAAAACAAAGAAACAGAAATCCAGCTACTTCTATATTTCTGCGAAAAATTGAAAACATTAACCCCTTCCATAAAAAATAATACCGTACTTCAGAATCTCTATCAACGTGAAATAGAGTCTATCAGAAAAAAAGTAGCAAAGCTACATGAAGATTTACAGTATGATTATACATTAGAATTAGAGGCAGTTTATCTTTAATTCAATGAGTGTTATTTCGTGAACCTGAGAAATATCAATCTGTCTATATAGTGCAAAAGGCACAATCCCACTAATTATATTCCTATTTTTGCGCCATGAATACTTTTGAAGACTTTAACCTGTCAAAACAACTGAGCAATGCCATTGATGATTTGGGATTTGAACAATCTACGCCCATTCAACAAGAAGCATTTCCCGTAATTCTTTCAGGCAAAGATGTAGTTGGAATAGCACAAACAGGTACAGGAAAAACTTTTGCCTATATGCTTCCAATATTGCATGGATTAAAGTTTTCGAAACAAGTGCCTCCAAGGGTTTTGGTTATAGTACCCACTAGAGAATTAGTAATGCAGGTTGTCGAGCAAATAGAACGTTTTGCTAAATACATTAATGTTAGAGTTTTGGGAGTATTTGGCGAATCAAACATCAATACGCAAAGACAATTTTGCGCTCAGGGTACAGATATTATTGTGGCTACACCAGGACGATTATATGACCTGGCTATAGCTAGAGATTTACAACTCAAATCAATTACAAAATTAGTGATTGATGAAGTTGATGTGATGTTGGATTTAGGTTTTCGTACACAGCTCACTAATATTTTTGACTTACTCCCTAATCGTAGACAAAATATTATGTTTTCAGCCACAATGACTGAAGAAGTTGATACTCTTATCGATGATTTTTTTACTTCCCCATCAAAAATCTCTATTGCAATAAGTGGTACTCCTTTGAACAACATTGATCAGCAGTGCTATGCTGTAAAAAATTTCTACACTAAAGTAAATTTATTAGCTCACTTATTATCTGATAAAAATGAGTTCAGCAAAGTATTGGTCTTTGTTTCTAACAAAAAAGTAGCTGATCGATTATTCGACTGTTTAACTAGTTCTTATAGCTCTTCATTGTGTATCATACATTCTAATAAGTCGCAAAATTTTAGAATACGATCAGTAGAAGAATTTGAAACAGGAGAAAAACGAATACTAATTGCAACTGATGTAATGGCACGTGGGCTAGATTTGAATAAAATTACTCATGTTATCAATTTTGATACACCCAATTATCCTGAAAACTACATACATCGCATTGGTAGAACAGGAAGAGCAGAACAACAGGGCAAATCAATACTTTTTTATACTGATAAGGAAGAGGAAAAGAAAAATGCTGTTGAAGCCTTAATGAAGTATAAAATACCAGTAATTGATTTTCCAGAAGGAGTTGAAATCACAAATGAATTAGCACCAGAAGAACGTCCAAGAGTTATTGAAAATACTCACCATAGAAATTCGAAAGCTGATGTTTCTGGCACAAGTTTTCACGAAAAAAAAGAAAAAAACCAAAAAGTAAACAAAGGTGGTTCTTATCAGAAAAAAATTGCTATAAAATATAAAAAGGCACAAACACGTGGTGGCAAAAACTATAATAACAAAAAGAAATAGGAAGCAACAGCTATCTCTTTAGTAACTATTTTATCAATAAATGTTCTACAGTTCCTCTATATTTGAATATATTCAGTAAAAAAATGGTCTATAAATACATAGACCATTTAGATTATTTAGATAACTACAAATTATACCTTACTGACCTTCTTTTTTAGGAAGTACATTAGTAGTTATAGTAATTTGATTACTTGGTGATGCAGAATTACTTAAAATAGTGATCACTTTATTCTGCCTTCCACTTTTTCCAGTACTATTAAATACCACTTTTATGCTCGATTTTTGTCCTGGTATTACTGGATCACGAGGCCATTCTGGAGCTGTACATCCACATGTAGTTTGCACATTCGTGATTATTAATGGTTCTATACCTGTATTTTCAAAGTTAAAAACATGCTCTACTTTATCTCCTTGAGTAATGTCTCCAAAGTCAAAAGTTGCTTCTTCAAATGAAATTATTGGCCCTTTTGCTGGTTCTACAGTGGTAGCTTCTTGCGCCCAGGCACCAAATACAACAAATGTTCCGAAAATAAATGCTACTAGTGTTTTCATATCTTATAATTTTAGTTGTTGATCAGATACCAACATATTTAAACAAATATAAACTACATTTTCTTATTCAACAATTTTGCCAAACTTCTTAACTAATTATTAACAAAAAAATTGAGGATTAAAATTCACCAAAAAAAGTTCATCAGTAGCTCTTGTCATGGCTGTATAAAGCCAACGTATATATTCCTCGTCAATTTTTCCATCTGGCAAATACCCTTGATCAACAAAAACAGAACTCCACTGCCCTCCTTGCGATTTATGGCATGTAAGTGCATAAGCATATTTTATCTGTAATGCATTTAGATATGGATCGTTTCGAATCGCTTCATTTCTAGCTTTTGCATTTGATAAATCAGCATAATCAACAGCTACATAGTCATATAGTTGTTTGGAGAGATCTTGTGGCAAAGCTGTTGTATTCATATGAAGAGTATCAAGTAATGCTATAGCTTCAAAACTTGGCTGGTTGGGATAGTCCACCATCCGCAATTGCATTTTAGCAAAATTAAAACCATGACGTTCTTCATAGCTAAGTACCTTTTCTAAAATTACAAAATCACCATTTGCTAAAAACCCACCTGGGGTATCATCAGGAGTATAAAAATAGTTATTCCTTACAATCATGAGCATATCTCCTGCTTCAAGCTGATCTTCATAAAAATGAATATATCTCCTAACAAACTGATTATATTGAATAGCAGCTTGATTCGACCTGCAAATAATAGTTGTGTTTTCCATGCCATATTTATCAAAAGCATATCTAATACCATCTTCCATTTTATCGCCATTCATGCGGAATAAGTCTTTGTAGTTCTTAGTGCTTATTTTAATATTAAACTCTTTTTTACCTAATTCATTCCTTAGATTAGTAGCATTATCTAAAATTCCAGAACCTTCGCCTTGTCGCATTACTTCAGTTAGTTCTATTTCATTTAATTCGACACCATAGTTTTGCTCCAAATGTGATTTACTTAACCCCGCACTAATAATTTGACCAACGGGTGGTAGCTGTGCACTATCACCAATAAGAATAAGCTTATTTGATTTTTCTTGAAACACATAGTTCATTAAGTCATTCAGCAATCCCTTTCCTCCAAAATCCTGACTTTCAGATAACATAGAGGCCTCATCTACAATAAATATGGTGTCTTTTGAGTAATTTTTCTGTTTCTTAAATTTCAATAACCCAGAATCCTTGTCTGCAGTAGTTTTATAAATTCGCTTATGAATGGTAAATGCAACTCGCTTTGCATACGATGAAATTACTTTAGCCGCTCTCCCTGTGGGTGCTAGTAATACATATTTATAATTAAATAGTGGGAGCACCTTTACCAGTACACTTATTACTGATGTTTTACCAGTACCAGCATATCCTTTAATTAGAAATGCTTGACGCTCTGTATTGTTTTTGCTTTCTAGAAAATCATCTAGTAAATCGAATATCCTATCTTGCCCTTCGGTGGGCTGATGAGGAAATTTATTTCGTAAAATTTGGGATGGTTTGGGCAAGTTTATTTATTAGGATTTACAATTAAGAATTAGCAAACAATAAATTATTCACACTCAAATATCACAATTTAAATTTAACAAAAAATACCATCTGTGATTGATGGCATTTTCTCTAAGGTAGAAAGGATTTTTGACTCTCTATTTACCCCTTTCCATATCTATAAAATAATTTTTATCCTTCAATCCAACCCGTTACTTCTTCTAAATCAGGATTTTTTACTTCTTTCAATTTCATTTTTTTACGCATTCCGCAAACATCATTAAATAGTTTACTAGGTACAGAGTCTTTAACTTCTTCTATGGTGAGTAATCCTAACTTTTGAATAATAGGAATTAATTCTTCCCGAATACCAATAGAAGTGTAATCTTCTATTGAAGCATATTTCACCTGCTTCTCAGGTTTCATTTGTGGGAAAAACAACACGTCTTGTATAGAGTTGGAATTAGTCATAATCATTGAAAGTCGATCTATACCAATTCCTAATCCAGCCGTAGGAGGCATACCATATTCTAGAGCACGTAAAAAATCCTCATCTAATGTCATTGCCTCATCATCTCCCCTTTTTCCCAATTCTAATTGCTCTTCAAAACGTTCTCGCTGATCAATTGGATCATTTAATTCCGAAAATGCATTACATATTTCCTTCCCATTACATATTGCCTCAAATCGTTCTACCAGTCCTTCTTTATCTCTATGTTTCTTTGCAAGTGGTGACATTTCCACAGGGTAGTCAGTAATAAAGGTTGGCTGTATCAATTGCCCTTCACAATTTTCTCCAAAAATTTCATCTATCAGTTTCCCTTTTCCCATGGTTTCATCCACTGGTACATTCAACTTTTTAGCCGTGATGCGAAGTTCTTCTTCCTTCATTTCAGAAATATCAATACCAGTAAAATGTTCAATTGCTTCAAACATGGTAAATCTTTTCCATGGACGTTTAAAGTCAAGAATATTTTCCCCTACTTGTACTTTAGTATCTCCATGTAAATCCATTGCCACTCGTTCAATCATCGCTTCTACGGTATCCATCATCCAATTGTAGTCTTTATAGGCTACATACAACTCTACTTGCGTGAATTCTGGATTATGGAATCGTGACATTCCTTCATTTCTAAAATCTTTAGAAAACTCATATACTCCTTCAAATCCACCTACTATTAGTCTTTTTAGGTACAGCTCATTTGCAATGCGCAAATACAAAGTCATATCGAGTGTATTATGATGCGTTTTAAAAGGTCTTGCAGCAGCACCTCCATAGAGTGGCTGAAGAATAGGTGTTTCAACTTCTAAATAACCTTTATCATTTAAATAATTTCGCATAGAGTTCACCAACTTCGTGCGTTTTACAAATGTTTCACGTATATCTGGATTTACAACCAAATCGACATATCGCTGTCGATAACGCATTTCTGAATCAGAAAATGCATCATGTATAACTTTATTTCCTTTTTCATCTGTAGTTTCTTTTACAATGGGAAGTGGTTTTAACGATTTTGTGAGTACAGTAAGTTTAGTTACGTGAATAGAAATCTCACCTGTTTGCGTAGTAAATACATACCCATTAACACCAATTATATCCCCAATATCAAGTAACTTTTTAAAAACCATATTGTACATGGTTTTATCCTCTTCAGGGCAAAGATCATCTCTACGCAAATAAACCTGAATACGACCTGTAGCATCTTGAAGCTCCGCAAATGATGCTGAGCCCATCACTCTACGACTCATAATACGGCCAGCTATTGAAATGTTCTTATAATCAATCTTACGCTTTTCATAATTTTCATGAATATCTTTAGCTGTAACATTTACCTCAAATGATTCAGAAGGATAAGGGTTAATACCCAGCTTTTTTAACTCCTCCATACTATTTCTACGTACTATTTCCTGTTCGCTTAAATGCATGATTTTTTGCGCTTAATTGGTTGTAAAATATTAAATCGCAAAAATAGACATTATTTTCTTATCTATTAATTCATCTATATGTTTAAAAAACGATTTAAAAAGCACATGAGGTTTTCATATTTTCTGTGGTTACATTTTGCGACAAAAAAGTATGTATATACTACTTATTGTTGTAAATTGTTCCATTATTCTTTAATAAAAGAATACAAGAAGTTTGAACATAGGGTTATAAACGTATAATTATTATGAGAAATATTACATCAAAAAATCACTCTTTCAAGGTATGGATGGTTTTCTTCTGTTTATTATTTGTTACAAGTCTGTCATATTCATTAGAAAACTTATACTATGAAACATCAAGTGAAACACATAATAACAACGAATGCATTTCTACTGAAACAGAAATTGTAAAAAAAATTACCATTTGCCATATCCCTCCTGGCAATCCTGATAATCCTCAAACCATAAGAATATCTGAAAAAGCATGGCCTGCACACGAAGCACATGGTGATTCCAGAGGAGAATGTGTAATTGAAGACCCTATTATTAATATCTGCCATGATGGTGAAAATATTGAAATCAAAGAATCTGAATGGGATGAGCATGAAGCACATGGTGACTATAAAGGAGAATGTACCGTGGAAGTCAATGATCCGCTAATTACTATCTGCCATTTCCCTGTAAATAATCCTAATGACCCTATTACTATCGAAATTGCTGAATCTGCATGGCCTGCACATGAAGCACATGGTGATTCCAGAGGAGAATGTGTAAATGAAGACCCTATTATTAACATCTGTCATGAAGGTGAAAATATTGAAATTAAAGAAT
>Ga0224506_10002849_pt1 | contig 11649 bp, 11 predicted proteins | sample SF_Jan12_sed_USG_2_FD_169108 | JGI IMG/M metagenome (GOLD analysis project Ga0224506, IMG submission 169108) | Sediment microbial communities from San Francisco Bay, California, United States - SF_Jan12_sed_USGS_8_1 | ecosystem: Environmental > Aquatic > Marine > Sediment | place: USA...
CAACACGAAGGTACTTCCATCCGGCCCCGTAGCACTCAAACGAGAGGCCCAACCGTCGAGGTACTCCCAAGGCTCGCCGGTCCCGTCAACATTGATATCTCCAAAGACATCTACGACCGATCCATCCAGGAACAGCTCGATCGCATCATCACCGTTGATACTCGCTGCCCCTGTTGTGTAGTCGGGGCCAAAACCGAAGAACGAATCGAATCCAATTGCCTCGGAGGCGATACACAGATAATCGCCTGCAGAGGCGGAGTCGGATGGGAAGGTGAACTCCTCACCATCACTGCCGCCGCCGTTGTTGGCGGAACCGAGACCGTATACGGATAAATCGGCAACATCATTAACGACCAAGACCTCAATCACCTTCGGGATGCCACCCGATAGAGGCCCGTCGACGACTCCTGTGATGATCAAATCCGAGGCCACCTGCCCCGACGCAGCCGTCGCCGGCAGCAATGCAATCAGCATCCCGAGCACCGCTACCAATGCCAGGCTCGAACGTGTCTTCCTTTTACTCACTCCGCCCTCCAGGTTGAGAAATCAAGACCGGCAACAACTTTGCGAAGACGACGAAATGAACATGGAGTTGGCCCCTTTCGGGAACTCCATGCACCCTTCCTCGCCGTCGCAATGACCGGCACTCACTCAAACCTAGCGAACACTATGAGTGGTCGCGAGTGAAGTGGAACCTACATTTCGCGCTCAAGGTCGGGTTAGTCACTTCGGCACAATCCAGAATCCCTAGGATTTCGCACATGGCGTTCTCATCAGAAGTCCTCAGCATCGAATACGACGGCCACGTCGCAACTCTCTGGCTCAATCGGCCGGACAAGCGCAACGCGATGAACCTCCCATTCTGGGACGACATCCCCAAGGCGATGGAGGAACTCTCGAATGATGACAACGTTCGAGCCGTGATCATCGCCGCCCGGGGCAAGGCGTTCTCTGTCGGGATCGATCTCATGCTCCTGGCCCAGGTCGCCGGCAACCGCGAAGGTTCAGACGCCTCACAGAAGCTCGCCCGCTACGAGGAGGTCAAGCGGTTCCAGTGGACGATGACTTCCATTGCCGACTGTCCGAAGCCGGTTATCGCTGCCGTGCATGGCTACTGCCTCGGTGCCGGCATCGACCTGATCACGGCATGCGACATTCGTCTCGCCTCCGCCGACTCCATCTTCTCTATCAGGGAAACGAGGATGGCGATGGTGGCCGACGTTGGAACTGTCCAAAGGCTCCCGCGCCTCATCGGGGCCGGACATGTCGCCGAATTGCTCTACACAGGCAAGGACATCGACGCGGCCCGGGCGAAGAAGATCGGCCTGATCAACGATGTCTGGCCCGATCAAGAAGCCGTCGTCGAGGGTGCCCGGGCCATGGCTGCCGAGATCGCGACCAATTCTCCCCTCGCCGTCCAGGGCGCCAAGAAGGTTCTGGCCCACGAAGCCGATATGAGCCTCGCCGAGGCGCTCGACCATATCGCCCTCTACAACGCCGCCTTCATCGAGTCCCACGACATCGTGGAGGCAACGACCGCATTCTTCGAGAAGCGTCCGCCCAACTTCACGGGGAAGTGAAGTGGCCATCCCGCTTTTCGATGCCGCACTTCGACTCCTGCTCGCCGCCGTGCTGGCCGGCGCCGTCGGACTCGAACGGGAGGTCATGCGGAAAGCTGCGGGGTTCCGCACGCACATGCTGGTCGGGCTCGGCTCGGCGCTCTTCACTCTTCTCTCGATCGAAGGATTCGGGGGCAATGGCGATCCGGCCCGGATCGCTGCCCAGATCGTGACCGGCATCGGTTTTCTAGGCGCCGGCGCAATCTTCCGGGAAGGCGCCACGGTCAGGGGCCTAACCACGGCTGCGGGACTCTGGGCGGTTGCCGCAATCGGTATGGCCGCCGGATCAGGCCTCCTTGCATTGGCGACGGTCTCTGCCGCCATCGTCCTCCTGGTTCTGCTTGGACTTCGTACTCTGGATTCGTGGATGGAAAGTCGATTGGGAGGCGCAAAGTCGACTCTTGAGGTCGTACTCTCCGACTCGTCCCACTTCGGGAAGCTGTGGAAGATGGCCGCCAAGATCGATCCGACCGTCGAAAACGTGGCTTTCGCGAAAGGTCAGAATGGTGGTGGCATCATTACTCTCGATGTCGACCCCAAGCGGGCCGACGGACTGGTGGCACTTTTCGAGACCGAGGAAGGCGTGCGCCGCGCAGAGCGGATCAGCTGATACCGACTTGCTACGGTTCGTGTCGAGATAGAGAAGAAGGTGACTCGATGATCGTTCCCGTCATTCTGTCCGGCGGTGCGGGTACCCGGCTCTGGCCGGTCTCACGACTTCGCTCACCCAAACAACTCACCCAACTCACCGGTGAGGAAACGCTTATCCAGGCCACCGCCCGTCGTGCCGGCGGACTCGGCGACGCAGCAGACCCGATCGTTGTCTGCAACGAGCACCACCTCGACGCCATCCGCTACCAGTTGGAGGAGGTCGGAGTCGCTCCCCGATTCATCGTCGAACCGGTTGGCCGCAACACCGCGCCCGCCGCGGCAGTGGCGGCGCTGGCGGCCGGGAGCGAAGCGCTGCTGTTGATTCTTCCGTCGGACCATGTGATCACAGACACTGAAGCGCTGAATCGGGCCGTAGATATAGCCGCCGACTTCGCCCGTTCCGGCCACCTGGTCACGTTTGGCGTAGTGCCCGATCGGGCCGAGACCGGCTATGGGTACATCCGCAAGGGAACTGAGGCCGGAGACGCCTTCTTTATCGACCATTTCGTCGAAAAGCCAGACGCCGAAACCGCCGAGTCATACTTGAGCGCCGGCGACTATTTGTGGAACAGCGGCATGTTCTTGTTCCGGGCAGACGCCTACCTCGCAGCCCTCGACGAATACGCCCCCGCCATGGCCGAAGCTCTAGCAGCAACGATCGCCGCTTCTGAGATTCAAGACGACACTCTCCGCCTCGATGCCGTGGCCTTCGCCGAGTGCCTATCCGACTCGATCGACTACGCCGTGATGGAGCACGTGGAGAACGGGGTCGTCGTTCCCCTCGACGCTGGTTGGAGCGATGTCGGCTCATGGGATGCTTTGTGGGAACTCAAGACGAAAGACATCCGCGGCAACGCCACTTACGGTGACACGTTCCTCGAGGACGTCAACGATTCAATCGTCCATGCGCAGGATCGACTGGTGGTAGTGATGGGTCTCAACGACGTGGTGGTTGTTGAGACGGGGGATGCCGTACTCGTCACAACGAAGGACCGCGCCCAGGACGTCAAGAAGATCGTCGACGGACTGCGGGACGCCGAACGTCCCGAAGTCTGGCGATCCGCGACCACGTGATATCACGCGATCGCCGAACGATTAGCTGACGAGGAATAGCTCAACCTTCGATTGCGCCGCCTCCATCACCTCAACAGTGAGGGATTGAAGGGCGCGGGCAATCGCGAGTTCTTCACCGATCACAGGCATGGGCGGATCCGCAGGGTTCCGACGCGCCTTCCCGACCGACTCGAAGTGATCGCCCCGAAGGTTGAGGACTGCATAAGCGAGGGTATCGCTGTCGTCCTCACTCAGATGGATGTCGAGCTTGACATCTTTCTCGAGCATGGCAACCCCTTTCCGGGCTCCGGGCCCGGCGGCCACCACCGGGTCTCCGTGCATCCAACGCTACACGTCCACTCTCGCCGACGCGGGTGGTACCAAGGTTGAGGCGGATACCCCACTGGATTCCCGGTACGAAAAGGAATAAAGTGCTTGCATCGTCAACTAGACGAAGCTCGAGTAGTCGCTGAGATGACCATGCGGTCGCGTGAACGCAGCGATGGGGGGTGCCGGGCTTCCAGCCAAGAACGGCGAGGTCTAGTTTCGGCGGAACAAAGGAACGGGATGGGAACTCCGCAGGCGGCGGTCGGATACCGCCTCCAACTTGGTGCGACCTACCGGATGGTGCGCGTCCGGGTAGGTGTTGCTTCGCTGATCGTGGTTACAGCCATCGCCGCAATCGGGTCGATGGAGGGCCGTTGGGTTGCCGCGGTCGTCGTAGCGGTCGATCTCATCGTCAACATCCTCGAAAGCCGCCGGCCGCAACCGAGGGCAGTCATTTCACTCGTGAGCCTGGCGACGATGTTCGGCCTGCTCGGGATCATCATCCGGGTACCGGCTTTGATCGGCTCCTCCCTCGTGTTCATCATCGTGGCGGCCACCGTTATCGCCGAACTGCGCCAGGCCGTTGCGATCGTCGTCTACTCGGTTGCCTGGGCGATCGCAGGGTTATTGATGCTGCGGGAATACGGCTTGCCGGACTCAGTCACCGTTCCGTCCTTTCTCGCAGACGTGATCTCGATTGCAGCTTTCGGGGCCGCAACGTTTGTTCTGATCGTGGCGCTCACCCGTCGACTCGATCTTTTTGATCAACTGCGTACCGGCCTCATCAGCAGCGTGACCCACGAACTTCGATCACCTTTGACAGGCCTCCATGGTCTTGCCACGGTCCTGCAAGACAACTTCGATGATCTTTCAAGGCCGGAGATCAATGAAGTCGTCGACCTGCTGGTGCTGGAAAGCGCCGAAGCGAATACCCTCGTCGAGGATCTACTGACCGCGGTGCAACCGACAGAGCGGATCCGCATGAATCGCACCGTGGTGGATGTCGCCCGGGAGGTTGCCGCCGTCGTCGCCATGTTGGGCCCGGTGATGTCGAAACCAATAGTTGTGGTCGACGGACAGGAACTCCAGGCATTCGCCGATCCCACCCGCCTGCGTCAGGTCATCCGCAATTTGCTGACGAATGCGGAGCGTTACGGCGGCCCGCAAGTCGAGATCCGTCTGGAGAAGGCCCTCGGCACCGCGGTGATCACCGTATGTGACAACGGCCCCGGGATTCCTCCCGATGAACGAGAAGCCGTGTTCGAGGAATGGCAGAGTTCGGATCGGGGCTCCCAACACCCTGAATCGATCGGGCTCGGACTGACGATCTCACGCCGGTTGGCGCGGGCGATGGACGGCGACCTCACTTATCGGTATCACAACGGAGAGAGCCTCTTCTCCATCACGCTACCGGTAGAGGCTCCTCGAGTGGTCGCCCCTTCCATCTAGATCAGTCATATTCGGACATCCTGCGGCTCACCAGGGCTATGTCCGAATATGTCGCACACAATGGTGGATAATCACATCATGCAGTTTGAAGCAGTCCACACAACCGGCATCTACTGCCGGGCGGAATGTCCGGCTACCCCGCACCCACGCAACGTCGAAGCATTCCCCAACGCAGTCGCGGCCGAGGCGGCCGGGTTTCGGCCGTGTCTCCGGTGTCGACCGGATCGGGTTCCCGAAGGACTCGCCCACATTGGACTCGCCTCCGTAGAACACGCCATCCTGCTCATCACCGAGGGATTCCTCGATAGGCACACTGAGGACGAACTCGCCGATCGAGTCGGATACTCGACCAGGCAGTTGCGGCGCATCTTCCAGCAGTCCGTGGGGGCCAGCCCCAGTTTCGTGGCGCAATCGCGCCGGGCACACTTCGCCAGGCGCCTACTGGACGAGTCGGATCTGCCGGTCGCGGCGATCAGTCGGGCGGCCGGGTTTTCGAGTACCCGTCAAATGAACCGGGTCGTTAAGGGAACATTTCACTTCACCCCAACGGATTTGCGCTCACGCCGTGGCAAGTTCGATCGTCTCGACGTCGACGGCGGACTGCGGTTGCGCATCCCCTACGAGGGGGAGATGGACTGGACCGCCATCGCGGACTTCCTGAAACCACGCACAATGCCCGGAATCGAACAAGTGAGTGATGGCCGCTACCGACGACTCACGACCACCTGCGGATACCCCGGCTTGATCGAAATCGGCGATCACGGCGACGGACATCACCTGGAGATCGTCGCCCACCTCCCAACGTTCGACTCAATTGTTGACGATGTCGCCAGAGCCCGGCAGCTATTCGGATTGGACGACCCGCCGGCGCCGATAGAGCTCTCGACAAACCCCCTCTTGGGATCCATTGCTCGGCGGCGACCGGGTCTCAGGGTTCCCGGGGCGTGGAATAGATTCGAGACGGCCGTTCGAGTCCTGCTCGGACAACAGATTTCGGTGGCAGCCGCGACAACTCTGGCCGGACGCCTCATCGACCGGTACGGGGAGTCGTTCGCGGTGAAACCATTCGGCCTCTCCCGCCAATTCCCATCCGCAGAGACCCTGGCCGAAGCTTTCATCGAGGACATCGGAATGCCGCGGGCGCGGGCGGCCATGATCACCAGGTTCGCGGCCGCCGTGGCCGACCGAGAGGTCGATCTCTTCGCGACAGGTCCGCTAGATGAGGTCACCGGTGGTCTCGAGGAACTCCCCGGCGTTGGGCCGTGGACATCTGAACTGATCGCTCTGCGTGTCATGCGACATCCGGACGCGTTCCCGGCCTCAGATCTCGGGATCCGGATCGCGGTGGGGCGCCTCATCGGCGAGGAGCGACCGGCCGCGGCCGCGGTGCGGTTGGTATCCCAACAATGGCGCCCTCACCGGGCACTGGCTGCTCAACACCTCTGGACTTCCCTACACGACGAGGAGCAGTAATGCTGTATGAGACCACGATGACCAGTCCGATCGGACCGCTCCGCCTCATTGCGTCGGATACCGGCCTGCGTGCCGTGTTGTGGCCGGATGACGATCCGAACCGGATTCACCTGAATGAATCGACCATCGTCGACGGCGGCCACCCGATCCTCGCGGCCTCCGTGACCCAACTCGAGGAGTACTTCGATGGCACCCGAACCGGGTTCGACCTTCCCCTTGACCCGCAGGGCACTGACTTTCAGCAGGCTTGCTGGCACGCACTCGCCACGATCCCTTATGGATCAACCGCTAGCTACGGAGAACAAGCGGAGATGATCGGCCGGCCGCAGGCGGTCCGTGCGGTCGGAGGTGCGAACGGACGCAACCCTCTGTCAATCGTCGTCCCCTGCCACCGGGTCATCGCCTCGAGCGGCGCCTTGAGTGGCTTCGCCGGTGGACTCGATATGAAGAAGTGGCTCCTGGATTTCGAGTCGGCACAGAATTCCTCAGGTCGCGAAATCTGATCAGAGCAACCACTTGCGAACATACGTTCGATTGTCGTAAGGTCGCGCCCCGACCTCAAGGGGCACCGTGTCCGCAAAGCCATCGGCCAGTTCAGATACCACCGTGGAGCTTCCGGCTGCCGTACGGAAGCGCCTCCAAACCCTGAGAAATCGATACGGCCGGCAGCGGACCGATGACGCCGGCCATCGGATGGAACTCGCCGTAAACCGCCGTCGGCTCCAACTCGCCGAGATCAACCAGCAGATCGCGGATCTCGAGCAGCGAGCACGGGTCATAAGGTCCGAACTACAAGGGTTCGGCAAGGGGATGACCCTCCTCGCCGAAGAGACAATTGCTGAATATGAGCGAGCCTTCCCGGAAGCCTGGTCTCCGAGTTCTGTTCTCGGCTATCGGGTGTGGGTCATCAACGGGAATGGGCTGATCGGTGCGCGGCAGGTTTGGGAAACGCCGGTACTCGTCGCCGAGTGCGCGGAGTTTCCCGACGTCGACGAGGTTCCTCACACCGACAACAGATGCGGACGGCTCGGCTGCGGGGTCTACGCGACGAAAGAACTCAAACCGCTCCTTGATCTGCACGTTCGCGAGCGGGACCGCAACTACGCGGCCGGACTCGTGGCGATGGAAGGCAAGGTCGTTGAACACGAGGACGGCTATCGGGCGGCTCGTGCCGAGGTTGTGTCGATGGCGCTCATCGGTCAGCACCGGGAGGTCTACACAACCGACTCGACGGTAATCGCCGCCGCTTTCACCAGCCCCGATGAAGCCATCGACTCACAGTGGAGTCGATCACTCAGAGAACCAGTCCTCGAACACATCGAGGCACACCTGACCGAGAGGATGGAAGAACGATGGATATAGGGAAACGCAAACGGGTCATCTTCGTCGAGCCGCTCAAGATACCGACCGAGCCGGAGTCACCGATCGAGGACCCGCTCGAAGAGCCGGAGCCGGTGGCTCCGAGCAAGAAGCCAACCCCGGCGTAGGTTCTCTCACCAACAGCCGTCCCTGTGCGTCTCTGTCCTCGCGGCGCGCAGGGGATGCGCCATCCGGGTATAGGCCGCCTTCCTTTGGACTCAGGCCTCGATCAGGCCTTCGCGTATCGCGTAGTGGGCCAGCTCGACGCGATCGTGGATCTCGAGCTTCTCCATCAGGTGCATGACATGATGCTGAACAGTCTTGACGCTCACGCCCATCAGCCTGGCTACCTGTTTCTGTGGCATGCCCTTGGCAACGTATCCGAGAACTTCCCATTCGCGCTCGGTGAGCGTTCTCGACTTGCTCTTGGAGCCATTGGCGAGACGCGCACCGCCCTTGTCGACGACTATCCGATCTAGCACTGCCAGCGAGTAACTCATCGCGCCGCCGTGCACCTTGCGGATCGCTTTCACAATGGCCTCAGGTGATTCCGACTTCGTGAGGTAACCCGACGCCTCGGCTCCGAGCGCTTGATCGATGTAGCGATCGTGCACGAACGCACTGAGGAAGATAACCCTGGTCTCCGGGGACGCTTTGCGCACCGCGCGAGCGGCTTCGAAAGCAGAGAGACCCGGCATGTCGATGTCGAGGACCACTACATCAGGCCTGGCCGCGGAGGCGAGTTCGACGGCCTGCTCGCCGGATGCCGCGAGTCCGACTACTTCGATCCCCTCTCTGGTCAGCCGTTCATGCAGCATGTCTCGCACGAGCGTGTGATCATCCACCAGCACCACTGAGACTGCCTCGTTCACACCGGCGCTCCCCTGACGAGATCTGATGCGACTTCGGCAAGCTTCGTCATCGTGAACGGCTTCCGGAGGACAGACGCGACTCCATCCAGTTCGGCCTCCAATCCGGGTGCCGGCATCCCGGTGATTACGAGGGCAGGCGTGTCCACTCCGGCCTCCCGGAGAACCCTTATACATTCGACTCCATTGGGTGCCGGGATGTCCACGTCGGCAATCAACAGTTGGATTTCGTCGCTTCGACTGTTGAAGGTATCCAGGAATTCTGCTCCACTGGCGGACTGCAGCACCCGGAACCCGGCCGTCGCAAGCGTCTCAGCAACGATCTCGCGGACGTGCTGATGATCCTCAGCGAGAAGGACCAACTCATTCCTGGAGTGCCCGATTATCGAAGGCGCATCAGCGATTTCCGGGTCATGAAGTGGCGGTTCGATCGCCGGGAGATTGATGAAGAATGAGGTGCCACTCCCTTGAACAGAGTCGACGCGTATCCGACCGCCATGGTCGGTCACGATTCCATGAATGATCGACAGACCAAGCCCCGTACCTTGTCCGGGAGCACGCGTCGTGAAGAAGGGCTCAAACACGCGAGCGAGCACCTCTGCCGACATCCCCTCCCCGGTATCTGTGACTTCAATCACCGCTCGGGGATCATCATCACTCTTCTCAGTGCAGTGCCAACCACGAATCAGCAGCCGTCCACCATCTGGCATTGCCTCATGGGCATTCAATGCGAGGTTCATCAAAACCTGCTGAAGCTGCGTGCAGTCACCCAACACCCATAGCTTGGTGTCAGCCGGGTGATCGACTTCTACCGCGACCGAGGCAGGAAGTAGGGACTCGAGAATCCGGACGGTTTCATCAATGAGGGCTCCGAGCTCAACCGGCGCTCGGCTCGACTCCGTCCGCCTACTGAACGTCAAGAGAGCCCGCACAACGCCGTTGGCCTGTTCGCTCGCATTCTCGATTCGAGCGATGGCAGAGAGAGCGGGATGCCCGTCAGCGAGTTGCTGCCGCGCCGATGTGGCAGAGCCCCAGATCGCCGTGACGAGATTGTTGAAGTCATGGGCGATACCGCCGGCCATCAGCCCGAGTGCGTCCATCTTTTGTGCCTGAAGGAGATCCTCCTCGGCGCGACGCCGTTGCCGTTCCTCCTGCTGCAAACGGTTCTGACCCCGTCGGATTCGTCCGATAAACACCCCCCAGGCTCCGACCGCAAGAGCGAACAAACCCAGAGCAACTCCAACTGACAGGACTTCGGTGCGCCGTTCCTTATCGAGTTGCTCGACCAGGTGCAACCTGCTGGCGGTCCACATTCCATTCAGCGCCGCCGCATAGTCTGATCGCAAGCCAAGGAACTGACTTCCGGCGATCTCGGCGGCCGCCCGGCCGGACTGCCCGGATTCCACGAGACGGAATACTCCATCCACGTGGTTGTGGAGTGGAACGTGTGCCGCTTCGAGATCTTCGACAGCCTCGAGGACCTTGCCTTTGGAGAGTCGGGTCGCCTGCTCCAGAGCCAAAACGAGTTCGGTCTCTGTTGCGTCGTAGCGAGCGGCCAGTTCGGGAAGGGGGCTGGCGGTTGCGTCGGCGCCCCAGAGGAACAAGCTGTGCTCGATCTCTTCCGTCAGGTAGTCGAGGCGCTCTCCGGCGCTGTACGCCGCTTCAACTGCACGGGTGGGGCACTCACCGGAATCCCGTTCGGCAACAGCCTGATATGACTCATACAGATGGTATGCCTGCCACCCGAACATCCCAATGGTCAAGACGGCGGCGACGGCCAGCGTTACGCCCCCAAACCGCCGCCCCTCTGAAGTCGGATCCTTCGCCGGTCGTTCCATTGCACACCCCCCGGTGTGTCCCTCAACCCGTGCGTTCTCATCAGCTGATGTTCTTATTGGGTATCAGCTGCGCTTCTATGTGGCTGGCCTCTCGCTTCGCTCAACTTATCAAACGGGGAGAGGCCGTTCCAGAGTCGGACGGCCCTATTGCGCGAAGGCGCACGTCGCGGCGGGGGCCGTCGAGATCCCAGGCTGCGTTCGTTGCGCTTGGTCCAGCGCCATAGCTCGGGTTCCGGCGCAACGGCGTCGAAGACAGCGCTACTCCCCCGGTAGCTCCTCGAAGGCAGCCACGAACTCCTCGAATGGCTGAGCGCCGTCGATCACCGAGGCCCAGCCGTCGTACAACACCACGAAGGTAGGGGTGGAGCCGAAGATCCCTGTCACGTCATAGAGGTCTTCAACAACCCGCTCGAGGGCCACCCGGCTTCCCACACAAGAGGCAAATGCGGACGCATCCAATCCCAGTTCGCCGGCCAGGCCGGTCAGAACCGCATCGGGTTGGTCGACCGCCCATTCGTCCACGCTCTCGAAGAGCAGGTCGTGCATCTCCCAGAAGGCCCCCTGGTCACCGGCACACTCGGCAGCGGTCGCCGCCGCCAGAGCCTGCGGATGGCTCTGCAAGGGCAGGTGCTTGAACACCCACATCACCTGTCCGGTGTCGATGTATTGCTCGTTCAGAGCCGGTTGCGTCTCCAGTGAGTGGCGCTGGCAGAAAGGACACTGAAAGTCGGAAATCTCGACGACCACGAAGTCCGCTTCCGGGTTGCCCTGGTAGGGATCTCCGGCCAGGTTGTAGCCGGGACGGTCGGGATCGGGGGTCAAACCGTCCTCGTGGGCCCAGAAAGGGAGATCGGGCTTGTCTTCGGGCGGGTCGGTGGTGACCAGAGCTTCTCCGGAAATCACCGCGTCGATGGCGGCAATGAACGTCTCGACCGGTTGGGCTCCTACAACTTCGATTACCTCATCGGTGCGGTTGTCGACGATTTGGAAACTGGGAGTCCCTCCAAAACC
>Ga0224506_10002850_pt1 | contig 11649 bp, 10 predicted proteins | sample SF_Jan12_sed_USG_2_FD_169108 | JGI IMG/M metagenome (GOLD analysis project Ga0224506, IMG submission 169108) | Sediment microbial communities from San Francisco Bay, California, United States - SF_Jan12_sed_USGS_8_1 | ecosystem: Environmental > Aquatic > Marine > Sediment | place: USA...
GCTTGATCGCTCCAGCCTGCCGGGCGTCCCAGTCAACGGCTGGTTGGAGTTCGTCGAGGCGTTCAGGCTTCATCGGTCAAGGATCGTAACTCGGTCCCTGGCCCCACTACCTACTACCTACTACCTACTACCTCTCCTACGGCATCACACCTGGAGACGACAGGTCGATGTTGCCGATCTGCTCAATCAACTGAGGACCGTAGGCAACCAGGATCAAGGCGATCGCTCCGATGAGCCAAGGTGTCCACCAGTCGAGCTTCGCCGGCGTCTCCTGCGCAGGATGCACGGACTCGGCAACCGGGATCTCAGTTTCCTCACCAGGACCGACGATGAGCTTCTTCGACCACCAGGTTTTGGCGATGTTGAAGATGAACATGTACGCCGACACGAAGAGGATGGCGCCTCCGATACTCGTGCGGAGCAGATGTCCACTCCACTCCTCCGGGATGTACGGTGCCTCACCTAGCGGCGTCCGCCGTGGCGCACCGAGCAACCCGAGGACATGCATGGCATTTGAGAAGATCATCATGCCGACAAACCACAACCAGGCCTGGATGACGGCCCACTTACGGCTCCACAACCGCCTCCCACGCAAATACGGCACGAGCCAGTAGGAAATTCCCATGAACGACAGTGCCGTCGCCGAGGCGACGGTGAGATGGAAGTGACCGGATACCCACGCGGTGTTGTGGATTACGAGGTTGATGTTGTACGAGGCATTGGTGAGGCCGCCGATTCCCCCGAAGAAGAACAAAATCCCGGCCAGCAACTGGGCACTGACCGATGGATTGCTCCAAGGCAGCTTCGGTATCCAGCCCAGCAGTCCCTTGCCGCCGCGCTGACGGCCGGCACGTTCCAAGGACGCTATGACCGTGAACGCGGTCAGCATCGATGGGAAGAAAACGGAGTACGTCAGAACCGCGTGGATGTACTTCCATCCGGCCGGCACACCCGGGTCAACGAACTGATGGTGGAAGCCGAGGGGCACAGACAGAAGGAGGAATAGCCAGAAGGCGATACGAGCCAGGGAGTCGCTGAAGAGCTTGCCCCCTGCCTGCTTGGGGAGCATGGCGTACCACGAGATATAGGCGGGCAGCAGCCAGAAATAGACCAGTGGGTGTCCGGTGAACCAGAAGTATGTGCGGGCCAGTTGTGGGTCGACCCCGTCGATCCATCCAAATGCCCAGGGAATGAGCATCGTGAGGATCTCGGCGGCTACGCCAAGAGTGGCGATTTGCCACATCACCATCGTTATCAATCCGCCGAACGTGATCAGAGGCGTACGGATCCCCGGATTCTCCTTGCGCCATTCGCGCCAGGTGAAGACGAAACCCCATCCCTCGATCCAGCTTCCAACCACCACGAGTGTCAACCCCACGTAGAAATAGGCGTTGGCTTTGAGAGGTGGGTAGAACGTGTAGAGGACGCTGGCCTGGTTCAACAAGATGGGCACTGCGGCCATCACCAGACCGACGACCATCGTCCAGAACCCGATCCGGTTCAGCAGTGGGAACTTGAGTGGCCGCTTGAGGCCGTAGATGGTGGTGAGGGTCAGGAACCCGGTAATGAAGAACGTGGTGAAGATGAGCGCATTCAGTACTCCGTGGAGAGTCAGGCCCTGGTAGTAGGACTGAATGATCGGTTCGAGAAGTGGGTAAAAGTCGACCCCGCTGAATTCGAAAGCCTGGAGTGGTCCGAAAAAGGTGCCGATGGCCAGAGCGGCGAACGCGAACAACAGATGAACTGAAATGAAGCTCTTCTCAGATTTTGTGAGTTCGTAGTTAGTCAACATGTGAATTCCTCCGCGCTCACTTCTCGACCGTCAGGGTGCCGTACATTTGAGCGTGGGCACTACCGCAATACTCGGTGCAGATGAAGTCATAGGTCCCGGGTTCGTCAAATACCACCGCCAGCTTCGACACCTGACCTGGGACGATCTGCATGTTCACGTTCGTGTTCTGGATCTTGAAACCGTGCTGCACGTCGACAGAGGTGACATAGAACGTAACCTCGGAACCGACCTTGACCGTTACCTCGTTAGGAGTGAAAGCGAACATCTGGGAGACGATGTAGAGGTCGTAGCTCCCGTTCGGATATTCACGTAGGCCAGGATCGGCGAATGGGCCATCGCCTTTCGCGACGGTCTGCGGATTGACGCGCTCTTCCGGACTCGGCACCTGAAAGCCAAGGGCGAACCCGGCGATCGTGACGGCCGCGGCAAACACCACCAGGAGGACCAGGGTGAGACGCATCCAGTTCTTCTCATATGGATCCAGGTGCAGCGACGTCTCGACGGAATCGTCGCGGGATTCTTCACTCATACCGTTGTCATTCCCCTCGACAGAAGAATCAGATAAACGGTCCCCCACAGCAGAATCAAGACCAGCACGAATATCGCCAAAACGAGGACAGTCCCTTTCGGATGGAACTCCGACGTCTCCTCGGTGGATTGCGTCTCTTCCATGTGAATGTTCTCCAACCGGTTGGCATTACGGAAACGGCGAGTCGTAACTGAGGACAACCATCTCACCGGTTGTCAACGCCTCACCCTCCGCGATGCGGGCGAGCATAGATGACGGTCGGCAGCGATAGCAACACGACGTCGGAAACGCTCGCTGTACCGGGTACCAGGTCGTTGACTGGCGAGGGTGTGCCTTCGCCTAGACCCTGCCCTTCTTCTGCAGGAAACGAAGGGAGTAGATCCCGACGGCGAGCGCAACGAACCAGGCCCCAGAGGCCGCCAGATCCTTGACGAGATCCGGCATCGACTTCAAAGACGGCTCGTTGATTATGTAGTCGGGAAGCCAGACGGTGCCAATCGCGAAATACAGGAAGACGATTATCCCCAACCACCAGGCCCTGGCCCAGGTGAAACCGCCGGCGGCGGGAGTCACGATCACGTAGGCGATACCGACGGCCAGGACTGAAATGAGGACAAAGAGTGAGACCAATCCCCATGGGAAAGACTCTTCATCGGTGACCTCACCTGGGGACACGGGTAGACGGCCGAGATCATTCTGGATGTAGTCGATGACCGCCGCTATCTCCTCATCGGAGAGGTTCTGGGCCGGCATGGAGCTGCTGTAGGTCACCCCGTTGACCACGATGTCGCCGGATCGCCCATTGCGGATCACATCCTCGACATATTCCGCATCATCGACGTGCGAGTTCGGATACAACGGCGGGAATACATCGGTCCCTTGCCCGTTCGGCTGGTGACAGACAAAGCACACCGAGTCATAGACAGCCTGGCCAGCCTCGTTGACCTGGCGAGCAGGCGTCTCTTCTGAGGTCTGCTCGACCTCCACGGTGACTTCCTGGGCGCCGGCGAGGTTTCCCAAGGCCATGATGAACAACAGGGCAAACGCCAAGATGACGAGTCTGCGCGACGTTCTGCTCGCTACCGGCATCGGTACCCTCCCTATTGGTGCTTCCGACGGCTCTGAGAGCGATCATAGATGGGGACTATGGACGGAGGGAAACCGACGGCATGTCGGCACACCGGAACACAAGCTATGAGTGATCGAGCCAATGGGTCAGTTCGGGCCGGTCGATCGATAGCCAGACGGGGCGCCATGCTTCCGCGGCCCGGTCGGCCCTCCCCTTTTCGAGCCCGATCAACTCAGCGGCGGCCGGCGCGACCGATGAATCGCTCCGTCGAAGCCACGCACCGGCGAACACTGCGTCCTGGTGTTCGCCCAGCACATCCTGCAACTCCGAGAGTCGAGCACCGAAGAGTTCGGCCGCCGGCCCACCCACGGGTGCAACAGCCTCGGCCGCATACCTGGCCCGCTTGGTGAGAATCCGGATGCGATGAAGCTCCTCGGGTGTCGGCTGATCGGGCAGGCCGTGGACCGCAGCCCGAAGTTTCTGCCAGGGCTTGCGTACCAGTTTCAACAGTGGGGCGCCGGACGGTCGCTGGGCCGCTTTTGTGAGTTTCGGGGCCTCGCAAGCCTCAACGAGTCGATCCAGCAACTCCACGTAGGAAGGTTCTCTGAATTCCTCTATGACCTGCTCCAGAGCGTCGTTTCGCTCAGCCTGCAGGGTCGCGCAGATGGCCTCCGCAGCCTCCCGCTCCGATTCCTGCACATTCTCCAACAAACCCGACAGCCGACTCAACAAGACGTCCATGTCGCGCACTCTGCCGAGCAGTTCGGTGAGCCCTCGCAATCCGTCGCGAAGTCTGTCCGCCCATTCCCTGTCGAGAAGACGCCGGAAGGTCCGAAGGTCCGAACGCAACTTCCTCGTCGCCACCCGCGCTTGATGGACCCCCTCCGGGTTCTCATCCAATACCACCGCCGGCGCGTGATCGAGCAACCGACGCACCGATCTCGCGATGGAGGCATGCACAACCTCCCCGGCAGTCGCCCGGGCATCGAGTGCAGGAACGACTACCACCGCTCCGGGCATGATCGTCAATCCGAGGGAGCGAGCGAACTTCGACACCGGAATCGCGTTCCCGGCGCCCAGTGCACGGAACCGGGCGATGATCGGTCCGAGTACTGCGGCGGAGGCCGAACCGTCGAGTTCGATTTCCAGTTCGGCAAACGCCGCCGCGGTCCCGGCTTCCGTGTTGGACACCACCTGATCGAAGGCGACTTCCGCCAGGTCGATCCCATCATCGTCACGGATCGCAAAGAGCTGCCGGTGGGTCGAGATCCGAGATACGGGCAGCACCGTCTCCTGGCGGACGGCCGCGCGAATCAGGTCGCTCCCGCGGACCGGAATCTCTCCCTCCGGGCCGGCCAGGGGTACCTCCAAACGCCACATCAGCTCAGGTTGGCCGGAAGGCTGGGAGAGTTTGATCAACCAGCCATCGCGAAAGCGCAACGACATCCCACTCCGCAACAGACGGAGATCTCCGGTGTCGTAGTACGTGGCCTCCAGGAAGGTCTCGCCTACCCGGTGGATCTCCCAGTCGCCGATAACTCCCGACAGGGCCGCCGGATCGAAGTTGTCGTCTACGGCGAGTTTGACCTCACGCTCGAGCATTTCACCTCGTACGTTCGATGGCCATTTCCTGGAGTCGGAGATGGGCATTGATGCCCTCCACCGTTTCTACTTTGCGCCAAATCCCATCCGGCTGCAGCTCCCAGGCGAGCTCGTCATCGGCAAACAGTACGTCCAGGATCTCGTTGAAACGTTCGTGATGTCCGGGGTCGGCGATGGGGCCGACCACCTCCACTCTCCGATCGAGATTGCGCGGCATGAGATCGGCCGATCCAATCAAGTATTCATACCCCCGATCTTCGGTTCCGAAGCGGTAAATCCGCGAGTGCTCGAGATACCTGCCGACCAAACCGCGCACGGTGATGTTCTCGGACAACCCCTCCACGCCGGGACGCAGACAGCAAATGCCGCGGACAATCAAGTCGATTCGAGTGCCTGCCTGCGAAGCCCGATACAGCTCCCGGATCATGCCGCCGTCAACCAGAGAGTTCATCTTCATGACAATATGACCATCATCGCGTTTGGCTTCCTTGCGAATCAGCTTGATCATCCGCTTTCGGAGAGTGATCGGGGAGACGAGCAGTTTCCGGTAGGCAACCTGTTTGCTGTAGCCGGTGAGGAAATTGAAGAGATCAGAGAGATCCGCGCCGATTTCCGGATCGGCAGTGAGAAGCCCAATGTCCTCGTAGACCCGGGCGGTCTTGTCGTGGTAGTTGCCGGTTCCGATGTGTGAATATCGCCGAATCTGGTCGCCATCGTCGCGGACCACGAGCGTCGTTTTCGTATGCGTCTTGAGACCCACGAGTCCGTAGACGACGTGGACGCTGGATTCTTCGAGGCGCCTGGCCCACTCGATGTTGGCCTGTTCGTCGAACCGCGCCTTCAGCTCAACGAGGGCAACCACCTGTTTGCCGGCCTCAGCGGCCGCGATCAACGAATGCATCGACGGGGATTCCGCGGAAGTCCGATACAAGGTCTGCTTGATCGCCAGGACTCTCGGGTCGGTGGCGGCCTGAGTAACCAACTCCTGAACCGAGGACGCAAAGGAGTCGTACGGATGCTGCACAAAGATGTCGCCTTCGCGAATCCTGTCGAAGATGTTCACCCGTTCACCCGGAGCAGCAACGAGTTCTCTGGGCGTCACCCATACATAGGGATCCCACTTCAAGTCGGGACGATCGAGGTCATACAAGCCCCAGAAACCGGTCATATCCAGCGGACCATCGGTTACATAGACCTGGTCCGGGCCGATATCGAGTTCACGAACCAGCAGACTGAGAGCCGCTTCGGTGATACTCGGCTCGACCTCGAGTCGCACCACCCGCCCGAACCGGCGCCGATTGAGCTCACTTTCTATGAACTCGAGGAGATCATGGGCCTCTTCTTCTTCGATGGTTATATCGGCGTTCCGGGTTACCCGGAACGCCACATGGGAGACAATCTCCATCCCGGGGAAGAGAGAGTCGAGATGCGCCGCAATGACTTCCTCGAGGGAGACGATCTGATCGCCCTTTGGCAGGACCAGGAATCGAGGCAGGATTGGGGGAACCTTGACACGGGCGAATCGGGTCTCGCCGGTTGCCGGATCTCGGACGGCGATCGCCAGGTTGAGTGACATGTTGGAGAGGTACGGAAACGGATGACCGGGATCGACCGAAAGTGGCGTGACGACCGGAAACACGCGGGAATGGAACTGAATGGTCAGGTAGGCCCGGTTTTCCTCGCTGAGTTCTTCCCAGGATCGAAAATGGACGCCAGCCTTCGCCAGGCCCGGAACGATCTCGTCTCTGAGGGTCTTGTCCACCCGCTGGTACATGTCCTCCACCCGGGCGCGAATAGCCCGGAGTTGGGAAGTCGGGTACATGCCACCAAGAGCCGGCCGGCGGATGCCCGCCGCCACTTGCTCCAGGATGCCGGCCACGCGGATTTCGAAGAACTCATCGAGGTTCGTCGTGAAGATGGCCAGGAACTTGATTCGTTCGAGTAACGGGGTCGCTGGATCCTCTGCGATGTGCAGCACCCGGGAGTTGAAATCGAGCCAGGACAACTCACGGTCGATGAACTTGTTTGCGCGGGTCATGTCCTGCTCACGCTAGCTGAGGAATAGGATCGACCTCAGTCGGCGGGGTCAGTTCGCCCTCGACACTGGTCCCGTTCCGGGCTCCACCAACACAACGTGATCAGATGACCCGGGCTCCCGCCATCCAGACTTGCTCGACCCGTGTACCGAGCGTGTCGAAGTCGAAAGGATCACCACCAACGATCACGAGGTCGGCGACCTTGCCGGATTCGACGGATCCCAACTCTGCCTCGAGGCCCATGAGTTCGGCCGCCGTCTTCGTCGTCGCCGTCAGCGCCTCGAGTGGTGTCATTCCACCCTCGACCATGAGCGTCAGTTCCATCAGGTTCTCGCCGTGGGGGGTGACCCCTGTATCGGTACCCATGGCGATCTTCACCCCGGCGTCCACCGCCCGCCGGAACGACTCTCGATGAACCTCCACGACCTCTTCTGCCTTGCGAATCGATGCCTCCGGAATCTGTGCCCCGGCCTCCACCGCACGAGTTACTCCTCGAGGAGCAATCAAGGTCGGAACGAGGTAGGTTCCCCGCTCGATCATCATTTCTATCGCTTCATCATCGAGGTAAATGCCATGATCGATCGACCGGATGCCTGCCCTGATGGCATTCTTGATGCCGTCGGTGGCCTGCGCATGGGCCATGACCCAGATTCCGGCCGCAGTCGCTTCGGCGACCAGCATCTCCAACTCCTCGCGGCTGAAATGAGCGTGGGTCGGCTCATCGCGCGGGGATAACACACCACCGGATGTGGCCACTTTGATCACATCCGCTCCAGCCCGCACGAGTTCCCGCACGGCCCGGCGCATCTCATCGGGACCATCCACCACAGTGGCAGGCATCCCCGGATACGGGGGCATCAAGTCGGCTTCTCCGCCGGACGGCAACCAGCCATCCCCATGGCCACCCGTTTGGCTGAGCATTCCCAACGATATCTGCATCCGCGGGCCGAGTACCAATCCGTTCTGGACGGCTTCCTTCATGCCCAGATCGGCACCTCCGGCGTCCCGGACAGTCGTGATGCCCGCTTCGACGGTCGCTGACAGATTGTGAATGGCCTCATAAAAGCGGTAGGAGAACGGAGTCTGAAGGTGTTTCCAGAGGTTGATGTGACTGAGGGTCAGGTGCACATGGGTATCGAATAACCCGGGCAGAAGGGTCTTGCCGGAGCAGTCGACTTCAGCCTCCCCGTCGAGGCCGGTACCGATCTCCACGAACCGACCATTCTCAACAACGACGTCGGCCGCGGCGATGGATTCGCCCGTTCCGTCGAAGAGATCCCCGCCACGAAAGACGGTGCGGGTCATCAGGTTCCTATGCCGTTCTTGAGAAAATCCACCATCGAATCACATACCTCGCGCATGCGCTTCTGCGGGTCTTCTGAATCGAGCAGCACCTTCGAGGCGGACATCACGAGATCCTGGATGAACCGTCCGGCCAGGTCCCAGGGTAGTGCCCGCATCTCCCCTCCCATCACTCCACCCCTGTATATACGGGCGTATTCCTTGGACAAACCCTCGTGCGCCACCCGGATTCGATCCTGAGTGGTATCAGAGAGGCGCGGCACTTCCCGGTGGAGCAATAGACCGAGTGTCGGATCGGTGACCACCCACTCAGTCAATCGAACGGTGAGATCGGAGAGTTGATCCAGGTAGGTGGCATCCGGATCGGCCTGTTCGGCCATTTCCTGAAAAACCTGGGGGAGGGTCTCGTCGACCAGCGAGGCCAGCAGATCTTCCTTGTCCTTGAAGTACTCATAGAGAGTGGTTCGCCCTATGCCAACCGCTGCTGCGATATCGCCGAGCGAGGTCTCCTGGTAGCCATGTTCGCTGAACAGATCCTGAGCAGCATCGAGGATCTGCACCCTGGTCAGCTCTTTGTGTTCCTCGATATTTCCTGCACGTATTCTCGGCATCGTCCCTCCGGCGTCCCAGTGTACGGGCCATCGTCCGGATGTGCCTGCCAGAACGCCGGGGCTACGATGTTGACCGGCGGCTCTCGAGGAGGATCAATGCCCGCCACGGCAGTTCTAGGTGCGCAGTGGGGAGACGAAGGGAAGGGTCGGGTCACCGACTACTTCTCCCAGAACGCGGACTACGTTGTCCGCTATCAGGGAGGCAACAACGCCGGTCACACGATCATCGTGGGCGACCAGAAACTCGCTCTGTCATTGATCCCGAGTGGGGTCATGTATCCCCAGGTCATCCCGGTGATCGCCTCGGGAATGGTCATCGATCCGAAGGTCCTACTGGCCGAAATCGACATGCTCGCCGCCAAAGGGATCGATACCAGCCGGCTCAAAATCTCGTCCAACGCCCACCTGATCATGCCCTATCACCGCAAGCTCGACGCCGTGATGGAGCGATTTCTGGGACGCAGTCAGATCGGCACAACGAAGAAGGGCATCGGACCCGCCTACACAGACAAATACGCCCGCCACGGCATCCGGGTACAGGACTTGTTCGACCCAAAGATCTTTCGAGAGAAACTCGAGGTCGCTCTGGAGGACAAGAACAAGATTCTGACCAGGGTCTACAACCAGCTGCCAATCGAACCCGGACTCATCGCCGAGGAATACCTCGCCTATGCCGAGCGCCTCCTCCCGTTCGTAACCGATACTTCACTACTCCTCTGGGAAGCGATCCAAAATGGCAAGGAGGTCATCTTCGAGGGAGCCCAGGGGACACTTCTCGATATCGATCACGGCACGTACCCCTTCGTCACCTCCTCCAGTCCAACGGCCGGTGGCGTCCTGACCGGCGTGGGTATCGGACCAAAGGATCTTCATCGCGTGGTTGGAATCGCCAAGGCCTACATTTCCCGGGTCGGAACCGGCCCGTTCCCGACGGAGCTGGAGGACGAGATAGGCGATCGGATGGTGGACATCGGCGGCGAGTACGGAACAGTCACCGGTCGAAGGCGCCGCTGTGGCTGGCTCGATCTCGTCGCACTTCGGTACGCGGTTCGTGTGAACGGCCTCACCGACCTGTTTCTCACCAAACTCGATGTTCTCTCCAACTTCGACACCCTCAAGGTGGCCGTCGGATACACCTCACTCGGCGAACGCTACGACGAGTTCCCCCGCCAGCAGCGGGTGCTGTACAACTGCGCGCCCGTCTACGAAGAGTTCCCCGGGTGGAGCACCGATATCACCGGGGCCCGATCGTATGAAGACCTTCCGGCCGAAGCGAGGCGCTACATCGAGTTCATCGAGGACACTGCAGGAGTCCCGATCCGCTGGATATCGGTCGGCCCGGAGCGCACCCAACTGGTGGAACGGACATGAAAGTCCTCCTCATTGGTGGAGGTGGCCGGGAGCACGCCATCGGATGGAAGATTTCCGAGAGTCCTTTAGTCCATGAACTCATCTCACTGCCGGGCAACCCGGGACTCGCCGAATTGGGTGGGATCGTCGAGGGAATGGCTCCAACCGACGTCGGCGCCGTGGCACAGGTGGCGGCTGCCGAACAGGTCGACCTCGTCATCGTCGGCCCCGAGGGTCCGCTGGCGGCCGGGCTCGTCGATGCCCTGCAAGCGAAGGGCATCCCCGCCTTTGGGCCGTCCCGAGCGGCAGCACGATTGGAGGGCTCCAAGAAGTTCGCCAAGGAAATCATGGACCGGGCCGGCGTGGACACCGCGGCCTGGCAAGCGTTCACCGAAAGGGAGCCGGCACTGGAATACCTGGCCGAACGAGCTGCGCCCTTCGTCGTGAAAGCCGATGGGCTGGCTGCCGGCAAGGGAGTCCTGGTAACCCAGGATCGCGTTGAAGCGGAAGCGTGGGTTGACCATTGCCTGGAGGGAGGATTCGGGCCGGCCGGAACCACCGTTGTCATCGAGGACTTTCTGGATGGACCTGAACTGAGCGTATTTGCGATCTGCGACGGCACAACCGCCATCCCCCTGGCACCGGCACGTGACTACAAGCGTCTCGGGGACGGCGATAGCGGCCCGAACACCGGCGGCATGGGTTGCTATTCGCCTGTCCAAGATCTTCCGGACGGAATCGTGGAGCACACGCTGACCAACGTGATTGATCCGGTGCTGAGGATGCTGGCGAACGAAGGTACCCCATACGTCGGATTTATCTACGCCGGTCTCGTTCTGACGGATGACGGACCCAAGGTCCTCGAATTCAACTGCCGGCTGGGCGACCCGGAAACTCAGGTCGTGCTGCCGCGCATGGACGATGACCTCCTGGAACTGATCCTCGCCGCGTTGGACGGAACATTGAGCGGGAGGACGATCAACTGGTTCGAAGGAACGGCAGTCGACGTCGTACTGGCAGCCGACGGCTATCCGGAGGCGCCGCGCCGAGGAGACGCTATCTCCGGCCTCGAATCCGCCGCCGGCGACAAGGGGATAGTCATATTCCACGCCGGCACCGCAATGGAAGATGGCCGATTGGTCACCGCAGGCGGGCGCGTCCTCAACGTCGTCGGCACCGGCGCGGCACACGAGACTGCCCGGACGCGAGCCTACGAGGCAGCAGCGAAGATCAAATGGGACGGCATGCAATACCGCTCGGATATTGCGAAGTAGGCCGGACGCCGGAGGCGTTGGCAATTGGCAATTGGCACCGAGGACATGGCATCTCGGAGCGAAGCAGATGGGTCGATCACGGAA
>Ga0224506_10002851_pt1 | contig 11646 bp, 10 predicted proteins | sample SF_Jan12_sed_USG_2_FD_169108 | JGI IMG/M metagenome (GOLD analysis project Ga0224506, IMG submission 169108) | Sediment microbial communities from San Francisco Bay, California, United States - SF_Jan12_sed_USGS_8_1 | ecosystem: Environmental > Aquatic > Marine > Sediment | place: USA...
CACAAGGAACTACTGGATTTGCGATTGTCGCGCAAAAACCATAGTAATTTGAAATATGAACAGTATAATTTCTACAAATGTAGGAGGGCTTGCAAACCGGATGAAATCTCTGGCTTCAGTTATTAGATATGGAAAATTATTTAACAATAATTATCAGGTCTATTGGCAAACTATAAATTCATATGAAAAACATTTTCACCTTTTGAATTGCTCATTTGAAAAACTATTTAGCAACAACGTTGAGGTTGCATCAATAAAAGGTTTTGATTCTGGTGAAATTATTAGGACAAACCTTGATGATGGTCAAAAAACATACAATTCCCATAATCTGATGATTGCTGGTGGGGATGATAATAAAAGTATTGATTTTCAATATAATAATATTCCTGAAAATATAAAACAGGAATATATTGAATCCTTTCGGGTGATAACACCTATTACCGAATTACAAGAAAAAATAGATATATTTAGTTCGGATAATTTTGACCCACATACCGTATCTGTTCATATTAGGTCGTGGGGAAGAGTCAACGAACAGAGTCGTCAGAATTTTGTAGTACGCGCCAATGCCTTTATAAAAAAAATGTTTGGGATCACAAATTCTCGCAGTGTTGGTCTGTTTTATGCAAAAAAATTCGAGAAAAAAATGGCGCAGTACCCACAAAAGACAACATTTTTTCTGTCGACTGATACACAGGTTGTAAAAGATTATTTTACACAACAGTCCCCGTTGAAAAATAGAGTTATCGTTTATTGCAGGACAACAGATTTGGACACCAGCCGTGATTTCCCTGAAGGAGTCCAAGAGGATCTCGTCGAACTTTACCTACTATCAAAAAATAAATCATTTTTATTGAGCGACAACAGCACGTTTAGCGAGGTTGCTTGGTGGTTATCAGGTTGCCCTGATGATGTGACTATTTTATAAATCAGTCATGTTTCCAAAGATATAATGGTAAATTCACCACAACAGTAGATCTAAAAATTTCTAAAACTTGATAATTAAAATCTGTATCAGCACCGCGTCCGCGTCGGCTGGGGTGGGTTCGTTCCCATAGTGGTCTGAATTGAATTTTTTCAATTACAGCGCGTGTTATCATCGGGATTCCATTGCATCCTGGGAGTGATTTTATTTCGTGAAAGAATAATTTTCGGGCCAATCGTTTAACCAGCTGAACAAAAGGAATGCTGTTTACAAGACGTTTCGAGTTAGGGTCACGCAGAAATCTGGGAACGGGAGGGTTTTCTTGTAGAAAATTCTCTAATTCTCTGCCGCTTAAAATGTCCGATTCTTTAGGTATGGAATCAAGTTTTGTACCAACGAGGTTCTGTTTGAAAGATTGCCACCCAACCAACACATGTTTTGCGTTATATTTTTTCATGAGATTATATTGAACCTCTATTCGGTCCAACAGGGAAGCGTCATCAGCATCTTGAAAAGTTATGATGTCGCCAGTCGCGTGTTGTATTCCAAAATTTCTTGCAGAATATCCGGCATTTATGTTTGTTCCGATGCGGTTTATTCGGTAGGGATCAATGTCTGTATTTTTTATATATTTAATACGGCTATCTTTTTTTATATATTGTTTAATTGTGGAATACAAATCATCTGTGCTGTTATCATCAACAACAATTATTTCCAAGTTTTTGTATGTCTGATTAATCAAAGAATCCAAAGAGATATCTATCGTATCTGCATTGTTGTAGCAAGGAATAATTATAGAGATAAGTTTCATATTATTTAGCAATCCATTTACTCTTTATAAAATCGTAATGAATTTCACGTAAAGACCCAAAGAATAATTTTCGCACAAGTTTACGCAATCGACGCTCGATAGATACATGAATGCTTAACCCACACAGACCATACAGAACATAAAAAGATATATATTTCCACAAACCTGTGCGATATTCTTTTTTTGTTTCTAGTAGTCTTTTTACATACCTCGCCTTGAATTCATGGTCGCTCGTGGTGCTACTTGCTTCACTTTTTCTAAAAGCCCCCAAAACAGTATGTACTATGTACAGTGGTGTGTGTTGGTAAAACCTACTCCACATCTGATGGTCTTGTGCTGGGTGGTAATCAGGATTTACTCCGACACCTGCTTTTTCAGATAATTCTTTTCGCCAAAAAGTAGATTCCAGTTGTATAGTGCGAGAAGTATTATAAAAAAATAATTCTTTGTGAGGCAGATAATGTTCAGAAACTTTTTTTATGGAAGTATTTTCATCTATGGTAACCGGTTTTCCTGTGATCCATTGGACCTGCGGGAAACTAGAAAAAATCTCCGCTACATTAAATAGGCTCTTTGGCATCAATATATCATCTGCATTCAGAATTGCCCATATCTCACCCGTAGCCTTTGCAAAACCTTTGTTTAAGGCCTCGCATTCTCCGGAATCTGGCTCGCTTACATAATAAGCAAAATGAGCGCTATACTTTTCAAGTATGGCACGAGTGTCATCGTTGCTTGCACCATCAATAACAATCAGTTCTAAATTGGGGTAATTCTGATCCAATGCTGATTTTAGAGCTATTTCCGTGAAATCTCCCTTGTTGTAACTGGGAAAAATTAAGCTAATTTTTGGGTATGTTTTCATATTGCGTGAAGTGTTCGTTTTATACGTTGAATAATAAAGGATTTTTCATTTTTATCAAGTCCAATTAAAAGAGTCAGTGTCGCAAACAACAAGCTATTTGCAGCGGCTAATACTATTGTCAGGGCAATTGATTCGGTAATAAACATATGAAAAATCGCCACCACCATGAAGACTATACCAGGAATTATCATTCTAGGTAATGTTCTGAACAGTTCTTGGAGGGGTTGTATTGGGAGTGATTTTTTTATAATCATTGGTAAGATTAATCCATTTCCAATAAGGTTACCGGCGACAATGGCAATTGGTATTCCAACAATTCCAATTTTTGGGATAAGAATAAAATATAACGGTACTGTGATGGCTGCGTACGTTACCATAGGTATTATTGATTTTTTATATAAACCTAATGCATTTGCAAGTTGTACATGTGGAGCTGTCCACGAAAAAATCATAAACATTACAAATAGTCCAAGAATTACAGGTGTGCCTGGAAATGATTCAGCCCCAACCCAAACATTAATTATAGGGAAAGCATATACGGCTATTATCCCCGACACAATAAACCTAATGAGAATATTTATTCTAATTACACGTTTATACAATGAACGTAAAACTGACGTGTTGTTTTGTTGTGCAAGCTCCAGCATATTTGGAAAACTTGTCTCGGGTATGGGTATTGCCCCCGCCAAAGTATTAAATAGTTTATGTGCGATTGCATAACCTGTTATAAGAGCCAGGCTTACGTAGTGTGATGCGATAATCATATTTGTTTTAGCTATGACAATAGCTAGTCCACCCAAGATTATCAGTGTTGGGCTATATGCCAATAGATGTTTTACATTTTTTAAGTATTTAAAACCAAATCCGAATAGTGGGGAATTTCTTATGGCGCGAAGCGAGATATACATCATTATTGCCTTTATTATTGCAAATAGAAACAAAAATAGAACGATTTGAATAAGTGATGGGGAAGACAACAGAAAAACTATATATGAAACACCCATTATTATGTTATATACCAGCGACACTGCGTGATACCTGGGTAGGATATTTAATCCCTGGTGCAAAGATTTAAGGAGTCCGTTACCTAGACTATTTACAAACCATGTTATTGTCAGAATTAATAACGTAACAAATGCAAAACTACCATATTGACCAACTCCAATAATACGAAGACCTACATCACTCCACATCCATATTCCAGCCCCAACCAGCAGAACTGCGACTGATATTATTACAAAAAAAGTAACAACCCCAGATACCGTTTTATAAATTTGATTATATTTGTTTTCCGAGTGTAGTTTTCCGATCATGTTTCTGATGGTTGTCAGTATGCCGAGCTCCAATACCCCAAGCAATCCAACAGTAGAAACCAGAACAACGTAGAGTCCATATTGAGTGTCTCCTATGGCTTTTAACAAAAGAGGAATGGTAACCAGCGCTACAACCATGCTTATTCCTGAAGATATGGTGGCAACAAGTGAACCTGTGGCAATTGTTTTTATGTGGTCTGATTCACTGCCGTGGTTTTTTGGGCGCAACAAATTGTTTATTTTTTTAATCATATATCAATACTTTTGTTTATCTCACCCCATGTATTTTGGGCTAAAAACTTCCCAAGGTTTCTCTTGGCATCATCGTTCATTGATTTTTTTTCTTCGGAGCTCAGAGCAAGAGCTTGTTCCAATTTTTCTGTTAATTCGCGAGCGTTACCATTTTGAGTAATAAAACTATTTTCACTATTCATCCATTCTAGATCTCCGTTTTTTGCAAAACCAACAATCACACATCCAGACAAGGTTGCCTCTGCTGGTGGGAGAGGAAATCCTTCGTCGTATTTAGAGCCGGCATACACTACGCCAATTCTAGAGTCTTTTTTACCCAGGGTGATAATATATTTGATCCATGCTCGAATTTTCTTCCTCATGTTTGGTTGATGGCCCATTGCTGTATGTAAGAAAATGGCACTTTCATTTGCTGCGGTAATAAAATCTTGTTCCGTGAATGGATTCTCAAGAATTTTAAGCCGGTCACCTAATTTTTTAGAAACTTCTTGAACATATTTGTTGCCTTTGCGAGATAGGGCCAAAATTTGATTTTTTCTTTTGAGGTTATTATTTTTTGAAAAAATTTCTGTATTAAAATATGGATGCACAACATCACAGGAGATATTATAATACGCATCTAAAATTTCTTTGTTGCTGTTGCTTACCGCCCAAAAATTTGTATACCCCCATTTTTCTGTGAAAATTTCAGGACCAATCAGACCTTGCCCTGTCAGGGTAAAATTGGATTGCGGGTAGTAAATTTTTATTTTTGCGGGGCAGTCGCGTATAAGCTCTGATGTTATTTTGTCTGGCCATTCGCCTATGACAATATCCTCCTCCGTGCACATTTTTTGGAAAGTTTCATTATCTATTATATTGGCGGGGTCAAGTAACCATTTTGGCGTAGATGTTTCGGCAGAAGGAGAAAACACAAAAGCCTCGTACCCATGAGACTCGAAAAGCCTAGCAAGCTGATGGACAACTTTTGGTCCTCCTGCTGGTCTATTGTGTATATTTTGCAAGAAAATACGAGGTTTTTGTTCCATAATAATGTAGTAAGCAAAAAGATTATAAGTCTGCTATTATATATAATAATAGCATTAATCATATGAAAATTCTTTATTTTGTAACAAAATCAAATTGGGGTGGAGCACAGCGATATGTGTTTGATTTGGCTGTGTCCATGAAAAAACGTGGACATTATGTGATGGTCGCGTCTGGTGGAGATGGAGCTCTGTTTGATAATCTTGAAAAAGAAGACATCAGAACCTATAAAATTTCATCAGCCCAAAGAGATATGAGTTTTGTCAGAGATATTCAAACATTTTTTCAGGTGTGGAAATTGATCAGAAAAATAAAACCAGATGTTGTACACATGAATAGCTCAAAGCTGGGGGGCATTGGAGCTGTGGCTGGCAGATTTTTGGGTGCGCGAGTTATTTTTACGGCCCATGGATGGCCGTTCCAGGAACCAAGATTTTTTTTGTCGCGCTGGATGATTTGGTTTGCCAGCTGGATTACCGCCATATTGGCACATTCTGTCATTACCCCAAGCCAAAACGATTTGTTATTGGGGCAAGCAATGCCGTTTTGTGGTAAAAAAACTAAACTGATTTATCACGGTAGAGATATAAAAAATCCTCTGCCAAAAGAAGGCGCGCGTATAGAGCTTGAAAAAATAATTTCAATCCCACATGATAAATTGTGGATTGGTATTAATGCCGAGTTACATAAAAACAAAGGGTATGAATATTTATTTTACGCAATGAAAAATATTGATGCTTGTTTGGTGATTATGGGGGGCGGGGAACTGCGCTCTGATTTGGAATTCTTGGCGTCAGATTTAGGGATAAAAGAAAAAGTCTTTTTCTTGGGATTTGTTCCAGAAGGGGCAAGATACATGTCAGCTTTTGATATTTTAACTCTGCCGTCTGTCAAAGAGGGGTTACCCTACGTGTTGCTCGAGGGGGCGCAACTGGGTCTACCGGTGGTTGCCAGTCATGTTGGTGGAATACCAGAAATTATTGGTGACGCTGGAATTCTGGTCCAACCTGCAAATGTTGAATTATTGGCACATGCACTAAGCAAGGTTGTGCTTGATGAAAAAGCACGTAAACAAATGGGCGATAATCTACACAAGCGATTCACGGAAAAATTCTCTTTTGGAAAAATGATCCAAGAAACTGAAAATATTTATTCAGCGTGAGTAACGACAATCTGAATAGTTTTTAATATAATACCAATATCTAAAATAGCGTTGGCATTTTTGATGTAATACAAATCATATTCAAATTTTTCTTTGCTGTCCATAATGGTTCTAGCATATCTGAATTTTATCTGTGCCCAGCCTGTAAACCCTGGTGTTATCATATGTCGTAAATTATAATGAGGGATTTGATTTTCAAGCTTCTCAACAAATTCTGGGCGTTCCGGACGCGGTCCAACCAAATTAATATCACCACGCAGAATATTAAACATTTGCGGTATTTCGTCCATGTGGCTGGCTCGCAAGAATTTACCAAAAGACGTAACTCTGGAATCATTGCCTGATTGCATCCATTCGGCACCATTTTTTTCTGCATTTTCTATCATTGACCGAAATTTAAAAAGAGTGAAAACTTTTTTATTTTTTCCGATACGTTCATGGTTGAAAAAAATTGGACCACCATCTTGTAACTTGATACCCATAGCTATAAAAAACATTATTGGAGAAAATACCAGGATTATTACTGCAGCAAAACATACGCTAATTAATCGTTGGAATAAATGATACACGACACTTCTTTTTGCTGATAAATTATGAACGAGCCATAAATTGTTCATTGTTTCAACGGGTATTCTTTGTGCAATATTTTCGTATGCGTTTCCAATATCTATGACTTCTATGTTGTTGTTATATAAAAAGGCAAGAACCTCGTCAGATAGTTGAGATGAAGTGTCTATGATAACAACATCTGTTTTTTTAGGCAGTAGGCTGACGTCGGTTAAAATTTCTGATTGAAAAACTATTTTGTGCCCCAGGTTTTTATCCCCCAATATTTTAGACAAAGCATCTGTATATTTTTCGTTTCCTATAATTGCAGCGTATCTAACCATCGAGCTCGCAAGAAGGGCGCTGGCAAAACGTCGCCATATTAAAAATAACACACTGAATATGGCTACATTTATAAAGAGATTTGTTTTTGGTGTTATGTCAAAAATAGGGGTCGCATAGAAAAATATTATTCCTATAACCAAAAGTGTCGCAAATGCAAAACCAAGACGAGTAATATTGTTCAACCGAGGTCTCATTTGTTCTGGTTCATAAAAATCAAAAATAAACAGAACAATAAACCAGATCACATAAAGCGCGGCAAACGGAATGAGGTGATCTGTTAATATTTCGTTTGATATGTTTTTGCCAAACCCAATAAACAGAGTTATACAAAACGATACAATCACCATGATTATATCCCCAGAGGCTATTATTGTTTTTCGGATAGTATTCATATATGTTATATTGTATATAGTAGAGTTTCCCAGGGCATAAGGCAAGCTTTTTGGGAAAAGTCCAGAAATATATATACTATATATGAGTACAATAATTAAAAAAAATCTATCGATATTTCGCGCTATTATTTTTGTAGCGGTTTTTTTGATTCCATTATTTTACCTACAAAAAAGTTTTATTTTCCCATACGTGTCAATAAAAGGACTGCTGTTTATGGGGGTGACCAGCGCATTATTTGTTTGGTGGGCAACCCTGGTCTATCGTTTTCCTGAAATAAGACCAAAATGGAATGTCCCAATGTTGGTATTTGGTGGGTTGGTTGTTGCTATGTTTATTTCTGGGCTAGTCGGCAGTAGTTTTTCTGTTTCGTTTTGGTCAACTTTTGAGCGCTTGATGGGGGTTATGATGTGGATACATGCCAGTTTATTTTTGGTTATGATGGTTTCTGTTTTTAGGTCTCGCGATGATTGGAATAAATTATTTTTTGTTTCATTTGTGTCTGCAATTATTGGTGCGCTATTTGTCTGGTTGGGGAATGGTGGATTTGGGTGGATGGGTTATTTCAAAAGTTCTGGAGCGGGGGCATTTGGTAATTCATCGTATGCTGGGTCATATTTGATGTTACATATTTTTATAGGTATATATTTGTTACCAAGCCTGAAAGAGTTTTATAAAAAAATAATTATTTGGGTTGGTTTTGTCATAATTTTATTATCTCCGGTATTTTTCAAATTTAGTATATTGTCTGGTGTTTTTGATTGGTCGCAATTTGCAGATGCTCCGTGGAGAGCTTTGGGGCAAGCCAGAGCTGCTATTGGGTCTTTGATTTTTGGAGGAATATTCTGGTGGGGTCTTGCATTGTCTGGAGCAAATATAAAATGGAAGCGTGTCATTGGGTGGATTTTATCCAGTGTATTAATTGTTGGAATTACTGTTGCCGTTGTTGGGACATTTGTTAATGACAGCAAAATACAAAATTTATTTTCAGAAATGGTATCGCATGCCCGCGTAACGGTGTGGGATGCAGGGTTCCAGGCATTCAAGGAAAAACCAATACTTGGTTGGGGGCCAGAAAATTTTGACGTTGCATTTCAATCACATTTTCCAGCAGAATTATTTTTACCTGGATATGGTGGAGAGGTCTGGTTTGATCGAGCCCACAATTCTATTGTGGAGCAAATCGTAACAACAGGTATAGTCGGAACAACTGTTTGGTTGACTTTGTATATAACATTGCTGATGTGGCTATGGAAGAGGGCGCGAGCCGGGGTGGTTGCCAGACGTGATGCAATTTTTATAACCGCAACTTTGGTTTCTCATTTTTTAGTTAATCTGACTGTTTTTGATACCCCTGTATCATTTTTGCCGTGGCTGGTGGTTGTAGCTTTTGCTTTTTGGACGATCGGAGGTGATAAAAAATTGGAACATAAATCGATAAATCGTAAAAAATATTCACCAATCTTTGCGCTGTTGGCAATTGCCGGATTTGTATTGTTTATTATTGGTTTTGCAATACCTTTCAGATCTGGCAGGGCTATCGTGAAAATGAACGCAACAGGGAACGTCGAGGAGTTTGATCAATTGTTTAAACGTGTACAAAAAACATCTATTGGTAAATATAATAAAAGCGCTGTATTGGCAGAGGCTTGGCAAGGAAAACTAAAAAGTAATCTAGAGTTTGTTTTAAGCTCAGAAGAAACCAAGGTTTTTATAGCTGGGAGAAATTTGAAATTTGATAATTGGTTTTCTGAGCTGTCAGAATCATATCCAGAAAACTTTAAGATTCGACTTGGTCAGGTTCAGATAATTGCACAATATGATCGTCTGGGTTTGAAACAAATAAATGACATAGACCAAAATGAAAGGAAAGAGGCTTTGCTGAGGGGGATTATTGCTGATTTTCCTGGTCATCCATATGGTTATTGGTTTCTTGCCGAGTTTCTAGGAACAGAAAAAAGAACAAATGAGTTAAAAATTGTTCTGGATCAGGTTAATCAAATTGTTCCTAATGCGCCAATTACAATGGAACTACAAGAGAAGTTTTTGAGGTAATAAATACCAGCCATTGACAAAATTATAAAAATGACTAATATAGTAATAGTTCGCTAAAGACAGTAGGTTTTCGCCATTGGCGTTATAAAGACACCTACCGAGGTTCACTATTCACTGATTGTATAATCAGGATGTGGCACATTTGGCGACCGAAAGGTCGGATTTTAAATTAAAACAAGGAGCGAAGCGACTATGTTTAATTTATCCAGGGAAATAATTCGATAGAATTATTTCATCGGATATATAAGGTAGAACTCACTCCGAAAATTTATTCACATGGCAATTACAAAAGAAAAGAAAAAAGAAATCGTTGCTCAGATATCTGATGCCTTGGCTGATGCAAAGTCAGTTACTTTTGTGCAATTTGATAAACTTAGCGTTGCTCAGGCAGATGCTTTGCGAACAAAATTACGCGAAGAAGGAGTTGGATACAAAGTTTTGAAAAAGACATTGTTGAAAATAGCTTTGGATAACGCCGGATATACTGGGGAACTTCCACCGCTAGAAGGAAACATAGCTGTTGCATATTCATCAGATGAACTTGCATCTGCTCGCGAAGTCTATGAATTCCACAAAGACAACAAAGATAATGTAAAAATTGTCGGAGGAATATTTGCTGGAGAATTCAAAGACGAAGAATCAATGAATGAAATCGCAACCATCCCAGGCTTGCAAACACTTCGTGGAATGTTTGTGAATGTTATCAATTCACCAATCCAGGGGTTTGTCGTAGCATTGAACGCTATTGCAGAAAACAAATAAAGAAAGGAGCGAAAGCGACTATTCTGAATTTGGTTCCGAATTTGTTAAAACAAATTCCTGGAACACGTCATTATTATTATTAAATTAAACTAACAAATTACTATGTCAGAAGATGAATGAAGAAAGGAGCGAAAGCGACTATTCTGAATTTAGTTCCGAATTTGCCCCTTTCCTGGGGCAAATTCCTGGAACACTTTAGACAAAAATAATCTAAAAATTACTATGAGTGAAGAAATAAAAAAAGACGACGCCGTAGAAGCAACTGAAACTCCAGACACAGAAACTGCACCCGCAGTAGAGGAAACTCCCGTAACAGAAGCACCAGCCGAAGAAGCAGGAGAAGACGTAGAGGTTCCTGCAAAGTTCAAAGACCTTGTAGAAACTGTAGAAAACTTGAGCGTTATTGAATTGAACGAACTGGTTAAACTATTAGAAAAGAAATTCGGTGTTTCAGCTGCAGCCGTAGCTGTAGCAGGTCCAGCAGGAGATGCTGGAGCCGAAGAGAAAACATATTTTGACGTAGAGCTTACATCAGATGGAGGAGCAAAAATTCCTGTGATGAAAGTTGTCAAAGAATTGCTAGGATTGGGATTGAAAGAAGCCAAAGAGTTGGTTGAATCAGCACCGGTTGTTATCAAGGAAGGAGCAAAACAAGAAGACGCAGATGAAATCAAAGCAAAAATCGAAGAAGCAGGGGGAAAGGTAGAGTTGAAATAAACCTATTTATTCTTATAAAAAACCAGCCCAAAAGGCTGGTTTTTTATATTTTTGACAAAATGGTATGAAATATGTTATAATATTACAGAATCGAGGTTCATGCATTAGGTATGTGCTGGTTGTTCAATCATAAAATAATTAGAGTTATGGGGCAAAAAAGCACCAAAGAAGAATCGGCAACTAGGTTGTTAGGTCTTCAAAAAGATTTAGGGAACAAATTAAGCAATGGTCAACGATCACTTGATGATTTGCATTGGTTTAATAATCTTTCAAAAGAAGCCTTACAGCAACTTGTCGAAGGTAATTATGAACTAGTAGAACCTAAAAATACTTATCTCCGATTAATTTCAGGAGGTCAAACGGTCACTATCTCTGCCTGCAAAGGTGGAAAAACAGCCAACCTTGCTCACGCAGAAAAAACCTTTCTTGGTTGGGTGGATCCTGATTTCAAGGATTGGGGTTGTGACACACCACAAC
>Ga0224506_10002853_pt1 | contig 11645 bp, 11 predicted proteins | sample SF_Jan12_sed_USG_2_FD_169108 | JGI IMG/M metagenome (GOLD analysis project Ga0224506, IMG submission 169108) | Sediment microbial communities from San Francisco Bay, California, United States - SF_Jan12_sed_USGS_8_1 | ecosystem: Environmental > Aquatic > Marine > Sediment | place: USA...
TGGCATTGATGACGTTATAGGAATAATGATTGTCCTCAAGACGTGTTTGTAACAAACTGACCCATGATTCATCCTTATGCAGGCCATATCCGGCACTAATGCTGTCGCCCATGAGCAATATATTACGAATTTCGCGGGTGCTTGAGGTGCTTGAGGTGCGTGAGGTGTTTGGGATGTTTGATAAATGTTGAGTACCGCCGTCAGCCGTCTTTATAGAAATATTTTGGCTTACATTAGCGTTAGCAGGAAGAGCGACGTTAGAGGTTGCTGCGAACAGGTAACTAGACGACAAGTAACTAGACAACAAGCAAACAGATAAGAATATAAACTTAATTGATTTAATCATGAATGAAACTAAAACAAACCCACTGCTAGATGTCAATCAACTAAATAAAATAGTTACCAGTCCTGACGGTAATTTAACTTTGTTAGATGATGTAAATTTAAAAATTTACCCCGCTGAATCTGTGGCTATTGTAGGTGCCTCTGGTGCAGGGAAATCCACATTGCTGGCAATTCTTGCGGGACTGGATGTACCTAGTAGCGGACAAGTGTTACTGGATCAAGCTGAACTTTTTAATTTAGATGAAGACGGTCGTGCTCAATTGCGTGGAAGATTAATTGGTTTTGTTTTTCAATCCTTTCAGCTTTTACCGAGCTTAACGGCAATCGAAAATGTCATGCTGCCGTTGGAGCTGTTGAATATGACTGGAGCTGAAGAAAAAGCAAAACAGGTGCTAAGCAGGGTGGGGCTTGATAAAAGAGCTAGCCATTATCCCCGTCAGCTTTCCGGTGGTGAGCAGCAACGGGTAGCAATCGCAAGAGCATTTGCCGTTCAGCCCAAAATTTTGTTGGCTGATGAACCAACAGGTAACCTGGACATGAAGACAGGTGAGAAGATTATAGATTTGTTGTTTTCTTTAAATAATGAACAGGGCACGACTTTAATACTGGTAACTCACGATGAAAGTCTGGCGTCTCGATGCCAGCGGAAATTGCATATGGACGCTGGAAAATTGGTTGAGATTGATTAAGCCCATGTTTAAGCTTGCACTAAAGCAATTAAAAAGAGAATGGCGATCAGGTGAGTTGTATGTGTTGTTTTTTGCTCTATTTGTTGCCGTAACAGCAGTTACCTCGGTCAATTTTTTTACGGACAGAATTCATCGCGCTTTACAGATGCAAGCAAATGAATTACTCGGTGCCGATCTGGTTTTAAGTGCTGATCGTCAATTCAAAATAAAGTATCTCGAAAAGGCAGAGAGCCTGGGTCTTAAAGCTGTTCGTCAAATTAGTTTTCCCAGTATGGTGTTGTCTGAAAATGAAAATCAACTGACCTGGCTAAAAGTGGTTGATCCGGATTTTCCACTTAGAGGCGAGCTGGGAATAAGTAAAAAATTATTTGCCCCTGAAAGTAAAGTAACAATGATTGTGTCATCCGGAAAAGTATGGGTTGAGCCAAGGTTGATGACGGCATTGGCAATTTCCATCGGAGACTCCATCACAATTGGTAAAAAACAATTTATTGTTGATGCAATATTAACGTCGGAGCCGGGACGTGGTGGTGATTTATTTAATATTGCACCCCGTGTTTTAATGAATTATGCAGACATTGATGAAACGGGGTTGATCCAGCCTGGTAGTCGAGTTCGCTATTCATTGCTGATTGCTGGTGAAGTTGCCGATATAAAAAAGTATCGTTCATATGTTGTTGATGAAAGCGATCCGGGCATAAAAGTTCAGGGTATTGAGGATGCGCGTCCGGAAATAAGAACGGCGCTTTCCCGGGCGGAGCAGTTTTTAGGTTTAGCTGCATTATCCAGTGTTATTCTTGCGGGTGTTGCAATCGCGTTGGCAGCCAGGCGTTTTGCGAATGCTCATCTGGATTATTGCGCGGTTATGCGTTGCGTAGGGGCGACGCAAAAAATGATTTTTAGAATTTATTTTTTTCAAATATGTTTTATTGGAATTGTCGCGAGTCTAATTGGTGTAGCCGCTGGCTTTATTTTTCATCAGTTACTTATTGAAGTGCTGGGTTCGCTAGTTGGTGTAGAGTTGCCAATGCCATCACTTATGCCTGCCGTATTTGGTGCGGCCACGGGTATTGTTACGCTATTGGGTTTTGCTTTGCCGCCGATTCTGGCTTTAAAGTCTGTTCCTGCTTTACGAGTGCTTAAGCGTGATTTGGGTGAGATTAGTTTGCCTGGCACAATGAGCTATCTGGTTGGCGTGGTTGCACTTGCGTTTGTTATGGTCTGGCAGTCACGGGATTTGAAAATGGGCCTGTATATGGTTGGCGGGGCTTTGCTGACAATTGTTGTGCTCGCGGTTGTTGCTATTTTGCTGCTGTATGTTGTTCGTCATTTTCGCCATTTGTATAAAACGCCTGTTTTGTTTGGGCTCCGTAATCTGATCCGGCGGCCGGCAGCAACGATTGTACAAATGGTTGCCTTTGGTCTTGGTATTATGGCGCTACTTGTTTTAACGCTGATTCGGGGTGATTTGCTTGATCAGTGGCAGTCATCCATTCCGGATGATGCACCTAATCGTTTTCTAATTAATATCCATCCTGATCAGATTGATGCGTTGAAGCGATTTTTTGAAGAGCGCAATGAAACGGTGCCGAATTTTTATCCAATGGTCCGAGGGCGCCTGATTGAAATTAATGGTGTTGCTGTTAGTGAGGAAACTGCATCTGGCCGGGAAGCGAAACAAATGTTGTCGCGTGAGCTGAATTTGAGTTGGGCGACAGATTTGGCGAAGGGCAACGAACTGATTGATGGAGAATGGTGGTCTAATGAACCAGATGTTTTAGCTCAGTTTTCAATTGAAAAAAGTGTAGCGAAAAATCTAGGGCTGGTTTTGGGGGACACGCTCAAATTTATGGTGGCTGATCAATTTGTTGAGGCGGCTGTTACAAGTGTGCGAGAAGTGGATTGGGGTTCATTTAAGGCAAACTTTTATGTGATTGCATCGCCGGGCTTACTTGATGGAATGCCTTCTACCTATATGTCACCGTTTTATTTGCCGCCTGCAAAATTTGAATTACTTAACTCTCTGGTTGCTGAGTTTGGAAATATAACAGTGATCGATGTAGCGGCAATTATGTCTCACGTAAGACAAATCATAAATCGCGTTACTATGGCGGTTGAATATGTTTTTTTGTTTACATTGCTGTCGGGCTTTATGGTGTTGTTAGCGGGTATTCAGTCTACTCATGATGAAAGGTTGCTTGAAAATGCCATCGCTCGTACTGTGGGTGGTAGCACCCGGCAAATTTATCGCACGTTGATGGCCGAGTTTGTCAGTCTTGGAATGTTGTCGGGTTTTGTTGCGGCGTTGTTAGCGACAATAATTGGTGCTGTGCTTGCTCATTATGTTTTGAAAATGCCAATTCACTGGAATGAAACGCTCTGGTTGCTGGGATTGATTGGCGGTGGTGCTGGTGTTGGTGTAGTGGGTTTTCTGGGTAGCCGTAGTGTTGTTACTCAACCACCGATGCTTGTGTTGAAAAAGCTGTCTTTATAATTGTTACTGTTGTTGTTTTTAAGTTGATGGGACATTATTCCTGCTTGATTATTTTGTCCATATTTTCCTTGCGTAAATTTAGTAAGTTTTCTACGTTCCTTGCATCATCAAATAATTTTTTTATTTGACCAAACGCTGAAACGGAAGCCAGTGGTGGGACTTCGTTATCCTTGTTGCCTTCGATCTGGGAGTGTTGGGTTTGTTTAAGATTTTGAAGAAACTTGAGCTCGTCTTCGTAGTTTTCAAAACTCAGCTCTGAATAGGGTGAGTCTTCGTAAGTCCAGTTTCCCTTGTAGTCTTTCCAGCGATATACAATATTTGATGAGTCTGGACTGTCTTTACCAGTCAATGCAGGTTGGACCTGGGCTGCAAGTTTGGTCAGCGAGTTCAGAGAGGTATCCTGATCTGATATAAATGAATAGGCACTCCAGCTTCCTATTCCGGCGGCGGTATACAGAGATAGAAATAAAACGGATTTAATCATATTGTTTGTCCACTAAAATGTCTTTCTGGTTTTTTCGTGGTGTACGTCGTGTACGTAAAATGCGGCGCTGATAAACATAATCGAAGATGCATAATTTTTGCCATTTAAAGAATAAGCGAGTTCTTTCTTATACCTTATCGGCTTCGCGCAGTGGAAGTTTAGCTATCTTTTCGTAACGAGACAGTTGTATAGAGGCTCAGCTTGTTAGATGGGTTGTGGCATGGCTGCTTAGTTAGACTGGTATCCATATTCCAGGTTGATCTTAAAAAAACGGGTTAGAAATTGAAGTCAGTTGTGTTTAAACGATGAATTTTATGCAGCAAGACATTAGCTGGTTTGTTTGTATTCAGGAATTTTAAACAGGCGATAAAAGCAGGTGACATTGAAAATATCAAGAATTGTTTGCGAACAATTGACAATTGTTATGTCGGAGCTTTCTCCGCCAGCGAAGTCTCTTAACAGCAGGAGCATGCCTAGGCCTGAGCTGTCAATGTTGTTAGCATGACCAAGATCAACAATAAATGAGCCTGATGAGTTTTTTTCGTATGCTTCGCGAAACGCTTTGTGAATATCGTTGCCTAGCGTACCAGAAATAGATATTTTGAGTGTTTTGCCTTCATTTTGAGTGCTGGTTGTTACGCTCACTTACCTTGTCATCCTTATCTAATTTGTTGTTATTGGTCTCTGGATTCAGTTGGTGCGAATCTAGTTAGCTTTTAACAACTTTTAACTTCGTGTTGGCTTCCGAAATAGAAAAACTATATTTAACATGAATGTTATTTATCATAACGGTTAAATTTAACTTCACTTTAGCATTTTTTATTAAAGTAAGTAAAAAAATCAATGACAACAGGCATTTTTTATTCTGCATTTAACTTTGTTTTTGTCGGGTAATAGTGCTTTAGGTGCCGACGTTGTTAATAAAAGTTGATATATTATCAGTCGTTTTCTCGTCAGGATCAATAAATTGGAATCCTGAAATTTGTGATTTATGTTCTTTGTCTTCGCATTCAGGATCTCTTTCAATTCTGGCTAATTCTGCGAGGACGGTTAGGACAGGTCCATTGTCGTTTATGTTAATGGTCGCTTTTTCAAAAACTGAGCCACCTTTTGTAAACGGTTCAGACTTTATTGAGCATCCGCCCGTTGATATGTCGATTAATTTACAGGAATAGCTCGTTGTATCGTTAAATACAATTTCAACATCAAACGCCTCTAGGGTCGAAATTCGATTTGCCTTTCTGAATTGTTTGTCTGCCAGGAGCTTTTTTAGTTTTAGGGAAAGCGCTCTTGAGTCGAATGGTTTCACAATAAAGTCCGAGGCCCCACTGGCTGCTGCTTTTAACAGATGATCTCTCTCGTGTATGTCTGACATAATCAGCACTGGAGTCCTGGAGTATTTTTCAATGGCGCGGATATCTGCAATGAGCGAGAAGCCACTGCTATCGTTAAGTATAGAGCTAATTATAATGCACTGTAGATTGCCGTGAGCGCTTAACAGGCTCATGGCTTCTATGCTTGATTGGGAGGTCGCAATATCCGTTATTTCGAACTCCGTACGTAATACCTCTTCAATTAATTTTTGTTGCTGTTCTTCGGGCTCGACCAGGAGTAAAGAAAAAGATTGAGGCATACATATCCTTTGAGTTTTATATCTATATCTTTATATCGATACTGAGTGTAATAAATTTAGCCGTTATTTGGGAAAACTGATATATTATTCTATAAATTAGTTTAGTTGATTGATTAGCGAACAATATGTTTTTCGTTGCTAGCTGACTGATTTAACTTGGTAAATCACTTGCTGTTGCGCCTGATAGTCCGGATTTTAAGCGACTGTAATAGACGATATAGCAGCAACATAGCAACATAGTTAAGAGAAATCTGAATGAAAGATCTAAAGTACCTGTTTGACCAAAATGCAAAATGGTCTGACAAAATGAAAACACTCGACGAGCATTTTTTTGACAAACTGGTAGATCAGCAGACCCCGGAATATCTCTGGATCGGTTGTTCTGACAGCCGCGTTCCAGCAAATGAGATTGTTGGGCTGTTACCCGGTGAACTATTTGTGCATCGAAACGTTGCCAACGTTGTAATTCATACGGATTTTAACTGTTTGTCGGTTTTGCAGTATGCAATTGAAATTTTAAAAGTAAAGCATGTCATTATTTGTGGTCATTACGGATGTGGGGGCGTTAAGGCAGCGCTGGATTCAAAACCTTATGGGTTGATTGATAATTGGCTACATGGAATAAAGAACATTTATAAGCGCAATCAGCATAAGTTAGAATCATTGAAAACAGAGCAGGAAAAACTGGACAAGATGTGTGAACTGAACGTTATTCAGCAGATGCACAATATCTGTTACACATCTATTGTTCAAGATGCCTGGCACAGAGGGCAGTCGCTCTCTATTCATGGCTGGATTTATGATATTAAAGACGGTGTACTAAAAAATCTGGGTGTAACTGTTGATGGCCCAGATCAAATTGCGCCGATTTATCGCTTAACCGATGAAGATGATGAGTAAAATTCAGGTTTGCTGAGTTAGGATTTGAATGTCTAACTCGTAATTTGTTTCTCTGCCTGACTTACCCTTAATTTTTACTCCTGACTTTCTTTTATTATCAGGTTGTTCCTTGAGGCAAAGTCCATAATTTGTTTGTAAATAGCAGGTTGAGTATCTTCCAGGCTTTTGTGGAGGGCAATGCACTTGGTGCCGTCCAGACTTATAGGTCGCAATTTTGGCGAATAGTGTATGCGGTGGTCATCCCCAAAGGTTGATAGCATGCCGCTCATTCGCTCAGCCCAGTCGCTTGGTCGAAATTTTCGACCATCTTGAGTCTCGCCCTGAATGATCAATACATTGTTTTTGTTCTGTTTGTCGGTCATTGATAGAATTTTCTCGGCCTGAGTAATCTGGCTGTGTTTGAGCAAAAAGACGGCTTCCAGTATGACCTAACAATATCCATGCCGTGGCCGTTGTGTTATCCATATGTCCATATGTATTGTTCTTTTGTATATGTTACTTATTTTACTACAACTTTCAACGAGAGGTAATTTAAAATACCCATAAAAAGGTCTTTTATTTTTAAATTACAATGAGAAAATAGGTGGTGAATCAGTCACTGAATTACGATATTATGTGCGGTTTTCCGGCGGGCGGAAGTGCTTTTGCCTGGGCGGGGCGGGGTCAATTGTATTTTCTGTCCCGAAAAGATTGCTAAAAAAGATAATGATAGATATTTAATGGGGTAAAAGTGTGGAATTAAGTGGCGGTGAGATACTAATTCAGTTCCTGAAAGACGAAGGTGTTGAGTTTATTTTTGGTTATCCAGGTGGTTCTGTGTTGCATATTTATGACGCAATGTATGGCCAGGATGATATCAAGCACATTTTAGTCAGACATGAGCAGGCTGCCACGCATGCTGCTGATGGATACGCGAGGTCAACGGGTAAGCCAGGTGTAGTGCTGGTGACTTCTGGTCCCGGCGCAACCAATGCGGTCACTGGAATAGCAACAGCTTATATGGATTCAATTCCAATGGTGGTTATTACCGGCCAGGTGCCACTGCCTGTAATTGGTAGTGATGCATTCCAGGAAGTGGATTCGATCGGTATAACTCGTCCGTGTGTTAAGCATAATTTTCTTGTCAAAGATATTAATGATCTGGCTGAAACGTTAAAAAAGGCGTTTCATATTGCGACAACTGGTCGCCCTGGTCCGGTTGTTGTGGATATTCCAAAGGATATTACAGATCCTAATATTAAAATTCCCTACTCGTACCCGAAATCAGTAGAAATGCGGTCATACAATCCGGTTACTCAGGGCCACAGTATTCAGTTAAAGCGTGCGATTGAAATGATGGGTAGCGCTAAAAGACCGATGATTTATTCGGGCGGCGGTGTGGTTTTAAGTGATGCATCTGCAGAGCTACGAGAGTTTGTACGAAAACTGGGTTTTCCTATCACTCAAACCTTGATGGGCCTGGGTGCTTATCCAGCGGATGATGAGCAGAACGTTGGTATGCTTGGCATGCATGGTACCTACGAAGCCAATATGGCAATGCATGAGTGTGACGTATTGATTGCTGTTGGCGCCCGGTTTGATGACCGTGTTACTGGTAAGTTAGCTGAGTTTTGCCCTACCGCAAAGATCATTCATATCGATATTGATCCGGCGTCTATATCGAAAAATGTTAAAGTTGATGTGCCTATCGTAGGTGATGTAAAAAATGTACTGGCAGATTTAAATAAACTGCTGGATGCCTCCACTTCTTCATATGGTAAGCAGAGCATTCCAAAATGGTGGAGTCAGATAATTGATTGGCGTTCACGCCAATGCCTTGAATACGATAGAACCAGTGATTTAATAAAACCTCAATTTGCTATCGAAATGTTGCATAAAGTAACCAAAGGTGAAGCTTATGTTACATCTGATGTTGGTCAGCATCAGATGTGGGCTGCACAATATTATGGATTTAATGAACCTCGACGCTGGATAAACTCCGGTGGCCTTGGCACCATGGGATTTGGTTTACCTGCAGCAATGGGTGTGCAACTGGCGCATCGTGACGCTAAAGTGGCTTGTGTTACCGGTGAAGGAAGTATCCAGATGAATATTCAGGAGCTTTCAACTTGTATGCAATACGGCTTACCCATAAAAATTATTACACTGAATAATCGTTATCTGGGTATGGTTCGTCAATGGCAGGAATTTACTTATGAGGAGCGTTATTCCATGAGTTATATGGAAGCGTTGCCAAATTTTAAAATGCTGGCAGAAAGCTATGGCCACGTCGGAATGGAAATCGATAAACCGGGTGATGTTGAAGGCGCGTTAAAAGAAGCGTTCGATCTAAAAAATCGACTCGTGTTTATGAATATTATTACCGATCAGACAGAAAATGTTTATCCGATGATTGAGTCTGGAAAAGCACATAATGATATGCGCCTAATGCCGGCGCGGGAGTTATCATAATGAAGCGTCATATCATATCAATCCTGATCGAAAATGAAGCGGGTGCATTATCCCGTGTTGCTGGGCTTTTTTCTGCGCGCGGTTATAATATCGAGTCACTAACGGTCGCAGCAACAGAAGATGCGTCCTTATCTCGAATGACCATTGTTACTTCTGGATCAGAAGAAATTATTGAGCAAATTAAAAAGCAGCTAAATAAGTTGATTGATGTTGTTAAGCTTATGGAGTTGAGCGACGGCGAATATATTGAACGTGAGCTGGCTTTAATAAAATTGAAAGCTGAAGGCGCAGAAGACAGAGAAGAATTGAAGCGTCTGGCTGATGTGTTTCGTGGTCACATTGTTGATGTTAACTCACACACTTATGTTGTTGAGTTAACCGGCGACGGTGAAAAAATTGATGCTTTTATAAAAGCAGTAGAGGACAGATGTGTTGTTGAAGTGGTTCGTTCCGGTGTTTCCGGAATAGCTCGCGGCGCCAGGCATCTAGACGTTTCTGCTAGCTAATTTACAGTTTTATAGAATTAAATTTTGATATTTAAAAGGTGAAAGAATGAAAGTTTATTACGATAAAGATGCCGATATTTCGGTAATCAAGGGTAAAAAAGTTGCAATCATTGGTTATGGCTCACAAGGTCATGCGCACGCGAATAATTTAAAAGATTCAGGTGTAGATGTTGTTGTTGGTTTAAGAGCGGGTTCTTCATCTGTAGCTAAAGCTGAAGCATGTGGCTTAAAAGTCAGTTCAGTTGCAGAAGCGATTAAAGCATCTGACGTTATTATGATTTTGACACCTGATGAATTTCAATCAACTTTGTACAGAGATGAAATTGAGCCAAACATCAAGCAGGGCGCCACACTGGCTTTTGCACACGGTTTTGCTATTCATTACAACCAGGTTGTGCCAAGAGCTGATCTCGATGTCATCATGATTGCACCAAAAGCACCGGGGCACACTGTACGATCAGAATTTGTTAGAGGTGGCGGTATTCCTGATTTAATCGCAATCCACCAGGATGCGACAGGTAACGCAAAAGTAACTGCACTTTCTTACGCATCAGCAATTGGTGGCGGACGTACTGGTATTCTTGAAACCACTTTCCAGGACGAAACTGAAACTGATTTGTTCGGCGAGCAAGCTGTACTTTGCGGTGGCGCGGTTGAGCTGGTTAAAATGGGTTTTGAAACATTGACTGAAGCGGGTTATGAACCAGAAATGGCCTATTTTGAATGTTTGCATGAGTTAAAGTTGATCGTAGACTTAATGTATGAAGGCGGAATCGCTAACATGAACTACTCAATTTCAAACAATGCTGAATATGGCGAATATGTAACTGGTCCTAAGGTAATTAATGAAGAAAGTCGTTTTGCAATGCGTGAAGCATTGAAAGATATTCAAGACGGTGTATATGCGAAGAAATTTATCCTTGAAGGTATGTCAAACTATCCTGAAATGACAGCATGGCGTCGAAACAATGCAGCACATCCAATTGAAGTTGTTGGTGGTGAGTTGCGTAAGATGATGCCATGGATTAATAAGATTGTTGATCAATCAAAAAACTAGTAATTACATACAGTATTTATTTTTTATCTCATAACACTATAATTTCGATGCCCGCTCGCTGTGCTTGAAAATAATAGCGTCCCGGGACAAAATATGAACATAGTGAGTTATTCCTGAGTAATTGATTGTGAAGGCGACCCTTTTTAGGGTCGCTTTTTTTTGCCTAAATTAAATTATTGTTGTGACGCTAAAATAAGTTCGACCGCTATTGATGTGGCAAGTATACTTGTACAGATAATGGTATTCAGTGGTATTTGGTATCCAATTCATAACATCAAGGATCGCGATTTAATATTTATGAGTAATTCAGAATCAATAGTTGAGACGCCTAAGAAAAAGCCAAGACGTGGCATATATCTGTTACCTAATTTGTTTACAACAGGTTGTCTGTTTTCGGGTTTTTACGCCGTAGTTTCTGCTAATGCCGGTAATTTTGAAGCGGCAGCAACGGCAATTTTTATTGCAATGGTGCTTGATGGCCTGGATGGACGCGTTGCCAGATTAACGAATACAGCGACTGAATTTGGCGTTCAGTATGACAGTCTAGCTGATATGGTTTCTTTTGGCGTTGCACCAGCACTGGTAATGTATTTATGGGCATTCGGCGATATGGGGAAACTAGGATGGGCAATTGCTTTTGTTTATACCGCAGCGACCGCGTTAAGGCTGGCAAGATTTAACACGCAGGTCGAGGTGGCGGACAAGCGGTTTTTTCAGGGTTTGCCCAGTCCATCTGCTGCTGCGGTTGTGGCCGGATTTATCTGGTTATGCGTTGATTATGGTATTGATGGCAAGGAGGTTGTTGCCTTATCGATGATAATTACGCTATGTGCTGGTCTATTGATGGTGAGTAATTTTCGTTATTACAGTTTTAAGGATATCGGTCTTAAGGGAAAAGTGCCTTTTTTCACTTTACTGATCGCAGTGATGATATTGGTTTTTATCTCTCTGGATCCTCCGCAAATCTTATTTGGTTTGTTTCTATTGTATATGGTATCTGGCCTGGTTTTAACTCTCTGGGGTATTCGACAAAAGCGAGTTTTACGAACAAAAGATGACGAGTAAACTGGTTTGAATAATGCCTTA
>Ga0224506_10002854_pt1 | contig 11643 bp, 10 predicted proteins | sample SF_Jan12_sed_USG_2_FD_169108 | JGI IMG/M metagenome (GOLD analysis project Ga0224506, IMG submission 169108) | Sediment microbial communities from San Francisco Bay, California, United States - SF_Jan12_sed_USGS_8_1 | ecosystem: Environmental > Aquatic > Marine > Sediment | place: USA...
ACCCTTGCCCCTGCCGCCAGCGTGTACCTGAGCCTTGAGGACTATGGTGTCAACTCCCAGCTTCTGGGCAATCTTATAGGCTTGCTCCGGGTCGAAGGCTACCTCCCCTCGAGGAACAGGAACCTTATAGCTGGCTAAAATCGCCTTGGCTTGATATTCATGTATTTTCATCTCCACATTCTCCCTTCTTATGACCACCGATAATTTACCAGCTTGGTTTTCATTTGTCAAGGTCATTTCCTCCTGAAGGGAGGGTTGAAAAAGTGGTTGACAACCACTTTAATCTTATTATAATGAGGGCGTCCTTAAAAAGGTCGGATTGGACCGAGAGAGGTGGCTCTGAAGAGAATATAGCCAACTCTGAGAATAAGAAATAATTGCAGAGGGTTAGAGGATAACACCTATGGAGGCACGTGAACGAAGGATAGTCGCCCTCACCAGCTCTGCTCATGGGCTGACACACATCTATATGCTTCTGTTTATTACTGCCAATATATTGATGGCAAAAGAGTTAGGAGTGGGGCTCTTTTACATTGGCAATCTGGGGACCATCTCTTATTTCGCCTTTGGGTTAGGCGCCCTGCCAGCGGGCTTTCTTTCCGACCGCATCGGCTGTCACCGGATAATCACCCTCTCTTTATTAGGTGCAGGGGCTTCTTCCTTTTTCATCTCCCAATCGAGGGGTGCAGTAGGTTTAGCTATATCGTTAGCGTGTCTGGGAGTTTTTGCCAGCCTTTATCATCCAGCAGCGTTGTCCTTGATTTCATCTACAGTCAAACAGCAGGGCAAAGCTCTTGGGATTCACGGAGGAGGGGGGAATCTGGGATTAGCCTTGTCTCCTTTAATAGGGGGATTTATAGCCAGCCACTATGGATGGCGTGCCGGCTATTTCATTTTCTCCCTGGTAGGGATTGCTCTGGGGATAATGTCTATTCGGCTGAAGACTCTCTCTCGGCAGCAGCCCCAACATGAAATCCACAGCGACAAAACGAAGAGCAGAGGGTTCAGGGATGTGGCTCTCTTCCTCTCCCTTATTTATATGGTTCAGATACTGATAGGTTTTATCTATCGGGGCTCTATGGTCTTCCTCCCCACTTATCTGGCAGAAAAGGTAGGAGGCCAGTTGTGGGGCCCAGAGCAAATAGTTAAAGGGGGCTTGGTGGCTACTGCCGCATTGTTAGTAGGGGTGGTGGGGCAGTATCTGGGGGGTGTTTGGTCTCCCCGGATTGGGCTGGAGAAGCTGTGGTTCATTCTGTTGACTATAGCTACGCCCTTTCTCTTTCTTATAGGTCTGACTACCAATACGGGGTTGATAATAGCTGCTATGGCTTTCGCTTTCTTCCACTTCAGTTGTCAACCGGTCGGAAATGGGCTGGTAGCAAAATACACCAGCAACAGAGTCCGCAGCCGGGCTTATGGGATATATTTCTTCCTGTCCATGGGAGTCGGCTCCTTCGCTTCAAGTCTGGCCGGGTGGTTGGGGGAAAGGTTTGGGCTAAGCATGATCTTTATCGTCCTGGGAATTTTTGCCGCCATGACCTCGGTGCTTGCTATTACTCTTATGGTGTTGGCAAGGAAGAAAGGATATCTTAAAAGGAAGGCGTATTTTTCAACAGAGCCATAGGCTTAGCACCACCGAAGACAAATGTGCCCTAATATGTTTACCCATAAGAAAATCTTATCGTTTTCCCTTGACAAAAGGCAAAAATTATAGTAAATTAGGTAAATTTTGAAGGTATGAGGGTTAGATGGAATTCATGAAGACCTATTTTCCTAAGAAAAAGGAGCATGAGGTAACTTGGTATCTCATCGATGCCCAGGATAAGGTTCTGGGAAGGCTCTCAGCTACCATAGCTACCATCTTAACTGGCAAAAATAAACCCTCATACACCCCATTTTTAGATATGGGGAATTTTGTCATTGTAATAAATGCCAGCAAAGTAAAGCTCACCGGGAAAAAGCTGAAGCAGAAGGTCTATTACCGTCACTCGGGCTACCCCGGTGGGATAAAGGAGACCAAAGCACAGGAGTTAATGGTGAAAGCCCCCGAGAAAATGATTCGGCTGGCAGTATGGGGGATGCTCCCCAAAAACAAGCTGGGGAAAACGCTCCTCAAAAAGATGAAGGTCTATGCGGGGAGCGAACATCCCCATCAGGCTCAAAAGCCCAAGCCTTTAACTATCGATTAAGATGCTTTGAGGGAGGAAATTGGTTTTTATTCAGTATTACGGCACCGGTAAGAGAAAGACCTCTATTGCCCGGGTTTACCTCCGTCCCGGCAGCGGGAAGATAACGATCAACAGCAGGGATTTACTCTCCTATTTTCACAACGAAGCCCATCTGACATTGATAAAACAACCGCTGATAGTAACCGACGTCGAGGAGAAGTTTGATATCTATATAAATGTCAGAGGAGGGGGATTGTCTGGACAGGCTGGCGCCATACGGCACGGCATATCTCGAGCTCTGATAGAATATAAGAAAGAGCTGAGAGATAGGTTGAAGAAGGAGGGACTGCTTACCAGAGATGCCCGGATCAAGGAGCGGAAAAAATACGGTCAGCGAGGTGCCCGCGCTCGGTTCCAATTCTCCAAGAGGTAAAGGATTACCCTGGCGAATCCCTATGTTTATTAATTAAGGGAGGGAGCTTCAGTTGATCAACATCAATATGAAGGAACTATTAGAGGCTGGAGTGCATTTCGGTCATCAGACCAAGCGATGGAACCCCAAGATGAAGAAGTACATCTTCGGTCAGAGGAATGGCATTTACATTATAGACCTCCAGCAAACGGTCAGGTTGTTTAAAGAGGCGATACAGTTTCTCACCGAGTTAGCCGCCAATGGAGGGAAAATCCTCTTTGTGGGCACCAAAAACCAGGCTCAGGATATCGTAAAAGAAGAGGCGGAAAGGTGTGATATGTATTATGTCAACCAGAGATGGCTGGGGGGATTATTGACCAATCATGTAACCATTAAAAAGAGCATAGAAAGGCTGAAACAGCTGGAGGAGATGTCCACGAATGGGCGATACGAGGGTTTGACCAAGAAGGAGATTGCCCGGCTGGAAAAGCAAAGGGGGAAGCTGGACAATGTATTGTGCGGCATCAAGAAAATGAATGGTCTGCCGGATGCCCTCTTTGTGATAGACATCCGCAAGGAGAGGATTGCCGTGAACGAAGCTAACAAGTTGAACATAAAGGTAGTTGCCGTGGTGGATACTAATTGCAACCCTGACCCGATAGATTATATAATCCCCGGCAATGATGATGCCATCAGATCCATACATCTGATTATTTCCAAGATTGCCGAGGCCGTTATTGAAGGGAACCAGCTGTTTGAATCCCGCAAAGCCGAGGAGATAGAAGCACCCGAACCCGAAACAGCCGAGGCGGCCTCTGCTTCCCCAACTGCCTCCGACGCCGCCGAAAAGCCCTCCTCAGAAACCCCCTCCAATGAAAAACCATCCCCAGAAAAGAGCTCTGACAAAGAGAAAACGGGGCATCAGTAGGTAAAGGACTGCATCGGGCGGTTTAAGCCCTCTCTTCTCCAATTAGCACAGGAGGTTATCTAAAAAATATGACCAGGATACCAGCCAGCTTAGTAAAACAGCTTCGAGAGAAGACATGTCTGGGTATAATGGACTGCAAGAGCGCCCTGAAAGAAGCAAAAGGGAACCTTGAGGAAGCAATAAAAATCCTCCAGAAGCGTGGTATAACCTTCGCCGAGAAAAAGTCGGAGAGGGCAACCACCGAAGGGCTTATCACTTCTTATATTCACAGCGATCGAAAAATCGGTGTACTGGTGGAAGTCAATTGCGAAACCGACTTTGTTGCCTGTAACGAGGAGTTTAATTCCTTAGTGAAAGATATCGCTATGCAGATTGCCGCTCTATGCCCCCGATGGGTTAAACCGGAGGATGTCCCCCCCGAGGTGCTGGAAGAGGAACGAGAACGCCACCGAGCAGCGTGGCACCAAAGCGGCAAACCCGAGCAGGTGGTGGAGAGGATAGTGGAAGGGAAGCTCAAAAAGTTCTACCAGGAAGTCTGTCTCTACGAACAACCGTTCATCAAAGATGAGGACATCACCATCAAAGAGCTTATCTGTTCTAAGATAGCTCAATTCGGTGAAAATATAGTTGTCAAAAGGTTCGTCCGCTATGCCCTGGGGAGAGAATGATAGTAAGAGCCCTTTAACCGAAGATGAATAACCAACCCCGCTTTTCACGGATACTACTCAAGCTCAGCGGAGAAGCTCTGCTGGGAAAAAGGAACTCCGGCATTGACCCCGAGGTCAATTCCGCCATCGCTGAAGAGATTAAAGAGGTCCACCAGCTCGGCGTGCAGTTGGCCATAGTGGTGGGAGGCGGGAATATTTTCCGGGGACTGGCGGCGACAACAGAAGGGATGGAGCGGGGATTAGCTGACCAGATGGGAATGCTGGCTACGGTAATAAACGGCCTGGCCCTGCAGGACGCTCTGGAGAGGAAGGGAGTTGAGAGCCGGCACCTTTCCGCCATAGAGATGAACCAGATAGCCGAGCTTTACATCCCTCGCCAGGCAATCCGCTATCTGGAAGAGGGGCAAGTGGTCATTCTCTCCGCGGGAACCGGCAGCCCCTACTTCAGCACCGACACCGCGGCTGCCCTCAGGTCATTGGAATTGAAGGCCGAGGTGATATTCAAGGCCACCAAGGTCGATGGGATTTACAGCTCCGACCCCCTGAAAGACCCCCAGGCAAAGAAATACGACCACATTTCTTATCTACAAGTACTGGAAAAGGGGCTCCAGGTGATGGATGCCACCGCCATCTCCCTCTGCATGGTCAATAAGCTCCCTATAATTATTTTCAACCTACTAAAAAAGGGGAATATTAAGCGAGCCATCCTTGGAGAGCCAATTGGCTCTATCATAAAGGAGTGACCCATGCTGGAAGATATTTATTCTGAGGTAGAAGAGAAGATGAAGAGCACCCTCAAAGTGGTCACCCAGGACTTGAGCTATATCCGTACCGGAAGAGCTTCTATAACTATCCTCGATCCGATAACGGTAAGCTATTATGGTCAGGAGACTCCCTTAAATCAGGTTGCCACCCTGTCGGCTCCCCAGCCCGACCTGCTGGTGGTAGCCCCCTGGGATACCTCCCTGATTCCGGAGATTGAAAAGGCAATCCTGAAATCTAACCTCGGCCTGAATCCCTTTAACGATGGAAGAGCGATAAAGATACCTATCCCACCGCTTTCCGAAGAGCGCCGACAAGAACTGGTTCGAGTAGTGGCCAAGATCTCTGAAGAGGGGAAGACATCTATAAGAAACTGCCGAAGGTCTGGCAACGAAAATGTGAAACAGTTAGAGAAGGATAAAGAGATCTCCCAAGACGACGAGCATAGAGCTTATCAAAAGATTCAGGAACTCACCGACAGCTATATTGAAAAAATTGAAGAACTATCAGAAAAGAAACGAACGGAACTCCTGCAGATTTGAGAGCCCGCAAGCCCTCTTCCAAGGGGGGGTAACCTCATCAGCTCCCTGAGGTGGGAGCACACTCAGTCAACCTCTCCCTTATTTTGCTTCTCCTTCACCACAGAAGGGTAGACTAAATTATAATATGCCACTCCGAAGGCAATATACATCAACGGAATAGTGACAAAGATGCCGATGCCGAAAGCCAGAACCCCTAATACCTGGATAAGGATTAGCACTACAAAGAAGAGGCAGTGGTCCAATAGCCTCCGAGAGGTGAGGTCCAGGCTGGCTTTAAAAGCCTGAGCGAAATCCATATTTTTATCCACTATGAAGGGGAACATATATATGAACATAGCCCCCACAACAATGCCAGGAATAATCAGAAAAAGGGTACCTACAGCTACCATCAACAGATAGACCAACCCAGCAACAAAAGTATTGACGAAGTTCTCAAACCCCTTAAAAGCATCCCCCAAGGTAACCCGCTCCCCTCGCAGCTTTCTTAAGGTCATATACATAAACCCCGCGATCATCGGCCCGGTGAGAATGCTTGAGGCAATTGAATTGATAACTATCAAAATCAATCCGCCTAAAATAAAGGGACCAGCCTCCTCCCAGAGAATAGTCCAAGCCCTCTTAATATAACCCGCTCCTAACATTTTACCCCCCGAATGCAATCTCTATTTTTCATTTCTCTTCATAATCCGAAGATTTGAGAAATCCAAATTGTTTAAAAATGAGTATAAAGAATAAGGTAGAGCCCTGTCAAGCGAAAAAGGGAAATCGGAGCACATTTTGGGTGGAGATTCTCTCGCCATTCTGTTATAATCTAGAGGAAAAGCTTTTTCATCAAGAAGTTAGAATTATAAGCAATACTGAGAACAAATGAAACCTTTTCTCCTTCAGTTGTTGCATAAAAGAGCTTTTTATTCCATTATAGGAGTAATTGTGCTCTCTCTGTCATTTCCCTCCGGGCTCAGTCAGCAGAAATTAGAGCGTCTTGCCGAGCGCCATCAGCTGCTGATAGCGAGCATGAACAAAGGGGAGCACGACCAGGCTATCCAGCAGCTTAAATATATAGAACAGCAGGATTTATCACTGTTCAGAGAGAATAGCTATCCCTATTTGCTGGCCAGGTTATATCAAGACCAGAAAGACTATGAAGAAGCTATAGAATACTATAACATAACCTTACAGACCAATCCTCTTTTGGCTGACTATGCCGAGTTCCACCTGGCTGAGATATGCCGCAGCCTGGATGACTTAGCGCGGGAGAAAGAGCATCTGGGGCTGCTTATCAATGACCATCCCACCAGCCTGCTCATTCCCCGAGCCTGGTACAGGATGGGGAGAAGCTACCTGGAGGACAAAGACTACCAGCACGCATTAGCAGCCTTTCTTACGCTGGAGGGACTTAAAAACAGCCCCTACCAAAGGGAAGCGGGCTATCTGGTTGCCCATTGCTATGATGAGCTCAACAAGGCACTTCAAGCTGCCCAGAAGTATGAAGAGCTAATAGAATCCAATCAGTCGGACGATTACGCCCTTTACAGTTTAAAGAAGCTGGAATCCTTGGAGAAAAGCCACCGGTTCAGCTTAGCCCGCACCATCCTTGAGCTCTGGCAAAGGGGAAATGTATACTTTAACAACCGTGAGTTCCAGCGGTCGCATCAATATTTTCTGGAGGTCATCAAACGAGAGCCTCTCAGTGAGAGGTCTGCCGACTCTCATTTTAACCTGGGGCTCTCCTACTACCGGCAAAGGAATTACTCGCAGGCGCTCCGCTGGTTCCAGTTGACCACCAAGAAGTTTGCCGGCTCCTCCTGGGAGGCCGACTCCCTTTACCAGATGGGGATGTGCTACTCCCGGCAGGAAAAAGATGAAAAAGCCCTGGAGTACTTCCTCCAGCTAATCCATCGATTTCCCCGTCACCAGTTGGCGCCCAATGCTTTGCTCCGAATAATCGAACACTATTACCATCAGGAGGAAAGGAAAAAAGCGCTCACTTATGTCGATGAGTTCCTTCGCCGATATGAAACACACCCCCTGTGCCCCAATGCCCTGATGCAAGCGGTTCTCATCTGTCGGGAAAACCGATGGTTTGAGTCGGCTCTCTATTATCTTGATAGAATTCTCAACGGAAAACACCCCGAGAGCATAATGACCGAAGCCCTCTTCTGGAGGGGGAGATTATCCGAGGCCATGGAACTCCTCCCCGAGGCGGAGCAGAGCTATGAGAAGCTCCTATCCCTCTACCCGAACAACTTTTACAGCTTCCAGGCTGCCGAAAGATTAAAAACATTCTTCTCACATGAGGAGTACGACTATATCCCCCGGTTGTGGAAGGCCGGTCAAGAGAGTGTTCGCCAGGGGAATCTTGAGAAAGCCAGGGAGCTCTATCAGATTCTCTACTTTCTTTCCGACGATAGCGAGAAGAGGCAGGAAATCCTCAGCTTCCTTGACCAATGTTTCAGCCAGGGGGAGGAATATAAAAAGATAAAAGAGCTGAAGCTTTATGAGCCTCGTTCTCTCAGAACTAATCCTCGCGGCAAGGGTAACCCTTACCCGCTGGCAAAAGCTGAGGAGCTTCTCTTCCTTCATCTCTACCATGAGGGGGTCGAGGAGCTTGCCGCCAACTCCCCCGAGGAGCAAGGTGAACTCATGCCATGGCTTCTCTCACAGTCCCACTATCAGCGGGAGGCGGGGGCTTTCCATCAATCTATAAGGAGTGCCGAGAGGCTTATACAATCCATACCGCCTGATATCCCCTTCCCTCTTCTTCCCCGAGCCCTTCAGGAACTCCTTTACCCCCTGGGCTACTATCCTCTGGTAGAAGCCTCAACTGCCCCCAGAGGGGTGGATAAATATCTGGTAACCGCCGTCATCAGAGAAGAGAGCCGCTTCCATGCCCAGGCTAAATCCGTCGCCTCTGCCCGCGGTCTGATGCAGCTCATCCCCTCCACCGCCCGGCAGATGGGAAGGAGGCTCGGCTTACGCCGCTTCTCGGTGGAAGACCTGTATCGCCCCCAGCTCAACATTGAGCTGGGAGTGGAACACCTGAGAGAGCTGCTGGAGGAGTTCCAGGGAAACCTCTTTGCCGCCATTGCCTCTTATAATGCTGGCAAAAATGTGGTGCGACAATGGTTAGCAAACTGCTCGACAGCAGAACCCGAAGAGCTCATTCTGGAGATTAAATTCGAAGAGACTAAAAAGTTCGTCCAGCGAGTGATGAGGAGCTACTGGAGATATAAGGAAATCTACGGAGACGGGATGAACTGACCTATCTTATGAAAGAGTACCACCTATTTCCTTGACTAAGGGATGGAATTAGTTTATCATCACCCATAACTAGTTATGAATAAACATTACATTCTGCGCTGTAATATAAGGATCTCAAGGAGAACGAGGAGGTCGAGAACTTATCGGGAACATTTAGCGTTATTAATGATTGAGGTTTTTTTTAGCAAGGATCAATTATCATTAAAATTCATTAGGGAAAGTAAGGAGGAGATAAATGAGGCGGACCTATAAAACTATTCTTGTCGTCCTCAGCATAAGCTTGCTGTTAGTCTCGTGCGCCCCCAGGGAAAAAGCAGAGCGCTTAGCCAGAAGTGTAGAGATAAGGAGAGATACCTTTGGAATTCCTCACATCAAGGCTAAAGATGAGGAAGCCCTCTATTTTGGGATGGGCTTCGCCCAGGCAGAAGATAAGCTGGAACTGCTGGCTAAGAATTATATTATCTCCCAGGGTCGGGGAGCTGAGGTTTTTGGTGAAGATTACCTGCAATCCGACATGCTCATCGCCCGTTTCAGAATCAACGAAATTGCAGAGCGAGAATTTGACCAAGCTTCCAGTCAAATGAAACAAACTTATGAGGCTTTTACTCAGGGATTGAATTATTACATTGACAGCCATAGGGATTCCTTGCCAGAGTGGATACCACATTTTTCTCCTATCGACTCCTTCCGTAATACGGTCTTTGGGATATTTTATTTTATACACTTCTCTCAATCTTATGAGATTGAGCGTTATCTGGCTCCATCAGGCTCCAATATGTGGGCCATTGCTCCGCAGAGGACAGCAAATGGTCATACCCTTTTCCTGGCTAATCCCCACCTTCCCTGGGATAATGGATTTGTCTGGTATGAAGCTCATTTCACCATTCCTGGGAAATTAAATGCATCGGGGGCAACTTTGATCGGCATGCCCGCTCTGCCTGTGGGGCATAACGAGTTTATGGCCTGGTCTCCTACGGTGAACAATCCTGACTTACTGGATATCTATGAGCTCAAGCTCAATGAGGATAAAAGTTCTTATTACTACGACGGCACCTGGGTTCCCCTGGAAAAACGCGAAGCCATCATTAAAGTTAAAGAAGAAACAGGAGTCAGAGAGGTAAAGAGGGAGCTGCTTTATTCTCAGCATGGACCTATTATGAAGATTGATGGGGATAAGGCTTATGCGGTAAAAGTGGCTGGCATAGGGGAAGCTAACCGGCTGGAGGGTTGGTTCCATATGCCCAAAGTCCGCTCTTTTACGGAATTTAAAAAGGTCCTTGAAGAGCACACTCTGCCATTTTTCAATATTGCTTACGGCGATAGAGAGGGAAACATCTATTACGCCTCCCTGGCCGCCATTCCTGTTCGCACAAAAGGTTATGATTGGAAAGGAATTGTTGATGGTTCCACCTCAGAAACCCAATGGTTGGGCTTTCATCAGCTGAAAGATATGGCTCAGGTCTCTAACCCCTCTTCCGGCTATGTGCAGAATAGCAACGGAAATCCCGGTTATACAAACTTAAGTGAGACTTTCAATATTGAGAGCTTTCCTTTTATGTATAGAGATAGCCAGTCTATCGACCTTCGCACTCAGCTCGGTTTGATAATGCTGGAGGACGAGGAGAAATTCACCCTGGAGAAATTATTAGCCTGCAAGTGGAATACTCGTCTCCTGAGTGCCGAGCGGCATAAAGATGAGCTGCTCCAGATATGCCGACAGCATCCGGTAAAAGGAGATGACCGGAAAATCCTTGATGAAGCCATAAAAGTCCTTGAAGAATGGGACAATACCACCTCGGTAGATAACAGAGGAGCTCAGCTCTTCCTTCTCTGGGCTCTTGATTATATGTATAGGACTGAAAATCCCTGGATTGAATCCTGGAATGCTGACCAGCCCATCTCCACACCACGGGGCATCGCCAATAAAAAAGCAGCCGTTGAGCTCCTCATTAGCGCTGCCAAGAAAATGCAAGAGCAATATGGCACCCTCTCGCCTCTCTGGTCGGATATTAGATATATTCAGCGGGGAGATAAAATTCTGCCACTTGCGGGTGAGGGCGGGCATTTCGGTTCTTTTCGGGTCACCTTCTGGACTCCTTTAGAAAACGGGGAATATAAGGCAACTGGCGGCGATTCTTTTGTGATGGTGGTTGAATTCTCCGACCCCCTTAAGGCGTTTACCATAACCCCCTACGGAGCAAGTGATGACCCCTCGTCCAGCCATTTTTCCGACCAGACTGAGCTCTTTGCCAAAAACCAGATGAAGCCCGCCTGGTTCAGCGAAAAAGAGGTGAAGGCAAATTTGGAGAAAGAATATAGACCGGCAGATGTTAAACGCAGGAGACAAAACGAATAGCTATTGCGTATTTCTAATGATATTTTCAGCTCGCTTTAAAGGGATTGAAATATTGCCGCTTTCTGCACTAATGCAATATATCCGCATTGGGCAGGTTGCTAAAAATAACCCTAAATTTCAATGGTGAAGAGCTATGAAGACAACCCTGTTTCCCTGTGTAATAGGGCTCAGCCTGCTTCTAATGACGAGCTGTTTGGTGATAGAGCCCGGAGGAGGTGCCCCCTCCTACCAGACGCCTTATGCACCATATAGAGACTTAGCCACCGACCTGGAGCGCAATTTAGGGGAGCTTTATAACTACAGCAAAGCTCAGCTCACTGAGCCTACCCCCAGCGACAGGGAACTGCTGGAAGACCTCAACCAGCTCTGGCAAGATTCCAAGGACCTGCAGCGCTACCTACGATTTTACCCTTCCAATGAGATGCGAGCCGACCCACTCATCAACAGGATGCTCTCTCTGGCAGAAAGGATAGATAGAGGTTTCCGATATCAGAGCTCCTTCAGAATGTTTCGCCGGGAGTGGGATGATTCTTACTCCATTCTCAA
>Ga0224506_10002855_pt1 | contig 11640 bp, 8 predicted proteins | sample SF_Jan12_sed_USG_2_FD_169108 | JGI IMG/M metagenome (GOLD analysis project Ga0224506, IMG submission 169108) | Sediment microbial communities from San Francisco Bay, California, United States - SF_Jan12_sed_USGS_8_1 | ecosystem: Environmental > Aquatic > Marine > Sediment | place: USA...
ACCCAGACCCATCATGATTGCACCAGCAATAAACAGCAGAGCTTGTACTTCAGTCATTGTTTTCTCCTAAAAATAAAATCTATAAAGTTAAAAATTTAAAAACTGTTAACCGACGACGTATTAGTGCCCGTCTGTCTGATGTGCCATATCCAGATACACGATGGTCAGGGTCATAAAGATGAACGCCTGCAAGGTGATAATTAGAATATGGAAGATGGCCCAACCCAATTGCAGCATGCCACCGAATAAACCAAAGCCCCAACCGGCACCATACATCAGCGCAATGAGGATAAAGATCGTCTCACCGGCGTACATGTTACCGAACAGTCGCAGGGCCAATGAAAGTGGTTTGGAGATCAATGAGACGAACTCCAACAGGAAGTTAATGGGGATGAAAATCGCCATTATTACAGGATTCTTTGAATTAAATGGATGCATGGTCAGCTCCGCAGAGAAGCCTGTAAAACCCTTATTCTTGATGCTGTAGTAGAGCATCATCACGAATACCGCTATGGCGATACCGAAGGTAATATTTGGATCGGTCGTCGGTACGACCTTCATATACACATGATGTGGGTCCATACCGAGGAAGGTCTCACCAAACCAGCCTGCCACCCAGGGCAGGTGGTCGATGGCAAAAAGATCCATCAGGTTCATGAGGAATACCCAGGCGAAGATGGTCAACGCGATCGGCGCTACCCATGGGTTCTTGCCACTAAAGGAGCCACGCACTGCATCATCGATAAAGTCGACGATCATCTCAACGAAGTTTTGCATACCGGAAGGTACACCGGCCGTCGCGCGCTTGGCTGCCGTGCGGAAGATAAAGAGAAATATCAGACCCAGGACCAAAGACCAGGCCAGAGAGTCCACATGAAAGGCCCAAAAGCCCATCTCTTTTGCTTCGCTCGCAGAATGAGCAAAACCCCAGGTGCCATCTGTCTTCGGACCGTAGGTCAGATTGGTCAGATGGTGCTTGATATAGTCTACAGAAGTAGTTTCACCAGACATTGTTATTCCCAATACTCTATTTTTTAAATCCGTAGCGTGCGACAAGTAGTGCTGTCACCCCGGCTATAAACCCTACCAGTAGCGGTAACGGTTGCAGCTTAAGTACGCCCAAGGCGATGACAAACAGACCTATCGTCGAGAACAGACGCTGTGCCGCTGTGCGGTAGAGCAGTTTCATATTCTGCCCGGCGTCGTTCCCTGCAAAATGTTCGGCGCGTTCAAAATTCCATCGCAGCAACAAGGTATTTACCAGCGCGATGACGCCGCCAAAGATGGCTGCTATTCCTGCATGAATATCTGCAGTGAAGGAGTAAAAGATGGCTATCAGGGTGATAAAAACCAGTTGCGCTTGAAAGATTCTTTTCAGAAAGCCGCGCGTCACCTGTGCCGAATAACTCACTGTCTACTCCATGCCTTGCCGCCGGAAAACTTATGGCGGTATAAAGGAACAGCATCTTGGGCGGCGAAGTATACGTTTTCGCACCCACAGGGTCAATGTCGCAAAGTGAAATGGGGGTGATTTCGGCGAAGTTATACCGTGATTCTAGGTATTGTTAGCGAATCTATGAATATTAGAAGATGCTGATATTATTAGTGATTTATCGTCCATATCAACTATTTGATGTGTGCCAAAATGCCGTCCAGTTCATCCAAATTGTTATAACTGATGACCAATTTTCCCTTACCCTTGGCACTGTGCTGCAGGGCAACCTTGGCACCGAGACGTTCTGCCAGATCATCCTGCAGGCTGCGAATATTGGGATCGGTGGCCACACCCGGCTCTTTACCACCCAGCTTACCGGGTGCTTCCGACATCTGGCGGACCAAATGCTCGGTCTCACGGACATTGAGAGACTTGTTGACCACAATATGTGCTGCCTCTGACTGCCGTGTACCCATCAGGCCCAGGAGCGCACGGGCATGGCCCATCTCAATATCGCCATTTTCCAGCAGACGTTTTACATCCTCATTCAAAGCCAGCAGACGTAGCAGGTTGGACACCGAGACACGAGAACGACCTACGGCTTCAGACGCCTCTTGGTGAGTCAGCTCGAATTCATCAATCAGGCGCTGCAGGGCGTGGGCCTCTTCCATCGGATTCAGCTGCTCGCGCTGGATGTTTTCTATCAGTGCAATGGCCAGAGCCACGTTGTCGGGAATGCGTCGGATGACCGCGGGGATCTCATGCAGGCCTGCCATTTGCGTGGCACGCCAGCGACGCTCACCGGCGACGATCTCATAGCGTCCAGTCTGGCCATCCAGCTCTCTGACGATAATAGGCTGGATCACACCCTGGGCACGGATGGATTCTGCCAGCTCTTCCAGGGCGGCGGGATCCATATCGATACGAGGCTGGTAACGACCACGCTGCAATACATCCACCGGTAGATTACGTAACTCGCCATCCTTTCCGGTAGGCGTCGGGGCCTCCGTAGATTTCACCTGCTCCGGGCTTACCGGAGTGGTGTATTCATCGTTCATACCCCCTAACAGGGCATCCAGACCTCGACCTAAACCGCGTTTCTTTTGTGACATGATGGAGTAACTGTAACCTTAATATTTGAACGCTATGCTGTAGCGCTTTGCAGGGGAGATTCGTTTCGTAGCATCTCACCGGCCAGGGCCAGGTAAGATTTTGCACCGCTGGAGCTCTTATCGTAGGCCAGCACCGGCATGCCGTAACTGGGGGCTTCGGCCAGACGGACATTTCGTGGAATAACGGTACGGTAGACCTTACCACCAAAATGGTCGGTCAGTTGCTGAGACACGTCAGAGGAGAGCTTATTACGCGGATCAAACATGGTACGTAACAGCCCCTCAATCTGCAGATTGGGATTCAGAGATGCGCGGATTTTGTTGATGGTATCCAGCAAGGCGGTCAGACCCTCCAGTGCATAATATTCACACTGCATGGGGATCATCACCGCATCGGCAGCGGTGAGCGCATTCACGGTCAACATATTAAGGGCGGGGGGACAATCGATGAGGATGTAATCGTAATCGTCTACCACGCTCTGTAGGGCATGCTTGAGACGGTTCTCCTTGTTCTCCATGCTCAATAACTGCACCTCCGCCGCAGTGAGGTCACCATTGGCCGGGATCAGGTCATAGCCGCCATTCATGGTAGTGATGCGAACCTGTTCAACCGTGGCCTCGCCGGTGAGTACATCGTAGCTAATTCGTTCCAGCTCATTCTTGCTGATGCCACTACCCATGGTGGCGTTGCCCTGGGGATCCATGTCGACCAACAGCACGCGCCGTTTGGTGGCCACCAGTGAGGCTGCCAGATTAATACTGGTCGTGGTCTTACCGACCCCGCCTTTTTGATTGGTCACCGCTATGATCTTTCCCATCTACCATCGTCCCCAAGCACGCTCTGGCTGTCAAAATGGACAGCGAGTCTTATTATTACATCTTTAAGAGCAGTGACTTTACTACTTTCTCTGCATGATGACCACGTGACGGTCAGCATCAAGCTGGGGAATGTGAAGTTGTTCCACGGCGGTTACTTCAAAACCTTCGGGCAGGGAGTCCAGCTCTGCCAGGGGATAGACACCCTTCATGGCCAGGTTGATACCATCATCCTTTAGCAGGTGACCGGTGGATTCCAGCATACCTGACAGGCTAGAGTAGGCACGGGAGATGACCGTATCAAAACGCAGCTCTGGCTGATAATCCTCTACCCGTAGGTTGATCACTTCCAGGTTGTCCAGGCCCAGATCGGCCTTGGCCTGTTGCATGAAACGGGTTTTCTTGTTGTTGCTATCAAGGGTCACAAACTGACTGTCCGGCATCGCCAGTGCCAGGGGTATACCTGGCAGCCCGGCACCACTACCCACATCGATAATCCTGCCGGGACGCACAAACGGCATCACCGCCAGGCTATCCAGCAGATGACGTGTTAGCATCTGCTCCGGCTTACGCACCGCTGTAAGGTTGTACACACGGTTCCATTTCGCTAGCAGGTCTAGATAATCCAGCATCGGATTGATGCTCTCTTCCGGGATCTCCAGGCCCATCTCTGCTATCCCTTCCTTTAATGAATGGATCAGGGATACCCCCGAAGGCTCCTTGTGTTTTTGGCGGCGATTACCGTAAAGCATAAGTTGGGTCCATGATGAGGAAGGGGGCAGTCATTCCACCTAAAGGAAAACGGGTATCCAAAAAAGGTGTCATTGGCGGTTCCATTGAGAAGAAGTGTTACCTATTAAACAGGATAATGTTTTCGTGTGCGTTTACTAGAAGGTAGGGGCTGTTTTAACAAAATTGTTTAAATAGAGGGTGTTTAGGCGGTATTTTTTCTCACTTTCGCCACCGATTTAAACTTTTTCAGGTACACCAGCAGTAAAGAGACCGCCGCAGGTGTCACTCCGGGCATGCGACTTGCCAGTCCCATGGTCTCTGGTCGCTGAGAGGCGAGCTTTTCAGCCACCTCGTTGGAGAGTCCATTGACTTGAGTGTAATCAAACTCTGCCGGAATACGGGTCTCCATATGTTTGCGCTGACGTGTGATCTCATCAAGCTGGCGATCAATATATCCCGAGTACTTGGCCTGTATCTCCAGTTGTTCAATCACCGCATGCTCGCTAATGCCCCCAGTTTGACCCGGCAGACTCATCAAACCGGCATAACTGACATCGGGTCGACTTAGCAACTCACTAAAGCGATATTCCCGACTCAGTGGTTTGCCAAATACCCGCTCCTGATCCGCTACCGGTATTCGCTCAGGACGTGCCAGAGTCTCTTTCAGCCGCTGCTGTTCCAGTTCGATGGCCTCACGTTTGGCTGCAAAGGCAGCCCAACGGACATCATCCACCAAGCCCAACTCACGACCCTTTTCCGTCAGGCGCAGATCCGCATTGTCTTCACGTAGCATCAAACGATACTCGGCGCGGGAGGTAAACATCCGATAGGGTTCCAGGGTGCCACGGCTGATCAGGTCATCCACCAGCACACCCATATAGGCCTCATCCCGGCCCGGCGCCCAGGCCTCTTGTTCCTGTACCAGGAGTGCGGCATTCAGGCCCGCAAGCAGGCCTTGTGCCGCAGCCTCTTCGTAACCGGTGGTGCCATTGATCTGTCCGGCGAAAAAGAGCCCGTGGATATATTTGGTCTCCAGCGAGTGCTTCAGATCACGGGGATCAAAGTAATCGTACTCAATGGCATAGCCAGGACGAACGATCTGCGCCTGTTCAAAGCCTTTTATGGATCTTACCAGGGCCATCTGCACATCAAACGGCAGAGAGGTGGAGATACCGTTAGGGTAGATCTCGTGTGTCGTCAGCCCTTCTGGCTCGACAAAGATCTGATGCGAGTCTTTATCGGCAAAGCGGTGGATCTTATCCTCGATAGAGGGACAATAACGCGGCCCCACTCCCTCAATCACACCCGTATACATGGGTGAGCGATCCAGACCGCCACGGATGATGTCATGGGTTTGTGCGTTGGTGTGGGTGATGTAGCAATTGATCTGTTGAGGGTGGTCCTCAGGCTTGCCCAGATAACTGAACACTGGCACCGGATCATCACCAGGTTGAACCTGCATAACACTAAAATCGATGCTGCGACCATCGATACGCGGCGGCGTACCGGTCTTTAGGCGTTCAACATTAAAAGGCAGTTCACGTAAACGGCGGGAGAGGGCATTAGCAGGAGGATCACCGGCGCGTCCACCTTCAAAATTTTCCAGACCGATATGGATACGACCACCGAGGAAGGTACCTACGGTCAGTACCACCGATTTGGCACGAAACTTCAAGCCCATTTGGGTGACCACACCCACCACCCGCTCTGCTTCCACAATGAGGTCATCCACACCCTGTTGAAACAAACTCAGATTAGGTGTGTTTTCCAGCACTTCACGCACTGCCTGTTTATATAACAGGCGATCTGCCTGGGCGCGGGTGGCGCGTACCGCCGGCCCTTTACTGGCATTGAGGGTACGAAACTGGATACCGGCCAGGTCTGTGGCCCTTGCCATCAAACCGCCCAGAGCATCCACCTCTTTCACCAGATGACCCTTGCCAATGCCACCAATGGCCGGGTTACAACTCATCTGTCCCAGGGTATCGATATTGTGGGTCAGCAACAGGGTAGACGCACCCATACGTGCAGCTGCCAGGGCCGCCTCGGTCCCGGCATGTCCGCCACCCACAACAATTACATCGAATTTATCCTGGTAAAACATCTCTTTGACCAATTCTTAAAAAAGCGGACCATTGTACGACCTGGTTACTATTTCGCCAATCACTAATCGCGTGCAGATAGGAAAAGTTAACTATTTATATCACTACTTTGTGACCTGGCTTCCTCGCCGATGGGATCAGTTTATGGATGGTCTGTACCAATTGGGTGTTGTCGACGCGCGACTTCAGCAGTACCGCTTTCACCTGCTCCACCGTATCCATATTCACCTCTTCCGAAGAGAAAATCACCACTGGCACATCCGGACACGATGTTTGCAGCTCATGTATCAGATCCAGGCCATCACCGTCAGGCAGATTTAGATCTAGCAATATCAGGTCGAAATCTGTACTTTGCAACAAGCTAATAGCCTGTTTAAGTGTCCCCGCATGGTCGATCTCGGCAACATTGTCTAACAACGATGTCACTATCCTCACCAAATCCAGATCATCTTCCACATGAAGGATTCGGGGTAACTCACCCAGTTTCTCATTGACCAGTTTATGCATAACCGACAACAGACGAGCCTCATCGATGGGCTTACTTAACCAATCACTGACACCTAGTGCACTACCTTCCAGATCGGCGTGGGCTTCAGCCGCTGTGACAGAAACAATAATCACATTCAAATCTTCAAACTGAGGTAATTGACGTAATTCTTTTAACAGACTGATACCATCCTTGCCGGGCAACATAATATCCAAGGTCATGGCGTCGTACTGTTTTCTGTAGAGCATCTTCTTGGCCTGGTCTGCATTATTGGCCACATCACAACTGTAGCCTTCCTCCACCAGCATCTCCTTCAACAATAAGGCCACATCCGGGTCGTCTTCACAGATGAGGATAAAAGGACCCTGACCAATCACATCATCAGGGTCACTGTTGATAACATGAAGAAGAGGAAGTGCGACACTGAATGTGCTGCCTTTGCCGATCTCACTGGCTACTTCTATGCTGCCATTGTGACGTTCCACAATGGTCTTGGAGATGCTTAATCCGAGACCCGTACCACCGGCACTGCGAGATGATGATGAATCTGCCTGGGTAAATTTTTCATATAATTGGGGGATAAAGTCTTTCGCGATTCCAACACCATAATCCTGAACAGATAAGAGTACCTTTCCATCCCCTTCATGGATTGATATATCGACCACACCACCAGGGGTAGAGAACTTGGCGGCATTGGATAACAGGTTATAGACTACCTGCAAGAGACGGTCACGGTCAGCATTCACCCATACACAATGGTCGGGGGGATCAACAAAGTTAAGACTGACATCATTTGCGTATGAACTATTATTGGAAATTGCCTCTTCAGTCAGCGCCACAAGATCCAATGGTTGAAAATGAAAAACGATATGTCCAGATTCGATCTTACTGATGTCCAAAATATCATTGATAAGAAACAAAAGTCTGTCAGTATTGTTTTGCGCAATAGATAGCAAACTAACCATCTTCGCTTCACTGCTGGAGCTCAACATATTATTTAACAAACCCAACGAACCTTTTATAGAGGTTAGTGGTGTTCTTAATTCATGACTTACGGTGGAAATAAAATCATCCTTCATTTTTTCCATGCGCTTACGCTCAGTAATATCTTGCATGGTTCCGTAGATACGGCTTATCTCACCTTCTTCATCAAAATCGAACTGTGCCCGTACCGCAATGACTTTATCTAAACCATCATAAGTATGTATGCGTGCTTCATAATCATACGGCTGCTTTAATACCGTTTTCTCATCTATCAGGGTTTGTATCGCTTGCGCTTCATCCTTATGAATGGCCTTATATAAATCCGCAAAAGAAATGTCTTTTCTTTTTGGATCCATACCGAGGATTCTAAAGGTCTCTTCTGACCATATATTTTCCTCCGATGCAACATGCCATTCCCAACTGCCTACCTGTGCTATATGTTGTGCTACTGCTAACCGGGATTCACTTTCACGGACAAGCATCTCTTTATTTTTTTCTGCGCTAATATCATCATAACTGCCCAATATTCCGATTATGGTTTCATCCACATTACGTAGCGGGAGTTTGTTGGTACGCAACCAGACCCGCTCTCCACTTGAGGTTGTTTGCACCTCTTCATACTTTAATCTGGGAATACCATTGTTTATTACTATCTTGTCATCATGGCGATAACTGGCGGCTTCTGTTTTCCATGGCATTTGGTAATCGCTATTGCCTATAACCTCTTTCTCAGAGGCAAAGCCCGCATCCTGGGCAAAATTATAGTTACATCCCAAATATACGCCATCCAGGTCTTTCCAAAAAACGCGAGTAGGTATGTTATTGAGTACCTGGCGTAACATGTTCTCTGATTCTTGCAGTCGACTCTCTGTTTCTGCGCGTTTGTGTTCATTACGATAGGCCTCTACGATCTGGCCACAGGTTGTCTGTAATGGCCGCAAAAACTCAATATCTTCCTCGCTGTAGCCTCCACTACGATTTGCAATGCCGATCAAACCGACCATTTCATTACCACTAAAAAACGGCAATCCTAAAAAAGCGTTTAGAGGCGGGTGACCTGTTGGCAAACCTGCACTCTTGGGATGTTTCGAAGGGTCATTACTAACTAGTGGTTTAGCGGTTAGGATCACTTCGCCGAACAAGGAATGGAGATTGTAAAATTCAAAACCAGCATCAGATTGCCGTTCATATAACTCTTCAGTCTGTGTGTTCCAGGCAATGTTACTTATTGCGTGTGTTTTTAAATATGGCTGCTCTGTTTCTGTATAAAGAACCTCACCGATAAATCCAAATTCACTTTGCGTTGCATTTAATAAATTATCCAACATATTTGTGAACAAAACGTGCGCATTGGCTCGCGAGATGAAATCCTGCTGCGTATCAAAGATGGTATTGAGTAAAGCATCGCTTCTTTTTGCTTCATACCCCTTGTCATAGAGTGCCAATGACACTTCATTTAATGCCGTTACCAGATCTTTTACTTCCGCAGTGAGCCCCCGACTATCCAACTGGGCACCATCTCCAGCGATCAAATGTTTTGCGTGTACCGTCGCGTCATCCAAGCGTTTAATGTTTGTGCGCAACAAACTACGAATACCAAACAGTGCAATCAGCAGCGTCAGTATCAACACCACAGATATATTGATCCAAATAGCCTGAATGCGCTCATAGGAATCATTAAGGTTGTATCGTATATGCAGCCAGGCGAGCATTTCACCTGATTCCACCGGATACCATATCTCCATATGACGTTCGACAAGAAAGGGTTTTTTCAACATGGTCGGTACCGGAAGATTTTTTCCCAATGCTGTACCCCACATCTGACCACTTTCACCGATCTGTTTTTGCACGGTAGCCAACGGTTCCATCGTTGTTGAATATATGTTGATAAAATCAACTGCAGGATATTCCAAAAAACGTATCGCCAACTCCTCCAACTCGGCATAATTATCCACTATCAGGTAGTTGACACTGGAAGCGGCAACTTGAAAGGCCATGGCTGAAATTTGTGATTCAGCATTCTTTAAAACTATTTGTTGATCTCGATAGGCGGTATAGATGGCAAATCCTGCCAACATCAGAGACATAGAGACCATAATGGTCAGAATTAATCTCGCATAAAGTGTTTTAGGCAACCAGCGTGACAACTGAAATTTAGTCATAGCTATGGTAGTACTTATCCAGACCAAGATTTTCTAAGCGCTGATAATCACGTTTGTAGTCCGCTTTAACGGGAGAAGGGATTTGCACTGCTGTCAGTAATGCCTGCCCGGACTCACTCTCAGCCATTAAAAATATGGCCTCCGTTACCGCGTCACGAACCTGCTTGCTTACCCGCGGATGCACCGCTATGGGATGAGGCGAATTGGAAGGTGTTTGATACAGAACCATCAAGGCTTCACGAATAGCCTGTGGTTGCTTTTTCAGCGTTCTTAACACACCGCCGGCGGCGGCAGCTTTACCGGTCACCACATGACGGTAGGCGTTACTATGACTATGCACATAGTTAGGGGTAATATTCAGCTGCTCTTTTTCTGCCAGCAAGGCGCGCATGTAGAGGGAAGCTGCAAAGGCATTCGGAGCGGGAAATGCCACCGTTTTGTTATTTAGATCAGATACTTGCTTATAGTGCTTGTCTTTACGTACAACGATAATCCCGGAGAGCTTTCGCCTTCCATCGCGGACTAAGGGAATATAACCCTGTGACTTTTGACCTTTCACCTGATGATATGGATTGTAATAGATAAAATCGACCTTACCACTCAGGTAGGTCTCCTCAAAGTCCTTGAAGGACTTATATACCTTCAGCTTAAAGCTATGCCCCGTCTCCTTCTCCAACGCTTCCATCAATGGCTGCCAACTGGCGAAGGTTTTACTAACGGTATATTGCGGTACTACCGCAAAACTATATTCTGTGGCCTGTATGGTCAGCGGTAACAGTAGCAGGCTGAATAGGAGTACCTTGTGCAACTTGTAGATAATCAATGTGCAACACCTTATGGAGGTTGTTCTGTGGATTATCGGTATAGTTGGGGGAACAAGTAAGAGGGTTATACCCAGTTTTCACACATATATTACCTTCCTACCCAGTAAACCGCGTTACCGGGGGGCCTTGAGGCTAACGACAGCACTCCATACATTGTCCAGATCGAAGAATTCCGGATCTACCTTACACACCGCCTTTATGCCGTAGTGCCTGCCCGCATCCACACCGGTATCGCGCAATACCGGTGGATCAAAACTCACACCTCTGGGGTTGATATAACTCACCACCAGGGGCTTGTCACTGGGTCCCGTACGCTTAACCACCATGGCCGTTTCACCATTATTTAACCTGACAAATAGCCCTGGAGGGTATACCCCCAACTGTTTTATAAAGATCAGCGGCAGATTACTCTTACTCGCTTTTGACTCATCCAGATAGCTTTTAAGGATATTACGCGGCTCCCTGGTCTCCCTAAACGGCCGATCAAATACCATGGCACTGTAACGATCCGCCAGACAGATGACCGTGGCCTCGGTGAGAATCGCATTCTCAGCCAAACCCAGCGGATAACCAAGTCCATCCCATTTTTCATGGTGTTGACGAATAATATCCAGCCACAAGGCATCCGTGACTCCTGCCTGTTGTAACTGCTCTGCTGTCTCCAGAGGATGACGCTCCAGCAGCTGCCGCTGTTCATTGTCCAAGGGAAATAGTTGGGTAAACAACTCTTCCTGCAGGCTATTCATAGACAGATTCTGTGTCAGGGCTGCACATACCACACTGAGCTGATGCGCTTCACTACTGCGAAAGTGTATCTCCAGGAGCATAGAAATAATCGCCACATGGATCGGGTGGATCACGATATAGGGATACTCATGCATCAATAACAAAGCCACAAGAGCCTTATCTGGATCCTGTGTGACCAGTTCGCGACATCTAACCGCCAGTCTTTGGATCGGCGCTATCAATTCAGCCAGACAATCCGG
>Ga0224506_10002856_pt1 | contig 11639 bp, 7 predicted proteins | sample SF_Jan12_sed_USG_2_FD_169108 | JGI IMG/M metagenome (GOLD analysis project Ga0224506, IMG submission 169108) | Sediment microbial communities from San Francisco Bay, California, United States - SF_Jan12_sed_USGS_8_1 | ecosystem: Environmental > Aquatic > Marine > Sediment | place: USA...
TTCCAAAACCGATAACTTTTTTATCGTAATCAGCTTTATCCTTGAACCCTAAATCAGCTCTAAAGTCTTTTCCTGTTCTGCCATTGAAAAAGTAACCCACCCAATTTCTGGAATCATGCATAAACCGTAAAATGTAGGCATCGTCAGAAAGATATTTTTCTTTTACATAATCATATGTTGCAGGATTTCGATTTGGCTCAATATATTCGGCCAATACAACATCAGAATAGACACTATCAGAAACCATATATTGAAATGTTAATGAATTATTTTGGCCTAACCAATACACTGTATCAACGGATTTAACCTGATTTGAATAATCTTCACCTTGACGGTCAGTAACCAAAAAACCGATATTATTTTTATTACCCAAATCTCTTGAATATCGTACCACCTGATTTTCACTTTCAACATTCTCCTGAACAACCAGCTTAGAGCCTAGGTTGCCGGGAATCAAAAAACTGGTATGTTTATCTTTTACAAAAAACACACCGTAACTGTGACCATTATTCTGGCCTGTCAGTTTTAAACCATAATCAGGTTCAATCATATCTCTGGTATGAACCAAAGGGTTATGAGTACTAAAATATTCTTCACCTTCGGTGAAAAATGGTCTTTTTTCCTGATATCTGATTGAATAAGGATTGTTAATATCCAGTTCGACATCATCAGCTTCAACCTGAGAAAAATCAGGGTTTATGGTGGCATTCAAAACTGAATCCTGAGTTATACCCCATCTGATATCCAATCCTGCTGATGACGCGGTGTCATGAGATTGCCAATTATCAATAACTGGATCAGGACGTGTGTCTATCTTATCTAATACTAAAGTAGGTGTTATTTGCAGGTTGGTTGAAGCTTGCAGATCAGTAAAACCTACTAAAGAATCAAATTGACAAAATTTACAGGGATTGTTTCTATCAACCGGCGTATTTGCAATACGATGCTTTACACTTCTGGGTAAAAATCGTAACAATTCAAATTTCCACTTTCTCGGTTGACCACCTTCACTTGCGGGAAAACGTAAGGTGCTGAATGGTATGGCCATTTCAACAACATAACCTGATGCATTTACCTTGGCAGCATTATGCCAAATACCATCCCAACTTGAATTATCTCCTCTACCCCTTGTGTTAGCCTGTTCAGTTGCATCACCCTGAACACCTGATGGGTTTGAGAAAAATTGATACAGTCGTCTGGCTTCACCAAAGGTATCAAGTTTAATCCCGACAAAATCACTGTCCCAAAGATTGTCTCTATCTGTTAAGTAATTTCTGATTTCTTCAGGGTTGGGATCCAGAGCATTAAAGGCTACATAAAGTGTCTGGCCATCTTCAAACAGATAAACTTCAGTTTTAACGGGCGGTTCAGTATTTTCACCGGGTGCAGTTTCATAATTCAATTCAATTTTCAGTGCACCTTGCCATTCGCCTTGCGACAATTCACCATCAACACTAATTTCATTATTTAGTTGTGGTAATTGATAGTCATTACTTCCATTTGCATTCACACTGGCATCAACGCCAAATACAGCTAGCAGTAAAAAGGAAATGAGAAAAATTTTTGAAATATGTTTAGACATAACCACACAAAAAATTAATAAAAAGAAATTAAAACCCGCCACACAGTCGAGGGCGGGATTCTACGCTAGTTATAGATGTTGTGCCAATAAATATTAGGGATAAAACGATAGTTTAAATTTATAACTTCATTAAATCATGGGGCTGTCCCTAAATCATTATTAAGCAACAACTTTGGCAACGGCCTTTTCGAAAGCAGACATACCTTGTTCAATTTCTGCTTCACTTACTAACAATGATGGTGCCAGACGAATGACGTTGGGACCAGCCATTAAAATCATCAAATTATTTTCAAGTGCAGCCACCATAAAGTCTCTTGCACGACCTTGATATGTTTCATTAAGTGCTGCACCAACCAAAAGTCCCTGACCTCTAACTTCGGAAAACACATTATATTTTTCGTCAATCATTTGCAGTTTCGTTGCAAATATTTCTCTCTTTTCTACAATTCCTGCAAGTGTTTCTTCAGTATTGATAATATCAAAGGCCTTGTTTGCAACAGCACAAGCCAAAGCATTACCGCCATAGGTGCTACCATGACTTCCGATATTTAGCGCAGCAGCAAATTTTTCTTTGGCCAGCATTGCGCCAATCGGGAAACCGCCACCCAAGGCTTTGGCACTGGTTAAAACATCAGGCTCAATACCATAATGCATATAGGCAAATAATTTTCCGGTTCTACCCATACCTGTCTGAATTTCATCAAGAACCATTACCGCATTATGCTTGTCACAAAGCGCTCTGACCTTGCTCATAAAATCAGCTTCGGCCTTGATAATGCCACCTTCCCCTTGCACAGGTTCCAGAACTATGGCACAGGTTTTTTCTGAAACCGCTTTTTCCAACATTTTAATATTATTGTACTCAAGGTGAGTGATCCCTTGCGGCAAGGGCTCAAACCCTTTGGTATATTTTGGTTGTCCACCTACGCTGACGGTAAAAAGCGTACGTCCATGAAAAGACTGGGTGAAGGAAATAATTTCATGCTTTTCTTCGCCAAAATTATCAGAAGCATATTTTCTTGCTAATTTAAAGGCGGCTTCATTGGCCTCACCACCAGAATTTGAAAAGAATACCTTGTCAGCAAAGGTATGGTTCACCAGCTTCTCTGCCAACTCAAGCGCTGGCTCGTTAGTATAAACATTACTCAAATGCCACAATTTGTCAGCTTGTTCTTTCAATGCATTAACCAGATCAGGATGACAGTGACCCAATGCATTAACCGCTATTCCGCCAGCAAAATCTATATACTCATTGCCTTCCTGATCCCACAGCTTACAACCTTTACCTTTAACAGGGATAACATTAAGTGGTGAATAGTTAGGAACCATTACTTTATCAAAAAGCGTTCGAGAGAGTTTGCTCATAAATCTTCCTTATTCGGAGTGACAGACTAAATTGGTCTGTATCATCGCTAATTTTGACTACAGTTTCCAGCCCTTTAAGTCTAAAATTAGCAAATTATTTCGCATTAACCATTAAAAAAGATAGATCAATTGATATTTTCACTTTGGACACGCTATTCAGGTATAATATCCTTCAATTGATTGTCCTTTTCAGACACAGGAGTTTATTGATTATGATGGTAATTCGTCCGGTTGCTTTAACTGATCTCAATGATATTGTCGTTTTGGCAAGTCAGACCGGCACGGGACTCACCACCCTTCCCAATAACCCAGCTCATCTTGAAGAAAAAATCAGACAGTCACTACGAGCCTTCGACAAAACTACTTTTCCACCTCTTGACGAAACCTATCTGTTTGTATTGGAAGATACCTCAAATAGCAAGGTAGTTGGAACAAGCGGGATTGTTGCTGCTGTTGGAACAACCAAGCCATTTTACACATACAAAATCAATCAGGAAGTTCATTTTTCAGAAACGACAAACGTTTATAAAGATCACCAGTTCCTGACGTTAACCAATGACTTTACCGGTGATGCTGAAATATGCACCTTGTTTTTAAGCCCCGAACATCGTGGCGGAGGAAATGGACAATTACTTTCCAAAAGCCGTTTTCTCTTTATGGCAGATCATCACGAAAGGTTCGGTCAAAATGTGGTTGCAGAAATGAGAGGACAGTCTGATGATCAAGGGCATTCTCCCCTATGGGAAAGTCTTGGCAGACACTTTTTTGATATGGATTTTGCAGAAGCTGACAAGGAAAACGGGCAAGGTAATTCGCAATTTATTGCCGAGCTAATCCCCCATCACCCTATCTATATCAATTTACTCTCCAAAGAAGCGCAGGATATTTTGGGAATGGTTCACCCTGACACCAGACCAGCAGAACAAATGCTGATAGCAGAAGGCTTCAGATACACCGGTTACATTGATATTTTTGATGGTGGTCCAACTATCGAATCTCCTGTTAGCAATGTAAAAACTGTTAGAGAAAGTTTACTTTACCCGATAAAAACAGGAACTTTGGAAGGGAAAGAAATAAGAAAAGCCATGTTAAGCAACAGACAACTAAAAAACTACAGAGCATGTCTTGCTCAAGTTGCTGTCGATGATGAATATGTCGTTTTATCAAACGAAATGGCTATCAACCTTCAGGTATCCGAAGGCGATACAATTAGAGTTAAATTTGCAGATTAATCAGCTCAGGATTTAAAAATGAAAGCATATGAAGTCAACTTTGATGGCATAGTAGGTCCGACGCACAATTATGCCGGCTTGTCCGTTGGCAATGTTGCCTCTCAAAACAATGCGGACAGACAATCAAGACCAAAAGAAGCAGCCTTGCAGGGTCTTGAAAAAATGAAAGCGTTGCACGACAAAGGTTTAAAGCAGGCAGTCTTACCTCCACTTGAAAGACCTGATGTCGGCATGTTACGTAAACTGGGTTTTAGCGGAAATGATGCTCAGATGCTGAAACAGGCATTTGAACAGGCTCCGATTGTTTATGCTTCTGTTTGTTCAGCATCCAGTATGTGGACTGCCAATGCCTGTACTGTCTCACCAGGTGCGGACACCAAAGATGGCAAGGTGCATTTTACACCTGCCAATTTATCCTACAACTTTCATCGTTCAATTGAACACACTGGCACGGCAAAAATACTACAATCAATTTTTGCTAATGAAAAATTCTTTAGTCACCATCAGGCACTTCCTACCACGCGTCATTTTGGTGATGAAGGCGCAGCAAACCATACGCGATTTTGCCGGGAATATGGTGAACAAGGCGTTGAGTTTTTTGTTTATGGGCAGTATGCCTTTGATGACACTAAAGTAAAACCCGCCTTGTATCCGGCCAGACAAACCTTTGAAGCGTCTGAATCCATAACACGGTTACATCAATTGGATCCGGACAAAACAGTTCTGGCACAGCAAAGTGTAGAAGCCATTGATGCAGGTGTTTTTCATAATGATGTTATATCAGTAGGCAACAAAAATTGCCTCTTTTATCATGAACAAGCCTTTCAAAATAACGATCAAACATTAGCTGCCCTGCAAAAAGCTTATGGTGAAGAGCCCTTGCATTTTATTTGTGTTCCAAAACAATTGGTCAGCATCCAGGATGCCGTCACCACCTACCTGTTTAACAGCCAATTGGTTTCCATAAGCCCTGGTGAGATGATGTTAATTACACCAGAGGAATGTAAAAACAATCACAATGTTAACCAATATTTGCAAGAATTACTGAGTGCAGATACACCAATCAAAGCCATTGAATATTTTAATTTAAAGCAAAGCATGCGAAATGGCGGTGGTCCGGCCTGTTTAAGACAGAGAGTTGTTTTAAATGAGGCAGAAATGTCTGCGGCCAATCAGGCAGTTTTTATGAGCGATAAACTTTATGAAACACTGACCAATTGGGTCAATAAGCACTACCGAGATCTGATTACCCATGATGATTTGGCTGATGAAACATTACTGATTGAATCTCGTACTGCATTGGATGAACTGACTCAAATATTAAAACTGGGCAGCGTTTATCCTTTCCAACAGTAATTTTAATCGAGAGTGTTACTGCTTTATAACCAAAACCTGTTGCATTATAAAACGTGAACCATTAACCTAAAACGCAATTTAAAAGCTTACGTGGGGTGGGCTTTGTTGAGAAATGTCATAACTACAACCGAGAAGCAGAAATATGAATTTTAAAAATATGTCATTAAGTGGAAAGATATTTATTTTTGGTCTTTAGGTGGAACTCTATTTGGAGCTTTGCTTGTTGGCTTAGTGAAGCTTTTAGCATATCTCGAATATGCTGAAATCAGTTCAGGGATAGATGAAGTTATCACCAGCTATATCATCAGCTTTTTTGAGATTATCAAGCAACTCTTTATGAATGCACTAAAAATGGTGATGGTACCTCTGGTACTGGTTTCCTTGATCTGTGGTACATGCTCATTAAGTGATCCAAAAAAATTGGGACCTCTGGCAGGAAAAAGTCTGGCGCTTTATCTACTGACCACATGTATTGCCATTACCATGGCTCTTATCTTGTCAAACATCTTTGATCCTGGAATGGTTGAAATCAGTGCAGAAGAGGTTACAAAAGCTGCTGAAAATTACAAAGCCCCTCAAGGTGCGCCTCCATTATCCGCAGTATTTAGCGGTTTGGTTCCTTCCAATATTGTTCAGGCCATGTCAGCAGGCAATATGCTACAAATAATCATTTTTGCCATTATTTTTGGTATTGCAATTTCAAAAACTGGTGAAGCTGGCAGAAAAGTTGCCGACTTTTTTGAATCGTTAAATGACGTTGTTTTAAAACTGATTACTATTATTATGAATCTGGCTCCCTATGCTGTATTTTGTATTATGGCCTATGTCGTCTATACAACAGGTGTAGATCAATTACAAAAGCTGTTTAAATACTTTTTCTGTGTTGCCTTTTTTCTAATTCTTCATTTTACAATTACATATCCAACAATTTTGATATTCTTTGCAAAATTAAACCCTATAACACTGTGGAAAAAAATCAGACCAGCAATACTATTTGCTCTTTCAACCTCTTCCAGTGCAGCTACTTTACCTGTCACTATGGAAGTTGCCAGAAAAAGATTAGGAGTTGGCCGTACAACTTCATCTTTTACACTACCTATGGGTGCTACCATCAATATGGATGGGACAGCCATTATGCAAGGTGTAGCAACAGTCTTTATTGCTCAGCTGGCTGAAATTGATTTAACCATGACTCAATATCTGATGGTAATTTTAATGGCAACTTTGGCCTCCATTGGTACTGCTGCGGTGCCCAGTGTTGGGCTGGTAACCCTGACCATGGTATTAACTCAGGTTAATTTACCGACTGAAGCGATCGCTATGTTATTAGGTGTTGACCGCTTACTGGATATGATGAGAACAGCAGTTAATGTCACTGGAGATATCACTGTGGCCACTATCGTCAGCAAGAGTGAAGATGATTTTTCTATTGAAACCTACAATGATCCGAATGCTGGCTTAGAATACGAAAAAGTTTCCTAACAGATTAGTAAACTACATCATTACATGCTACCCACAAAAAAGCCGACTTTTGTCGGCTTTTTTATTTGAAAATCATGAATCTCAGTTAAGACAAATTATTTATCTTAACTTTCGGAATCTGCTCTTCTGATTCAATACCTAAAACTTTACGATAAAAATAAAGCTCGGCATTAAAAGCCTGAATAATTGTTTCTGATTTTCTGAAACCGTGCCCTTCCCCTTCAAACAGGATATAGGCATAAGGTAACTGTTTTGCTTCTAGAGCTTCAACCATCTTTTCCGCCTGATTAGGCGGCACAACCTTGTCTTCAGTACCTTGCAACAACAGAATAGGACAACTCAATTTGTCCGTATGATGAATGGGCGAACGAGATTGGTATAATTTAACCGCCTCAACATCATCCGGTGAATAGCCACCAACTACCTTATCCAGATATCTGGCTTCAAATTTATGGCTATCAGAGGCCAGTGATTCCAAATCAGCCACTCCATATCGGCTCATCCCTGCCGCAAAAACATCGTGGAAAGTTAATGCTGATAATGTCGTAAAGCCACCTGCACTACCACCACGAATCAACAACCTGTCAGGATCAGCCAGTTTTTCTGACACCAGATATTGAGCAGCAGCAATACAATCTTCGACATCAACAATACCCCATTGACCTAATAGACAGTTACGATAAGCCTTACCATATCCGGTACTACCGCCATAATTGACATCAACAACAGCAAAACCTCGGTTGGTCCAGAACTGAATGTTGGGATCTAATGAATTATTAGTGTTTCCTGTCGGGCCGCCGTGACTGATCACAATCAAGGGCGGTAAATCACCTTCTTCTGCCTGGTATTGATCACTAAGTGGTGGATAATAAAAGGCATAACTTTCTCTGTCGTTTGCGGAACTGAATGAAATAGATTGGGCAACGCTTATTTCTGTAGAATCAAGTGGAAAATCAACTGTTTCAGTTAGTCTGGTGTAGATATTCTTTTCTATATCGTAATGATAAACGCCAACTGAAGATGTTGGTGATGCAGCAATAAAATATAAACTTTTACCATTGCCTCTTAAGGCCGATTCAAAATATCTGAAAGGCAAATCTATCGGTTCAAACAGACCACTTTGTTCATCAATGTGACATAAATGTTGCTCTCCATTCTCAAAATAGAGTGCATACAAACTATCATCATCATTTATAACATAGGTACCCAAGCCAAATACCCATTGAGGTACAGCAAAATCACGGTCGGTGGGCGCAAGCGCATTTAAAACACCATCCTTGTGTGAATATATATTTGACCAATTATTTTTATCAGAAATGTAATGAAGAACACCATCTCCACTCCATTCAGGTTGAAACACACTGGTGTCACCTCCACCAGTTACCTTGTGAATACCATCAATTGTTCCATTTGCATGAAAATCAGCAAGCCACAATTCCGCATTGTCCCAGGGCATATCCGGTTGATTCCAGCAAGTCCAGCATAATCGGTGACCTTGCTTGCTAAGACGCGGAAAACTGTAAAAATCATAACCTGAATGTAGAACTGATACTGTTTTATTATCACAATCAATCGCTATCAATTCATTAACCACTGAACCATTTCGATGAGATTCACGAACAGCAATCAAAAACTTATGGCAAGGCGATAACTGAAAATCGGTATATCGATCTTCCTGTTCGTCAACAATTGGCGTTAACGGCTCTAATTTGTCATCGTGAAATATATATATGCGGTTATCTTTAACATTGGAGAAAAATACCTTGCCATCAATGACTGTGTAATCGGCTCCACCATATTCATGAACTTTTGAATGAACACTAATATCTTTGGGAAGAACTTCTTCAGGTTTGCCATGATTTCTACAAACCATTAACACGAAACGACCTTTTTCCTCGGCTCTGAGTTCGAGCCAATAAAGGTCATTTTTATCCAATACCAAATGACCGTATCTTTTTGATTTTTTGGATAATTCATCTGCTGATAATTTGGACAACCAGCTTCCGTAAGGTTTTACATATTTCATATTTTCACATTCTTACACAAACGACAAAACAGTAAGCTACCACTTGATATGATATGCAGTCTCATATAAATAGCTTAAACCATTTTGCTTGAATTTGAGTTCCTTTTCGATAATATTTTTATGGTACAACCTGACAACATCCGCAAAATCAAAAATTTCACCAACTTCTTCCTCATCAACTGAAAAAGGTGGGCCATCCATACAGGATTGATCATAACTGAGGGTAATTAAAAGCATCTCTGCTTCAGGCAGCAGATTTTTTAGATGCGTAACATACTGACGACGCATCAGTGGCGGTAAGGCTATTAGAGCAGCTCTATCATAAATTGCAGTGCAAGGAGAAACTATTGAAGATTCCATCTCAAAGAAATCTCCTTGCATAACTTTAATATTACCATAGGTATATATGTTAAACTGCTGCAACTTGCAAAACAAAGGTTGAAGGCTGTTTTCTGAAAAGAAATCACCCACAGCGAGAGGACTTAATTCACAGCCAACAACATCAAATTTTCGTTTGGCAAGATAGGTCAAATCTTTGGATTTTCCGCAAAGTGGTAGCAGAATTGATTTATGATCCTGAAATATTAGCTCATAATATTTTTCCAAAAGCGGATGTGGCTTTTCAAGATGAAAGCCTATTTCCTGATTTTCCCATTTATTGATCCAGAAAGATGATTGCATACTACTCAACTCGTTAAAAAAATTATCCTCTAAACAGTTTTGATTCATTGCTCTTTTGCCAAATGGCTAAAAAGCCTTTTTCTATCGCAGTCCTGATTGAAAAAGATAACCTTTCTGATAAAGACTTTTTAACAACATAGGATACAGAATATATTTCAAACTTCTCTTGTGAGTCCAAAATATAATCATCACTCACCATAATTTCATCTATCAGATTCAAATCTTTTGCTTGCAAACCATACCAATGCTCACCAGTTGATACTTTTTCAATATCAACTTTGGGTCTGTTTTGATTGATAAATTGCTTGAATAGTTGATGGGTTTCTTCCAGTTCCTGTTTAAATTTCTCTCTTGCTGCATCTGTGTTTTCAGCAAACATAGTTAGTGTTCTTTTATATTCACCGGCTGTATGTTGCTCATAATCAACAAGATTATGTTTTAGCAATCTGTTAAAGTTCGGGATCTCGGCTATCACTCCGATAGAGCCAACAACGGCAAAAGGAGCACATATAATTTGATCTGCAACACAGGCCATCATATAACCGCCAGAGGCAGCAACCTGATCAACTGCAATAGTCAGCTTTAATTTTGCAGTCTTGATTCTGGCCAATTGTGAGGATGCCAGACCATACGCATGAACCATTCCGCCCGGACTTTCGAGACGCAGTAAAACTTCATCGCCTTCTTCTGCAACACCCAAAATGGCGGTAATTTCTTCTCTTAAATTAGCAACATCTGACGCTTCAACATCACCATCAAAGTCAAGAACATAAAGACGCTTTTTATTGTCAGATTCATCTTCTTCCTTTGATGAAGCTTCAGTTTCTGTTTGTGAATTCTTTTTACCTTCTATCTCTTTGTTACCAGAGTCATCATGCTGTTTTGCTGACTTTTGTAGTTTCTTTTTTTGCTTTTCTTCTTCTTTTGCCTGTTTCTTTCTTTCTTTAGCCAATAACTTATATTCTTCCTCTGACAAAACTTCCTTATGCATTTCATCTTTCAGCTCACTAATTTCTTCAGAAAGATTGGTCACCTCGATGTGCCCACCAGGCGGCTTTTTGCCTTTTTGGCCAGCCGAAGCAATACTGCCAACGACCACCAAAATGGCAATAACAATGGTAATTGCCTTGGCTAAAAACATGCCATATTCAGATAAAAATTCCAAAAATCACCTCACATTTATATTCTTGATTGCAAACGCCCGATCTTACGGCAAAACCATTCAGGAATAAATAGAAACACAAACAAAAAAGCCCTTGATTATTCAAGGGCTTTGAAGCGTAACGATTTATTATTATTGAACTAACAAGCTTGGGTCTGACACCAATACAGCTTTAGCCCCTGCTGGTGAAGACAGGAATGAAGCTATCTGTCCTTGCATCTCGGCTGTAACAGCGGCATTCTCTGTCGGATCCAATATGGATGAATGGCCACCATCTATAAATCTTGAGAATAGTCTGTCACCAGTAACAGGTCCTGCAGCCGTAACTGATACTGGTACAGTTCCTAAATAAGCCGCATGTGGCGTAGTACCCGATTGTGGTGCTGTTGCAACATAGTTGGGGATTACCTGATCATTACCATTTTGCAATACCAGTGTAGGCACACCATTTACTACAGCCATAGCGGAAGTACTGGCTGGATCACCATCATCAATAACTGTTTGGGTTGCAAACATAAACTCATTATATGCTGCGCTTCCGGGAGGTGCGCCTGCAGCTGTTAATGCCGCATGAATTAATGGGCTAAATGCAGGTGAGGCGTCAAGCATTAAAGCTAAACCACTTGAAGGATTAGCCAAAACAGCTGACTCAACATAGTCTGAATTTCCAATAAACCCGGTTCCTACAATACCACCCAAAGAATGACCAACAAATTTAATATTATTCACATCAAAATCTGGAGCAGCATCTCC
>Ga0224506_10002857_pt1 | contig 11639 bp, 10 predicted proteins | sample SF_Jan12_sed_USG_2_FD_169108 | JGI IMG/M metagenome (GOLD analysis project Ga0224506, IMG submission 169108) | Sediment microbial communities from San Francisco Bay, California, United States - SF_Jan12_sed_USGS_8_1 | ecosystem: Environmental > Aquatic > Marine > Sediment | place: USA...
AGGGATAAAATAAAAGTCGCAAAAAATAAAACCGTAAAAACAGTATTCTTATATGACAACAACCTTCATAAACTGCCTCGATTCATTAGAAAATTTAAAGCTTTAGAAGAAATAAGTATCAGTAAAAACCAATTCGATAAAATCCCTATTCAATTAAAGAAAAATAAGCAACTCAAGATTATAAAGATTAACGAAAATCCATTATTAAATATAGATAAGCAGTCTAATTTAAAAAAGCTAAAGCAAGTCGAGAGTATACGAATGGGGAAATGCAATCTTGATTATATGCCTGAAAGCATATTTGAAATAGTACAATTAAAAGATTTACAACTTTCAGGGAACAACATTTCAGTGATTCCTCCCACTATCCAAAAACTTAAAAAGTTAGAATCTATTTTACTGTATAACAATAAAATAAATGAATTACCAGATGAGGTATATACATTAAAAAATCTTCATACCATAGATTTATATCATAACAACATAGAGCGAATCTCTTCCCAAATCACCAATTTAAAAAACCTAAAAATATTATATCTATCAAACAATAAACTATTTTCACTTCCTGACGAAATAGGGACATTACATTCTTTAGAAGGGTTATACCTGCACCATAACCGTTTAAGTTCTTTGCCAAACAGTATTGCTAATTTAAAATCGCTTCAAGTACTTCAAATTAACAATAATTATTTTTCATCTGTACCTACTGGTATAGTAAAAATACATGGCTTACAAGATTTAGACATCTCTAATAACCAGATCACAACACTTCCAGTAGGTTTTGAAAACTTAAATCAATTAAAGCTATTGTTTCTACAACAAAATGAAATTGATTTTAGTACCGAAGAAAATCAACAATCGATACAACAACTGGAGCATTTAAAAAGTAAAGGCACCATTGTAAATATAGGTTCCGAACAAAGAGAAACTACAAATTAGTTTTTAAAGAGGTATTGTTACCGTAAATGTTGAACCAACATTCAGCTTACTCTCAAGGTTTACTTTCCCTTTCAGTTTGTCTACTGCATTTTTCAAGATGTACAGTCCCAAACCTGAACCAATTGCATAAGTATTTGCTCTAAAAAACATATCGAATATTTTACCCTGAATGCTTTCTTCAATTCCTACCCCATTGTCTTCTACAATAATAAATAAGGATTTTTTATACGTATGTATTTTAACATTTGTAAATGATGATACGTCATTTCTGGAATATTTAATAGCATTCTCTATTAGATTTTGAACAATTGTAGTAATTAAACTCTTATCACAAATAATTGCTGTTTCTACATTAATATCAATATTGAAATTAATATCCTCGAAATGATTTAGATGAGTAAAGTATGAAATACTAACCTGCACAATTTCATTGATGTCAATTTTTTCTTTTTTTATGTCTTGTTCTTTTATTCTAGTTAATTCTATAAGTGCTATTATGGTTTCATTCAATCTCAATATTTGATCGTTGTACATATCGAAAAAAGACAATGCAGTAGTGTCGGTCACTTCATGTTTTGCAACATTATACAACCCTAACAAGGAAGCGATGGGACCTCTTAAATCATGAGAAGCTCTATACACAAATGTATCTAGCTCCTTATTTTTGTATAAAAGATCATTCTCAATTTGCTTCTGTTTCGATAAGTCACGAAGCGTCAATGAATAACAATCTATTTCATTGACATTGTTTTTATGCGTAAGAATAACTTCTGAAACTGGGACTAAAGTACCATCATGACGTTTTAGTTCACTCTCACCATTCCAATGACCATCCCGAGCTACTTGTTTAAAAATGGACTTCATTTTAGTGTTCGTAACTTCAGAATGTAAAGAAAATAATGATTTATCAGTTAGTTCATTTTCTTTAATAAAATTAAAAAACACTTTCCCTGCTTTATTTACATAAATAATATCCTTATCAGCATTCGTTATGATCACAATATCCGAGGTAGCTTCTATAATGGAGGTTAGTCTTTCCTTTTCATTTTTACTTTTCACTAAATAGGTTACATCTTGAATAGTGCCGTATAATTGAAAAGGAGAATTGCTATTGTCAAAGTGAACTTTAATTGTCACATTTACATGCTGCATATCTTTTTCGGAATTATACATTCTAAAACCAATGATATCGTAATAATTATCATCTGTTGTTATCAATGCTTTTTCTATTGCCGCATAAAAAATCTTAAAATCATCTGGATGAATATCTTGAACAAACGTATCTAGTTTTAAAGTATTCTTTGTTTCAAAACGCTCTTTTTCTAGTTTTCTTTCAAGAAACCCTGCAATGGAAAGCTCCTCTGTTTTTATATCAAATTGCCATGTCGATAATTTTGCTAAGTCGATTGCATCGTGCAGTTTGTGTTCACTCTTTTTCAGTTCAGCAGTTCGATGCTCTACTAAGTCTTCAAGATGAAGTTTATGAATTTCTAATTCATGTTCTGTTTTTTTAATAGCAGTAATATCTTGAAAAGTACCATATGCACCTACCACATCACCATTACCATCAATACGTTGTCGTATGGTGGTCATTATCCAAGCCATTTCCCCGTCAGCCCTAACTATTCTGTAATTAAAAATCTCCTGATAAGGTGCTTTTTTTAAACGAACAATTTCTTTAAACTTATTAATGAAAAGCGTTTTATCATCTTTGTATACATAATCATTAAAATAGTCATTACTATCCATAAAAGGATTTTGTTCATCAAAAGTAATCCCTATGATATTACAAAACTCACGATTTAAAATGGTTTTTTTATTTTTAAAATCAGCCTCCCAAGTAGATAAACGAGCCAACTGAAAAGCATCTGAAAAACGGGTTTGATTATCTACAAGTTTATTTTCAGAATCACGAATTTGTGTTATATCTCTAGCGGTGGTTAATATGGTGTTAAAACAACCTTCTTCATCAAATTCAGGAGTCATTAACCAATCTATTACAACCTTATTAGGTAGCGTAAATTCTATTCTATGCGATTTTTTTGATTCAAAAACGTGGTTTATTGCTTGTCCCCATAATTGACATAAATCATCAGGAAATCCTAATTTTTCGTGCGTTTTACCTATAAAATCTTCCCTCGCTATTCCTGTCAACTCTTCGGCTGCTTGATTCACATACAGGTGCCTATGTTGTCTATCAAAACGCATAATAACATCTTGCAGCGACTCTACAATAGCCTTAAAATGAATTTCGGAAGATTTATTAAACTCCATATAGAATAACTTAAAACATTATGCAAATACATTACGCCACAATCAATAAGGTAACTTTTTCACCCCTTGCTAAAGAAGGAAATCGCTATGTTGTTATTCCTTATTATACTTTTCATAATTATCTAAAAATGCCTCAATTTTTGATGAATCTGGGAATTTTTTAGCGATTATTTTTTTCTTTTCATCTAATATATAGATACTTGGCGTAGTATTGGCATCGTACATGGACTGGTAATGAGGTGTAACCGTACGAGGGCCATTAGCTGATATCCATTCCAAATGATTCTCTTTTATGTAATTTTGCATTTTCACCATAGAGGTATCGGCACTTACTGCAAAAACCTCTACATCAAACTTAGTTGTTTTGTAGAAATCATTCAGCTTAGGAGTTTCCTTTTTACAATGACCACAATCAGGATCATAAAAATAGATTATTGTATATTTATTTTTGATGTCATATAATGACACACGTTGCAGTTTATCATTGAGTAAAATCATATTTGCAGCTGTTTTACCCACCATGCTCTTACGTAATTGATCTGCTCGTTCCTTTAAATTTTTCTTAAGACTTTCATTCGCCCAATAGTCCATTTCGCCCGTCTCGAAAAATTGATCATATAAATACACAAACACCTCATCTAGTCCCATAATTTTGGGCGTTTGGTATTTAAGGCATAAGTTCCAAACGGTATACTTATACGTTTCCTGATTATTTTTTGCCTGATTTACAATTTTATCAATAGCTATTATTAATGAATCTGGTATTTGCATATTCAGATTATCCATATAGTTATCTATTTTTTTACGATATAGTCCTTCTGGAATTCTCAATAGCATTTCATTTCCTAAATCAAAATCATCCCAAAAATGGCTACGAAAATAAGAGAAACGCTTATTTTGATCATCTGCTATCGCTTCGGGTATTTCAATCTTTCTTTGCGATTTTAAGATGGTAGCAACTGTTGAAGTACTATTTGATGCAATAATGTCATTATGATAGGTCTTTACCTCATTTCCAATAATGGTTAAATTTTTCTTCGCTTCATTTTTTTGTTGCTCGGTAGCCATAGAATCCTTTAAAACAGTAACAAATTCTTGAGCACGTTGATTTTTTTCACCTATAAAATGTATGTTTTTAAAAAATAGTTGATTATTAGTATCTCCCTCTACAATAATGTTCTTAATATAGTTTTGATCATCTGTAGTGATTGAGAAGTGCTGATCATCACCAACTAATAATTCAAATATTTTAGTAGTATTCATTACTAAAAAATACACCCCCTTTGGTAGTTGTGTATCGCCATCAAAAGTGAACGATCCATTACTGTTTACAGATGCAGTATCTTTAATATAGGTGCTTTCACCATAGTAATACCCTAAATACACGGTAGTATCTGCCCAACCCGATATTTGAAAATCTAACGAATAGGCACTATCCTGACTATTACCAACAATTGGTGCTACACAAAGTGATAGTAATACTGAAACAAAAAATATTTTCATTGAGATCATTAATTTTTATTATCTGCTAATTAAACAATAAAACAACAATCAAACCACTTTGAAAAAAGAAATATTTCATAAAACGAAACTTTTATCGTAATATTACGATTAAATAACTATGGGAATTACAAAAAGCGATAAATTTACAAATCAACAGAATGATTTAGCCAATCTATTCAAGGCATTGGGTCATCCTGCTCGTATTGCTATCATTCAAACACTGTTAAAAAGACAGGCATGTGTTTGTGGTGATATAGTAGAAGACCTTCCTTTATCACAATCGACCATATCACAGCATTTAGCGGAATTGAAAAAAGTTGGCTTGATAAAAGGGACTATTACTGGACCAAGTGTCTGTTATTGTATTAATGCCTCTGCATGGGCTAAAGCAAAAACAGAAATGGACAAGATAATGTCAGTATTAATTAAAACTCCCTCTGTCTGCTAAAAAAAATTTAATTAAATTAATCGTAATATTGCGATAATATAAATTATGAAAAAATTAAAAACCTTTATCAAAAAAACAAGGATGAGTATTACACAATTCTATGACGTCTGCCTATGCTGGGCAGAAGGTGAAGTATATAGGAAATAAAAACCAATTTAATCGTAATATTGCAAATGCATATTACTACACTATTACTATAACTAAATACAATAATTATGAAATCAGAAACCGAACTCAAAAATGTAGTAAAAGAGCGATATGGTAAAATCGCTGAACAAGGTAGAGTAGATAATTCAGCTTCTTGCTGTGGAGCAACTACTCCATCAAATAAGGTGTATAACATTATGACCGATGATTATTCGCAAGTGGAGGGGTATGTCTCAGATGCAGACTTAGGTTTAGGGTGTGGTCTACCTACTCAATTTGCAAAAATTTCTAAAGGAGATACCGTTATCGATTTAGGATCGGGAGCAGGAAACGACTGTTTTGTTGCTCGACATGAAGCAGGGGCAGAAGGCAAAATAATAGGTATAGATTTTACTCCTTCGATGATCCAAAAAGCCATAAAGAATGCAGAAAAATTAGGGCTAAATAATGTAGAGTTTAGAGAAGGAGACATTGACAATATGCCGGTAAACAACAATATAGCCGATGTAATTGTTAGCAATTGTGTACTCAACCTTGTACCAAACAAAGAAAAAGTAATCAACGAAATATATAGGGTACTCAAACCTGGAGGGCATTTCAGTATTTCTGATATTGTGTTGGCAGGCCAATTACCAGCAGCACTTAAAGAAGACGCTGAAATGTACGCAGGATGTGTGGCTGGCGCCATTCAAAAAAATGATTATTTGAAACATATAGAAGATACTGGTTTTCAAAACATAGTTATACAAAAGGAAAAACCAATAACAATTCCTGATGACATTCTATCCAAGTACTTACAACCCAACGATGTGGATGAATTCAACAAGGGTGAAACAGGTATTTTCAGTATTTCTGTTTATGCGGAAAAGCCAGGGAAAAAAAATGTTAAATCGAAACTTAGTTTATCAGAATTACAAGAAGAAGAGAACTGTACTCCGGGTGCTGGATGTTGTTAATGTTTTGATGATTAACTCAAATTATTTTCGTGTTACCACTTGACACATCTATCATGAATAGTTTTTAGTAATTAAAGCAATGACAAAATTGTTTTCCCTTGGTATTATGAAATACCAAGGGAATTGTAAATTTAACTCAAAATGAAAACAAACAAACAAAACCTCTTTCCTGAAATTAAAAAATTTATTGAACCGTTAAAGGAAAAACCTATTTCGAAAGAAAGAATAGAGATACTACAGCCTCTTATCTACTATATCCAAAACAAAAAGGATAACAATGAGGCTATAAAGCTTAATTTTATTTGCACCCACAACTCAAGAAGAAGTCAATTTGCTCAAATATGGGCACAAACGATGTCTTCTTATTTCAACATAGCTACACAAGCCTTTTCAGGAGGTGTAGAAGTGACTGAGTTCAATATAAATGCAATAACAGCACTCAGAACAGTGGGATTTGAAATTATGACCGAAGGAAAGACCAACCCAATGATTCACGTACGTTATTCTCCTACTCTTCCAACACTAAAAATGTTTTCTAAAAAATTCGATGATATTGATAGTCCTTCTCAAGGTTTTGCTTCAGTTATGACATGTTCTCATGCAGATGAAAACTGTCCGTTTATACCGGGTGCCGAAGTGCGAATTCCTGTCATGTACGATGACCCTAAAATATTTGATCATACACCTGAAGAGGCTAAAATGTACCTACAAAGAAGCGAGCAAATCGCTACAGAAATGTTTTATGTATTTTCACAAATAAAGCCGTAAAATAATGTCAATCAAAAAAAAACTTAGCTTCTTAGATCGCTACCTTACTGGTTGGATTTTTATTGCTATGGGTATAGGTGTAGCCATAGGATATATCTTTCCATCTATATCCACTCGTATTGATTCATATAGTAGTGGCACTACCAATATTCCTATTGCCATAGGTCTAATACTTATGATGTACCCTCCTTTGGCAAAGGTGAATTACAGCCTACTACCTAAAGTATTTAAAGATGTCAAAATACTATCCGTATCACTCATCTTGAATTGGGTAATTGGCCCTGTTTTGATGTTCGTATTGGCACTCGTTTTTCTTCAAGACTACCCTGAATATATGGTAGGATTAATTCTGATAGGTTTAGCAAGGTGTATTGCTATGGTGTTAGTTTGGAACGATCTTGCTGAAGGTAGTAGTGAGTATGGTGCTGGATTAGTAGCATTAAATAGTATTTTTCAAGTTTTTGGGTACAGTTTTTATGCTTGGCTATTTATCACTATACTCCCTCCCTACTTTGGGTTCGAAGGAGCAATAGTAGATATCTCCATAGCCACTATTGCCGAAAGTGTGGCCATCTACTTAGGAATACCTTTTATATTGGGGTTACTGAGTAGATTCATCTTAGTAAAAGTAAAAGGAGATGAGTGGTATAACAATATATATATACCAACCATATCACCCATTACACTTACTGCTCTATTATTCACAATTACCGTGATGTTTTCACTAAAAGGAGAGTTAATTGTACAAATACCGATGGACGTAATAATTATTGCTGTACCATTATTGATTTATTTCTCCATTATGTTTGTAATAGGCTTTTTTGTTAGCAAAGCTGTAGGCGCTACATATGACAAAAATGCAGCGATTTCCTTTACTGCTGCTGGAAACAATTTTGAGCTAGCCATTGCCGTTGCTATTGCTGTATTTGGGTTAAATTCCGGGCAAGCATTTGCAGGAGTAATCGGCCCACTGGTTGAAGTTCCAGCCTTAATTTTATTAGTCCGTGTGGCTTTTTGGTTACGAAAAAAATATTATTAACTAGATTTACATATTTTTAATGGTAGGCTAAAATTATAATAAATTCTTTGAATAGAATTTAAAATTTAATTCTAGGAACACTACCTTCGTTATTAATGGAGCACCTATCATTATTAGAATTAAATACACGCATAAAGAAAACCCTAGAAAAAGAGTTGTCTCCCTCCTATTGGGTGGTGTCTGAGATCAGCGAACTAAGACTTAACCCAAGAGGGCATTGTTACATTGAGTTAGTAGAAAAAAATGATGACCAAATAATTGCCAAGATGAAGGCAACCATTTGGTCATATACCTACAGTAACCTCTCCCTTTGGTTTGAGAAAATGACTGGGCAGCCATTAAAAAGTGGTATGAAAATACTATTTAATGCGTCCGTTCAATACCATGAGGTATTCGGGCTAAGTCTAAATATAAAAGACATAGATGCTAATTATACGATTGGTGAACGTGCCATAAAAAGGCAACAAATCGTTAGGCAATTAGAAGAGGATGGCATCTTGGAAATGAATAAAGAATTAGAATTACCTCTAGTCCCAAAAAACATAGCTATCATCAGTTCCAAATCCGCAGCGGGGTATGGTGATTTTACGAATCAATTAAAAAACAATCCTTTTAAGTATTCCTATAACACACGGTTATTCCAAGCTTCAATGCAAGGAGACACTGCCCCTGAATCAATTATTAGTGCCCTTCATGAAATTCACGACAGTACGTATCGGTTTGACTTAGTACTACTAATTAGAGGGGGGGGAAGTCAATTAGATTTAGACTGTTTTGACAATTACGAACTCAATAGTCACTTGGCGCAGTTTCCAATACCTGTAATTACTGGAATAGGCCATGAACGAGATGAAACCATTGCAGACCTGGTGGCCCATACTTCATTAAAAACACCTACTGCAGTGGCAGAATTTCTAATTACTGGTGTTCGAAATTTTGAAGAAGAATTAGATATACATCTACAGCGGATTATCAACCAGTCAGCTGAAATCACTGAATACGAACAATCTAATTTACGTCAATTAACACTTCAATTGGCAAATGGAACGCAATCTAAAATAAGTGTTCAAAATAATACTATAGCTATTTTAGAACAGAAATTACAATTCGCCTCTAAGTATTATATCAATAATCAAGAAAACAAATTAAATGAATTAGAAAGCGTTTTAAAGCTACTTTCTCCCGAAACCATTCTTAAGAGAGGCTTCACCTTAACTTCTATCAATAATAAGATGTTGAAAGAGGATCCAACACCAGGAGATGTTTTGGTTACAGAAACCTATACGAGTAAAATAACCAGTACAGTAAACAACATAAATACCAAGTAATGACGAAAAAACAACCCACTTATAAAGATGCGCTCATAGAGATCGAATCGATTGTAGATAAAATTGAAAATGGCAACCCCGATGTTGATCAACTAGGAGCGATGATAACTAGAGCTGTATCGTTAGTAAAAATATGTAAAAAAAACATTCGGAAAACAGATACTGAAATTAATAAAGCACTAAAAGAACTGGAGGAATAATACCACACAAGTACCACTCTTAAAATGTTTATTTGTATAACCACGAATATTTTATAATTTCAAGGCAAATAATATTCTCATTTACATGAAAAAAATAAGTCTTCTCGTACTCGCTATTTCAACACTATTTCTCACTTCTTTTGCACAAGAGCAAAATAGATGGCAGCAACATGTCAACTATGTAATGAATGTCAATATGAATGTTGAGAACCATAAGTTTACTGGAGTTCAGAAATTAACATACACTAACAATTCACCTGACACACTCACCAAAGTTTATTATCATTTATACTTCAATGCATTTCAACCAGGAAGTATGATGGACACACGATCATTGAATATTATTGACCCCGATAGTAGAGTTGGGGATCGAATAGCTAAACTTAGTAAAGACGAAATAGGATATCAAAAAATTAATTCTTTAAAACAAGATGGCAAAGATCTCAATTACCAAATCGTTGGGACTATAGCAGAAGTAAACCTTAAACACCCTATTCTTCCTCACTCCAAAACAATTTTTGATATGGAATTTGAAGGTCAAGTTCCCGTTCAAATAAGAAGATCGGGGAGAAATAGTAAAGAAGACATCTCCTACTCAATGTCACAATGGTATCCCAAATTATCTGAATATGACTATGAAGGTTGGCATGCCAACCCCTATATCGCTCGTGAATTTCATGGTGTGTGGGGCGATTTTGATGTATCAATCACCATTGATTCTAAATATGTATTAGGTGGTTCTGGCTATTTACAAAACGGAAATGAAATTGGATTTGGATATGAAGATGAAGGGGTTGCCATTAAAAATATAGGAAAAACAAATACTTGGCATTTCATAGCACCAAATGTGCATGATTTTATGTGGGCTGCTGACCCTGATTATATTCATACTAAAATACAAGTACCCGATGGCCCGATGGTACACATGCTTTATGATAAAAATACTGCCGACATTGAAGCTTGGGAACAGCTACCGGCATACATGGTAAACATGTTTGGTTTTATGAACAAAACCTTCGGCAAATACCCCTACAAACAATTTTCGGTAGTTCATGGTGGCGATGGAGGTATGGAATACCCTATGTCCACATTAGTTACTGGAAATAGAAATATTAGAAGTTTGGTTGGAGTCACCATTCATGAAGCATTCCATAGTTGGTATCAAGGCGTATTGGGATTTAACGAAAGTAAATACCCATGGATGGACGAGGGTTTTACCTCATGGGCATCTGCCATCACTAGTCAGCACATTTTCAATCCAGATAGTAAAGAAAATCCTTCATTAAGATCCTATCCTACCTATTTTTATCAGGCCTTAAGTGGAGCTGAAGAACCACTAACAACACATGCCGATCATTACATCACCAACCGGTCGTATGGAATCAATTCCTATGTAAAAGGGTCGGTGATTTTAACCCAACTAGGGTATGTTATTGGGGAAGATAATTTAATGAAGGGTATGAGAAGATTTTTTACTACTTGGAAGTTTCGCCACCCTACTGCAAATGACCACATGAGGGTTATGGAAAAAGTCTCAGGGTTAGAACTAGACTGGTATTATGAACATTTTGTAAATACTACTAACCAAATCGACTACAAAATTGACACCCTAATAGAGGTGAACAATTCAACACAAATAACACTTCGAAGAATTGGCGAAATGATGATGCCCATTGATTTGGAGATTGAATATATTGATGGAACAACAGAATTGCGCTATATTCCTTTACGCATTATGAGAGGTGAAAAACCTGTAGAAAATAACGATTTAATGCGTATTACAGAAGAAGATTGGCCTTGGACTCACCCTACTTACGAAGTACAATTATCTAAACCCATTAATGAAATTAAAAGAATAGAAATAGATCCTTCAAAACGAATGGCGGATGTTGATTCACTTACCAACAAAATTGAGGTTGGCGAAAATGGGGAATTAATACGCCCTCTTCCTGAGAAAAAAGAATGATGATAAAGGAATTTAGAAAGACTTACCTTTTAAAATTCCTAGTAATTGACATAGGTATTTATGTGACCTAA
>Ga0224506_10002858_pt1 | contig 11637 bp, 11 predicted proteins | sample SF_Jan12_sed_USG_2_FD_169108 | JGI IMG/M metagenome (GOLD analysis project Ga0224506, IMG submission 169108) | Sediment microbial communities from San Francisco Bay, California, United States - SF_Jan12_sed_USGS_8_1 | ecosystem: Environmental > Aquatic > Marine > Sediment | place: USA...
GGCGATAGCCGATTACCTCGGCACGCTGACAACACCGCCACCGACCACCGTCGATGGTGCCACGTTATACGCAGACAGTTGTGCCGCCTGCCATGGTGCAGGTAGCAGCAGCACCAAGATCGGAGCTACGGTAACTCGAATCAATACCGGCATTAGCAGTGTCGCCAGCATGAACTCGCTGAGCAACCTGAGTGCAGCGCAAATTCAGGCGATAGCCGATTACCTCGGCACGCTGACAACACCGCCACCGACCACCGTCGATGGTGCCACGTTATACGCAGACAGTTGTGCCGCCTGCCATGGTGCAGGTAGCAGCAGCACCAAGATCGGTGCTACGGTAACTCGCATCAATACCGGCATTAGCAGTGTCGCCAGCATGAACTCGCTGAGCAATCTGAGTGCAGCGCAAATTCAGGCGATAGCCGATTACCTCGGCACACTGACAACACCGCCACCGACCACAGTCGATGGTGCAACGTTATACGCGAACAATTGTGCAGCCTGCCACGGCGCAACGACTAGCAGTACCAAGATCGGTGCCACGGCATTACGAATTAACGCGGGAATTACCAGCGTCACGTCAATGAACTATCTGAGCAGCCTGAGTGCGGTAGAAGTACAGGCGATAGCCGATTACCTCGGCACCTTGGCAGTGCCACCGCCAACCACGGATGGCGCCAGCTTGTATGCTAATAATTGTGCCAGCTGTCACGGTGCCGCTGCGGCGACTACCAAGGGCGGAGCGAATGTGGCCCGCATCGACGCCGGTATTAATAGTGTGGCCAGTATGAATTATCTGTCGGCAGTTTTAAGTGCCACTGACATACAGGCGATTGCAAATTACCTGGCCCAGTTTGCGCCATCTGGTGGTGGTACAGTACCGCATAGCGATTTCAAGGATGGTGTTGGCCATGCTATTGATAAAGACACGCCGTTTAGCAGTGGCTGCAGTAGCTGTCACGGTGCAAGTCTGCAAGGGGCGGCTGGGCCCTCCTGCACCAGCTGCCACGATGTGAAATGGAACGAAGAGGCACCGCCTGCTGGTGGCAGCACCGTACCGCATAGCGATATCAATGGCGGTGTTGGCCATGCCATCGATAAAGATACGCCGTTTAGCAGTGGTTGCACCAGCTGTCACGGTGCAAGCCTGCAGGGAGCAATTGGGCCCTCCTGCACCAGCTGCCACGATGTGAAATGGAACGAAGAGGTGCCTCCTGCTGGTGGCAGCACCGTACCGCATAGCGATATCAATGGCGGTGTTGGCCATGCCATCGATAAAGATACGCCGTTTAGCAGTGGTTGCACCAGCTGTCACGGCACAAGCCTGCAGGGAGCAATTGGGCCCTCCTGCACCAGCTGCCACGATGTGAAATGGAATGAAAATGCGCCTCCAAGTGGTGGCACGCTCGATGGTCAAGCACACTACACTTCATATTGTGCGGCCTGTCATGGACCGTCAAGCAACAGCACTAAGACCGGCGCCGACGTTAACCGTATTAACAATGCAATTGCCAGTGTGTCTTCGATGAATTCACTGGCCAGCTTGAGCAGCGCGCAGATTAAAGCAATTGCCGACTTCCTCACGGCAAGCACGCCGCCGCCAGCCTCTGGTGCTGACGGTGCGAGCTTGTATGCTAACAGTTGTGCGACCTGTCACGGTGCCGGAACGAGCAGCACTAAAGCGGGTGCTTCTGTTGTTCGTATCATTAACAGCATAACCGGCATCGACAGCATAAGTGCAATGAGCGCATTGAATAACCTGAGAGTATCAGAGGTTCAGCTGATTGCGGATTACCTGACGGCCATGGGGTCGTCGACGCCGCCACCGACAACAACAGCCGGTGAAAGTTTATATGCAAATAGTTGTGCATCCTGTCATGGTGCAGGTAGCAGCAGTTCGAAAGTTGGTGCAACGGTAATCCGCATCAATACGGGTATTGCCAGTGTCGCCTCGATGAATGCATTAAGCAGTCTGACAGCCGCTGAGGTACAGGCAATTGCGGACTACCTGATATCGCTGGATACAACTGCACCGCCGCCTACTGGCGGTGTAGATGGTGCTACTTTGTATAACAATAATTGCGCGGCCTGTCATGGCCCGGGTGATAGCAGTGCCAAAGCAGGTGCCACGGTCAGTCGCATCAATGCCGGCATTGCTTCGGCTTCGGGTATGAATTATCTGAGTACGGTGCTGAGTACGGCAGATATACAGGCGATAGCCGATTATCTGGCGGCTACCCCTTCATCGGGCGGCGGCTCGGTGGCCCATAGCGATTATAAAGACGGCGTGGGTCATGCTATCGACAAAGACACGCCGTTTAGCAGTGGCTGCAGCAGCTGTCACGGTGCAAGCCTGCAGGGAGCAATTGGGCCCTCCTGCACCAGCTGCCACGATGTGAAGTGGAACGAAGAGGCACCGCCTGCTGGTGGTGGCACAGTAGCGCATAGTGATATCAAGGACGGTGTTGGCCATGCCATCGATAAAGACACACCGTTTAGCAGTGGCTGCACCAGCTGCCACGGTGCAGAATTGCAGGGGGCTGTGGGGCCGTCCTGTACCAGTTGCCATGACGTGAAATGGAACGAGGCTGCCGCTTCTTCGGATTAAGCGACTTGATCGCTATTGCTGATCAGTGCAGCGGGGTTTTTATAGCACAGATGCTGTCAGGCTTATTTAGTCAGCAGATCGATTAAATCGGCGGGCATATCATTGTCACCGATGTTATCGCTGTGGGGCTGAGTATACACGGCGCAATCTAACAAGGGGTGAAGCTCTTCAAGATTGCTGACAGAGTCCGGCATATCATAGCCTTTCACCTGATTTAAAATCACGGCGCGCAATTCAAGGCCATTGTTTTTAATGGCTTCAGCACTTAACAATACCTGGTTGATTGCGCCAAGCACATCCTGGGCAACTAATAATACGGGTAAGCCAAGCTCTCTTGCCAGATCAGAATTAAGACCGTCTTCACTCAGGGGTGAGTAGAATCCGCCGGCGCCTTCTACTAATAAAAAGCCCTGATCAGCTCCAGTTCGACAAACATCAGCCAGTTGCTGGGTTGTGAGTACCTGTTGCGCCAGAAACGCGGCCCGTCGGGGGGATGTGCATTGACGAAAACGGTAAGGGCAGACATCGGACAATAAACCTTCATAGCTGGCCGCATGTTTTAAAGCCGTTGCATCAGCCGGGATCAGCTGGTCGTTTTCAAAATCACAGCCGGATTCAACCGGTTTGCGGGGAATCACTTTAACGCCATGGCTCGTCAGGCTTTTAGCCAGTACAACCGCTGTATGTGTTTTACCAACACCTGTGCTGGTGCCGGTAATAAAGATGCCTTTATCGGACATTTAACGGGTTAGCCTCTGTAATGCTTCGTTATACTTTGCGGTGGTCTGCTCGACGATTGCTTTTGGTAGTTCGGGTGCGGGTGGATTTTTGTCCCAGTCCAGGGTTTCCAGATAATCCCTGACAAACTGCTTATCAAAGCTTTCAGGATTGCTGCCGGGTTTATAGCTGTCTGCCGGCCAAAAGCGCGACGAATCGGGTGTCAGCACTTCATCTATCAGTACCAGCTGGTTGTTGTCGTCTAGGCCAAATTCAAATTTGGTATCAGCAATGATAATGCCCCTTTTTAGTGCATAGTCGGCGGCTTCTTTGTATAGCTGCAAGCTTACATCGCGAACCTGGGCGGCGAGTTCTTCGCCTATCAGTGCTACCGTTTGATCGTAGTCAATGTTTTCATCATGACCACCGACGTCAGCTTTGGTAGAAGGGGTGAAGATGGCTTCGGGGAGTTTATCAGCCAAAACCAGGTCTTTGGGTAATGGGATACCGCAGACACTGCCGTTTTTTTGATAATCTTTCCAGCCAGAGCCGATGATATAACCGCGTACAATGGCTTCAATCGGTAAGGGTTTGAGTTTCTTAACAACCATGGCCTGACCTTCGATACTGGCCAGCTCGTTTTTGTCTTTAATGATGTCACTGACCGCTAGTGAGCTTTGGTGGTTGGGGATGATATGCTGAAGTTTATCAAGCCAGAAATGAGTGACAGCAGTGAGTATTTTGCCTTTACCTTTAATGGGGGTTGGCATAATCACATCAAAGGCAGATATTCGGTCTGTGGCAACAATTAACATATGCTGGTCATCAACATTGTAGTTATCGCGTACCTTGCCCTGGTGAACCAGCTCAAGGGATTTGAGGATCGGGGTTGCAGTCGTGGTCTTACTCATACTGTTCATGTTATTTGTGATAAAGCTGTATTTTACGTGAAGATAGCCATAAACAAAGAGATAATCTACTATATTATTTAAATTAAAGTTTTAGACTGGGTGTGAAATGAAGACAGCGGTTGTGATTCGCCATGTTGCTTATAGCGGTCTGGGGCTATTTAACCGTGTACTGGAGCTGGCAGGCTATGATGTGATTTATCTGGATGCCGGTGTGGCAGACTTTCGACGTAAAATATCGATAGAGGCGGATATTCTGATCGTGCTGGACGGCCCTGTCAGCATTAACGACATGGCCAGGTTTCCTTATCTGGTGGACGAGCTACAGCTGGTCGAATATCGTCTAAAAAACAATTTGCCAGTGTTCGGCATCGGTCTTGGTGCAGAGATTATGGCCAAAGCCTTGGGTGCATCAGTCTACCCAATGCATGAAAAGGAGCGGGGCTGGGAAGCTGTCCGGCTGGTCGATGAAGGCGGTATATTAGAGCCAATAAGGTCCAACCATGTCTTACACTGGCATAATGACAGTTTTTCTTTGCCAGAAAAAGCAAAGCTGCTGGCTTCAACGTCAAAATGTGAAGTTCAGGCGTTTAGCTGGCAACAAAGCCTGGCCTTGCAGTTTCATATTGAAATAGAAATGAAAAAAATAGAGCAGTGGATTTTAGGTCATGCAACAGAAATCCAGCAGGAAGGAGCAGATTGTCTGAATTGTTTGCGAGAAGGTGCTAAGAAACAGGGTGCTTTATTAACAGAGAATGCCAGTCTGGTAATGCACAACTGGCTGCAGTCACTGGCCGCCGCTCAGTAAATTTTTCTCGACAAAGGTAAAGTGTGAATCAGCGTACTGGAAAACGGCGACTGAATTCTGTTGACCAGCTGTCCAAATCGAAATTCATCTTCTGGTTTAAGAATAGTTTCTGCGATGTCTTCGAAATCACTGTAGTTTTGTGGGCTATCGGTGAGCAAGGCCAGATAAAGATCGGTGGTTTTAATGCCGCGTTTAGGCAGTTCTGCAACCAGCTCCAGGCCAGAGTCTTTATCGGGAAATTCTATTGCCTGGTTAGCCTGTATTGGCATATTGTCGAATAACAAAGCAACATGGCCATCTTCATAAACGATAAATAAACTGATATAGCCTTTTGATTCGGAGAGGATGTCGAGTGTGTAACTGTCGCTTTCATAGACGGTTGATTTTTTGGAAGAAATAGAAAGACCGTGTGACTGTACAGGTGTTAATAGTTCTTTGAACTCGGCTCCGGTCAGTGCTTGTTTTATTTTCTTGGCAGAGAGATGCCAGCGCCCATTGTTGCTTCTTGATAAACGCAAAGCAGGTGTGCAATTAAGCGCCTGGTTGATAGGTTTAATAGCGGCCATGTTTTTTAAATAGTTACTTTGAGAGCTGCTGCTGCATGCATCACCAGATTTTTTCAAATGATCAGTGAGTTTTAAAGAGAAGTGACGCTTGTCACCCACTTCAGCTGCCACATACCAGATATTCTTAATGCGTTTTATATTAATTAATCGTATGTTGCCAATTTCGTGTTCACTAACAAGCTGAATATCCTGAGAGAAACTTTTTTCCAGAGTCGAGTTGCTAAGCTTGGTGGTTTTTGTTGTATCGACTTTTATTTTACCGCCCATCTGCAAAGCAATTTCTTCTGCTGCATTTAACTGAGCTTTACGTAAGTTTGAAGCAGAGCCGTAACCGATTTTTTGATCGGGGCCGGCCTTGTAAACGCGAGATTCAAACCAGTAAGGGATAGCTGTTGTTTTCACCGCGACAAACCAGTCGCCATCTTGTTCGGATTTTATGATGTCAAGGTTGGATAGTTTTTGCTGTGACAACTGGCGAATATCTTCTGTAAAGCTGGAATGAAACTGTTTGTTCTCAAGTCTTGATTTTTTTGTGGTGGTTACCGAAATATCAATACCCATTTGAAAGGCAATGTCCTGGCCGGCCAAGTTGCGTGCGGCTTGCATAGATTTGCCCTGGCCATAACCAACCAGCTCGTTTTGACTGGCTTCTAAGTGACGGTTTTGATACCAGTCTGGCGTGGCGTAAAGTGCAGATGTATAAAGAAAGACTAATATAGCAAGTGGATATCTCATTTTTTTATATCTTTATAGTTATGAAATTGAATGTTAACAAAGTATAGTTCGATCTAACTAGAAACTCATCACGTTTTGACTGCCTGGTGCATGATCTTGATTATTTTGGACTTTAAAGCAGATGATGTTATTAAAAAACACAGGTCACATCACGCATTGTGATGTGACTACTATAAATATAGGCATTATTAATCTAAAATGAGTTAATGTTATTGGGGAGTGGTTCTGCATGGTATCTAAATTTAAACAACTATTCATATTTACGCTATTGTTTTGTCCTTTTACTGTTCTCGCCACCGGCAACTGGCATTTTGGTATAGCTGGCGGTATAACACGGATTAGCAATGAGCCTGGAACCGGTGGCGGCTCTGCACAAATAACAATTGGAACAGCTACTACTTCTCCGGCTGAGATATATTTTGGTGCAAGCAATGATACGGACGCTACGCTAGCGCCGGTCATGGAGTTTTTTGCGGTTAATTCTAATGCGCCGTCATGGACTTATATTATAGGTTTGTTGCCCGCGGTCAATTCTGCGTATTATACAGGTGTTACTGCGTCATATTTTAATTCAGCCACGGTAACGATAGACGCTCCCTATTCTTTTAATGCCGATGATTTTGTATCTGGGCCTGGGCTTAGTCAAAACCATGAATTAATAAACACCATGCTTGAGCTTGGCGCCGCATATGACTTGTTTCATACGGATAATGGCTGGTTTTTCGATATAGCCGTAAGAGCCGGCTTGTTTATAGGTGGTGATAAATCAAAGACCGTGGCCAATACGACGATTAATATTGATGATGGCAGCAATCAAGCGCAAAGTTTTGATGTTGCATATACGTTACATTCACATCTGGCTGATGGTTATCAAAAGCTGGAGCTTGGTCTTGGCAAAACCATAGGTAATTACTTATTCAGAGCCTCTGTATCTCAAGTGATGTACAACAGTGACAATCAGGCGACGATTACTTCAGTACCCTTCGGAGATCCTACTACGAGATCAGTAAGTCCAGGAGAAAGCATGAACCTGCAGCTTGCGCTTAGCTATTGGTGGTAACTATTACTTTAAGGAAATAAAAATGATTAAATTTTCAAATAATATTATTTTAGCTTTAAGTCTGTTATTTTCTAGCCCGGTAGTGCTTGCGTTGGTGCCGCCACAGTTAACTACCTACGATGAACTGCAAGCCGAGGCTGAAGAAAAAGATAAAGAAGATATTAATCCCAACTACTGGTTGTTTGCCATCAGCATAGAAGATTATGAAGAGACTGATGATATTGCTTTTTCAAGCCGAAGTGCTCAGGCTTTTGTTAAAACAGCACAATACCGTTTGGGCATTAGTAAAAGACGCACGGTAGAAATAATCGATGAAAAAGCCACCAGTGGCCGTATTCAGGATAAAATAATGTCTGGTCTTGAGAGAGTGCAAAAAGGCGACACGATTTTCTTTTATTATTCCGGTCATGGCATTCCAGATGTGAAAACAAAAGAGCCCTATATTTTACCTCGGGATATGACGCCGGCTACAATTACAAAAAATAAGTTTTTCAAATTGGATAATATATATTCAGCGCTGAGTAATTCAAATGCGGGCAAAGTTATTGCCTTTGTCGACAGCTGCTTTAGTGGCAGTACGGATAATAAATCCCTTTTTAAAGGTGTTGCTGCCGCGAGACTGAAACCTAAAAAAGTAGCTGTTGATGAATCGAAAATGGTAGTTATTACAGCCGGAACAGACTCACAGTTTTCTAATCAATATGCTGATAAACGACATCGCTTATTTAGTTATTATCTAATAAAAGGACTACATCAGAAAAAATTTGATATGAAGTCACTTTATAAGTATGTCAGAAATAATGTTGAAGAAGTGTCTTATGAACTGGGTGATAATTATATTCAAACACCTACTATACAAGGCGATATGGATATTAAGTTTTAAGTGTTTTTTTAATAAGTGCCTGCGTGTAAATCAAGAGTCTGACTGGAGTTTAAAATGCGATACCTGTTAATAATGTGTGGTTTAATTGTTGCACTAAATGCTTGGGCAATAGTTCCATCCGTCCTTGTCTATGAACAGTCTCCGGAGACTGAATATTCAGATGATGATCTGATGCTGAGTCTGGACAAATCAAAAAAAGAGGCTGTTGATCCTACCCGGTGGTTATTTGTTATCGGTGCAGGTGAGTATGAAAACACTGATAATATCCTTTACTCTGAAAAAAGTGCTGATGCATTCAGAGCAATAGCGCAAAAGAAACTGGGTATTAGTAATCGTCGTACAGTGAGCTTAATTGGTAAAAAGGCAACAAGTGGCCCAATTAAAGATCGCCTGTATCAGATGATGAATGATGTACAAAAGGGCGATACCATTTATTTTTATTATAGTGGGCACGGTATTCCCAATATCAAAACACGTGATGCGTATATTCTGCCAGTAGACCGTACACCAAATACCATTGTGCGTGATGACTTTTTTAAACTGGAAAATATCTATAAAACGTTAAATCAATCAGCAGCTGGTAAAGTGGTTGCCATTATTGACAGTTGTTTTTCAGGCTCAACCGATAATCAATCTTTGTTTAAAGGTGTTGCCGCTGCGCGTTTAGTCACTAAAAAAGTTAAAGTCGATAAAACTAAAATGGTGGTAATGACGGCTGGAAAAGATGACCAGTTCTCAAATATGTATCAGCAGAAAAAGCATCGTGCCTTTAGTTATTTTGTTATGAAGTCACTGCTTGATGATGTAAAAGACATTAAATCAATGTTCCGTTATGTAAGATCAAATGTTGAAGATGTGACTTATGAGTTAGGTAACCAGTATTTGCAAACACCTACTATCTCGGGTGATATTAATCATCGCTTCTAATAAGCGCGTGAATAAAAAAAAGCCTGACGATGTCAGGCTTTTTTTTGAATAATTATTTTTCAAATCTACCACGAGTAAATTAACTCAAGTCCTGAAGCGATTTGTGGGTCTATGCTGGAATCTACGCCATTAGTAAATTGAGTGCTACTGTAATCCTGATAGGCATGAGCGCGAATGGTGTATGAGCGTTTAAAGGTAAAACCTATACCAACGCCAATATGTGCGCCGAGGTCTTTTTGTCCGTCAATTGTATCCGTGCCTTGGAGGAAGCTGGTGGTAGAAACAGGGGTTGTTATTCCGATCTCAATATCAAAGAACAAACCAGATTTTGAACTTATAAGATTATATATAATATCTGTGGCTAACAACGTTTGACTGCTTGTAGCGAGTCCGCTTTCATTACGATATAAAGATCTGTCACGCAAACCTACACGATAGGTATAATCTAAATTATTACCATGTGTTAGATAGAGGTTAAACATATTGTCAGCAATATCCTGATGATTGACTGAGTCAGTTGAAAAAATATTATAGTTACCGTAACCAGCCCCAAGATACCATCTGTCTTCAGCAAGTAAGGTGGTTGGGGTGATAATTAATATAAGTGTGATAATTGTTTTTTTCATAAAGATTGTCCAATAGTTAAGTTTATCAATAGCTAACTGAGTTTATAAATAATTTAAGAGCCTATTTGTTTATATTCTATTTAGGTAGATATTTGTGGATTACCATGTGTAAATAAACTCACCACCAAGATTTAGTCTATCGTTAGTAGTGAGGTCAGTGCCGTTACCATACATAGTGTTGCATCGGTTACGTGGTATTGGCTTGATAGATTAGGGTAGATACCAGGATCGCCAAGTTCATTTTCAGAGTAATTAGACCCAAATCCAACTCCTAAATACCAGTTGTCTTCAGCAAGTAGTGTAATGGGTGTGAAAACCAAAATTGCAGCAATTAATATCTTTTCCATGAAAAATCTCTTATTTTTATAATAGTTAAATATTAGCATGAGTTGACAACTTATATAGTTGAATTTATTGAAAGCAGTATTAAAGTAATCTTAATGCTTAGAATTGCTTATTATGGGAGATGTATCTCACAGGCTTTGATTGAGTAATTCCAGTGTGCCGCCCTGTTGATTTACCCGAATACGAGTAATGCCCCCATTTGTTACTTTGATTCGATACATGCCGGCTGGTTCGGCATGTAATGTATGAGCAATAATTGAACGTATCACGCCTGCGTGACAAACAACTAGAACATGCTCACCTTGGTGTTCGTTGATAATTTTTTGATAGGTATCAGTCGTGCGTCTTATAAAATCATCGAGAGGTTCGGCTCCTGGCGGCCGGCAGTTGACCGGGTCCTGATAAAAGTCTTCGTATTCTTTCAGGTTGTCATTTCTAATTTGATCCGGTGTTTTGCCTTCCCAGCTGCCAAAGCCGACTTCTTTAAAGTCATCTTCAACCTCCAGAGACAAATTATTATCTTCAGCCAGTGCACGAGCAAAGGCATGACAGCGGGACAGGGGTGATGTGATGATGTGGTGCCATGGGCAAGAGTCGCCGACCGCGTGCCACATTTGCTGCCAGCCTTTTTCGCTGAGCGAATCGTCAATGTTGTGTCCTCGGTATGCTCGGCCGCCTTCTGGTTCGCCGTGCCGCATCAGGTCGATAATAGTGTCAGTCATTGTAAAGCTGGCCTTTAGTCTGCAGATTTGATATTTAGCAAATTTAACGGCTTTTTATTTGGCAGGCAAGCCTATTTAAACTAAAGTAACTATAAATGTTAGAGGCAGAATGCTTAATGAATCAGAAACTAATGGTTTTACCGGCGCATGATTATGATGCTGTTCGGCTGGTGAAAGTGCCTGATGATTATGAGGAGCATGAAGTGTTTCGTCATGTGACGGCTATAATCTCAGCAGTTGAAGAAGAGAATGCTGATTACGTCTGGGAAGATGTTGCGATGGCATTAGAAGATCATGGCTTTGAAGTTGTTGATTTTCTTTTAGGCCCGGCCCTGGATTAAGCTTCTAGAGCATAGGGCTTTCGTCGTTTTCATCAGGGGAAATGCTTTTTTGGCCAAGCGTGTAGGCGGCTTTTAATGCTTGTTCTAACTCGGGGGTTTTTGTCAGGTCATCTATTTGCAAGAGTTCTTTGGCCATGGCCTGAAGCTGGGAAAGCGTGTGTTGTTCATGCCATGCCGTTTTAAATGTTGCTAGATTCAGCCTGCCATTTTCAATGTGTTCTGCAACTATACCCTGTGGCTCTGAATAGATAATGGGTTCTGCCTGCATCATTTCATATTCGTACGAATAAAGATCGAAGTTGTTTTCACGGGCAATCAATGGGTAAAGCAATGGTAATCTGCCTGTTGATTTCAGGTAGTTATCCAGTTCAAGAGTAAGCGAAGGTGAATG
>Ga0224506_10002859_pt1 | contig 11637 bp, 10 predicted proteins | sample SF_Jan12_sed_USG_2_FD_169108 | JGI IMG/M metagenome (GOLD analysis project Ga0224506, IMG submission 169108) | Sediment microbial communities from San Francisco Bay, California, United States - SF_Jan12_sed_USGS_8_1 | ecosystem: Environmental > Aquatic > Marine > Sediment | place: USA...
GATCATATCAGTAAATCTTAGTGTCGGAAAAACGTAAAATATATAAAAATGCAAGTGTTTTTGATAGCAAAACAGGAATATTTAATGAAAAAACAACTATGGTGATATCTGGTAATAAATTTGAATGGGTAGGATCAACGGATGATTTTACCAAAAATGATGGTGATGAAATAATTGATTTATCAAGTAAATATGTACTTCCTGGATTAATTGATTGTCATATTCATTTACAATTTCAAATGGGATTGAATTTTGAAAGAGATTTGGTAAACACACAGCAAGAGATGTTTCATTTCTATGCTCTTCAAAATGCTCAAAAACATCTTGCAGCTGGTTTTACTACTGTAAGAGATGTGGGGGCCATGATATATGGAATGTCGTCCTTGAAGAGGGTATTTCATGAAAAGTTATATGCGGGTCCGAGATTAGTAATTGGAAATAAAACCTTACATCAGTGGGGTCGACAAGAAAATGAAGCTCCTGAATTCTTAATGAAAACAAGAAGAAAAGAGATCCCTTCTGGTAAAGATGGAATGATTCATACTGTAAGAGAAAACAAACATCATGGATCTGATGTCATAAAAATTGAAGCAACAGGTGGTGTCCTTCACGGATTGCATTCACAATTAGATAATTCATTTTTACAGATGAAGAATTAGATGCAATTGTTAATGAAGCTCATCGATTAAAAATGCATACTGCAGCTCATTGTCATGGTGATGAAGGAATTTATCGAACTACAAAGGCTGGTATTGATACTATCGAACACGGATCATTCATCAGTGATACATCTATTAAATAAATGCTTGAAAAAGGAAATTATTTGATTCCAACCCATGCAGCAGTTCGCGCATTGATTAGACCTGAGATTCAACAAAGTATGCCTCCAGATGTTGCTGATCGAACTAACAAGGTTTTTGAAAAATTATTAGTTTGCCATAAAAATGCTTATGCCAAGGGAGTTAAGTTTGCTTTGGGTACAGATGCAGGTACTCCTGGAAATCCTCATGGTACTAGTGGTGAAGAAATAAACTGGATGGTAGAAGATTTGGGAATGACACCATCACAATCACTACAAGCCGCAACAATAGAAGCAGCAAAAGCAATAAAATTGGATGGTCAAATAGGTGAAATTAAGAATGGTTTATTTGCAGATTTTGTGATTTTAGAATCAAATCCACTAGAATACATCCAAATGCTATCAAATTCAAAGAACATCTATGAAGTAGTTAAAGATGGTATTACTATGAGTAAAAATGGTAAAATAACATTTAATACTGTATAAGTATCAAATTTTAAGAAAAAATCAATCAACATACTTCATTTGACAACTAAAAATCTTAATTCATATCTGATATTACCAAAATATGTTAAATCGCGGTGTGTGGTATGGAATAGTATTTTCTAATGATTTTAATTTTTCAAATACAATTAATTTACAATCAGTTACTTCGATATTTTAATATCCATCAAAGCAGAAATAACATATGGATTCTCATAGTAAATTCATTTCAGAACAAATAGTGAGATTTTCAGATACAGATGCCGCAGGTATTGTATATTTTGGTGCATTTGCAACATATTTTGATGAATCATTCATAGCTGCCCTAAAATCAAAAAGTATTGATTGGTTATCTCATAGAAAATATGGATTCCTTCTTCCTATAGTCGAACAAAATATTAAATTTTATCATCCTTTGAGAGCAGGTGATAGAGTATTTGTAGAAATGGAAATATCTTTACTTAAAAAAAGATCTTTTACTTCGAATCATAAAATGTATATTGATGAAAATCAACAGAAAATATTGGTTGCAGAAGGTAAAATTTCTAGAGTGGTTGTGAGTTATAATGAATTCAAGGCAATTGAGATTCCTGAAGTTTTACGAGAGGTTCTGAGTTATTTTAATGTTGAAAATTAATCAATTTAAGCATTTGTGTTGTGAATTCCTATTAATAAAGGATTTTCAATTATCAATTAACTATACAATACCAATAACCTTTAAATTTTGTTCAAATAATGACTTATTGTTTGGAAAATATAAATATCTTAGAAAATAATGATCTTGATAAAATTCTTTCTCCAACCATAAAATTATTAGGAGAAATATTGGGTGAGGTTATTGCAGAACAACACGGAATTGAAGCTCTTGAATTAGAAGAGAAAATTAGATTACTATCCAAATCGGTCAGAGAAAGTAATGACATAGAATCAGTAACTAATTTGGATGAAATCATAGAGAATTTAGATAAAAATCAAAGAATAGTGATCATTAGAGCATTTAGTATATTTTTTCAATTAGTAAATTTAGCAGATGAATACTATACTGTTAAAAAAGACAGTTTTCATATACATCAAACTAATGATACTTCAGGCATAATACATCAGTCTGTTGACCCAATTGAGAAAATATTTGAAGAAATTAACAAATATAATTTAACAACAGAATCATTTTTTGAAATACTAAATAAAATATCATGTCAACTTGTTTGGACCTCACATCCAACTGAAGCAAGAAGATTGACTGTTTTGCTAAAGCTACGTGAAATTTACTCTATCTTGAATCAAATTCAAAATTCAAAGATTCAGTCAATTGAATGGATAAACTATAGAAATAAATTGAAAGAGCAGATTACTATTCTTTGGCAAACAAATGATCTAAGATTGAATGTTGATTTAATTGATGAGGTTCGTACAGTTTTATATTATTTTGAAAATTCTGTTTTTGATAATATCCCATTAATTTATAAAAAATTAAAGATAATCACCCACAAATATTATAAAACAAGTAATATTTGGAAAATTCCTAAAATATTAGAATTTGGTAGTTGGGTTGGTGGAGATCGTGATGGTCATCCTCATGTGACGTCAATATTAACGTTACAGACATTATTATTGCAAAAAAGATTGTGTTTAAAGAAATATATTGAATCTGTAAAAGCATTAATTCATCAATTATCCTCTTCTACTACAATTGTTGATGTATCAAATGAATTGAAACAGAGTTTACTCAATGATGCAACGCTATTTCCTAAATTTGCAAGAAATACCGCTGATTTAAATAAATTTGAGCCATACAGAAAAAAATTGGATTTTATTAGAATAAAATTGGAAAATACGTTGGAACTGATTGAAACGAAGGCGAGAGAACATGGATTATCCTCTGCAGTTTTTGTAGAATTTAGTATGAAAAACCATTATGATCATGATAATTATTATTATAAGAGATCATCTGAATTATATGATGAAATTAAACTAATTTATAACTCTCTGCTAAATAATAAAGGAACTATTATTGCTGAAGGCAAATTATGGGATTTGTTAATTCAAATAGAAATATTTGGATTTCATTTAGCACCCTTAGATCTAAGACAACATTCAAAGATACATAAATCAGCATTAAATGAAATGTTGCTTCTAATAGGATTACCATCTCTAGTAGAATCAAGTAAAGAAAGACAAATGGAATTATTGACTAAGGAACTACTTAATCCCAGACCTTTAGGTATGTTTAATTTAACGAATACGATGTCGGATACAACAAATGAATTAATATCAACACTTCAAGTAGCGAAAGAATCTTTGGAAATTATTTCACCAAGAGCAATTTCTACTTATGTTATTAGTATGTCAAAGGATGAGACTGATATACTTTCATTAATGTTATTGATGAAGGAAATTGGATTGATCTCTATCGATAATTCAAGGGTAACTAGAGTTTCGTTTGATATCGCACCATTGTTTGAGACAAAGGAGGATTTAGAAAATGCCCCCCGAGTTATGGAAAATTTGTTTAATAATGAATTGTATCGTTCATTGTTAAAATTACGTGATAATACACAAGAAATCATGATTGGTTATAGTGATAGTTCAAAGGATGTTGGAATGTTGGAGTCCAATTTTCGTTTATTAACTGCACAAATACAATTATTAGATGTTGCCAAACAACATGGTATTAAATTAAAAATATTCCATGGTAGAGGTGGTTCTGTATCTAGAGGTGGAGGTCCTACTTCTCGGGCTATTTTATCACAACATCCCGGAACGGTTTATAATATTAAAATAACAGAACAGGGTGAAGTGATTGGTAGTAATTATTCGAATCAAGATATTGCTATACGTCATTTAGAAGGGATATTGAGTGCGATAATTATTAGAGGTGTACGTGATACTGTTCTATCAGATTCTGATAATCCGGCTGCTCCCAAGGAAGTATTCATACAAAATTTAGCTAAAATAGCAAATCAATCTAGAATTAAATATGAAAGTTTGGTAAAAGAAAATCCAAATTTTATTCCATTTTATTTTGATTTCACTCCTTTAGATCTAATTGAACGAGCAAGTATTGGATCAAGACCTAGTCGTAGAACAAGTGGGATTGCCAAAGATATCTCATCATTAAGGGCAATACCTTGGGTTTTCTCATTCATGCAGTGTAGATTAGTATTCCCGGCATACTTTGGAACTGGAACTGGTTTATCTGAATTATTAAATACAACAGATATTGGTGACTTCAAATTAATGTATAAAGAATGGCCTTATTTTGAATCAATTATTAATAATCTACAAATGGTTTTATTGAAAGGGGATATGAATATTGCAGAGAAATATCTCAAATTAGTTTCTTATCCTGATGTTGGGTTGGAATTGTTCAATGTCATGAAAGCTGAATTTGAGCTAACTGTAAGACTCGTTCTTCAAATAACTGGAAATGAACAGTTGTTATCTAATTCTCCAAATATTCGAGAATCGATAGTAAGGAGAAATCCCTATATTGATCCATTAAGCTTAATTCAAATTAATTTATTGAGAAATTGGAGAAATCAACAACGACCTGATGATTTAGACGCTAAAAGTATATTAACTGCGCTATTATTGACTGTAAATGGAATTGCAGCTGGTTTGCGAAATACAGGATGATGCTTTTTATTTTAGATATAGGAAACAATAAAACACGTTAATACAAGAATAATTAAATTTATAATATATTAGTCGGTTAATATCCATTTTTAAAAATACATTTTTATTTTTAAAATGCTTATATTTTTGAGTTCAGGAGGCATAAATTTCATTTCAGAAGAGAAACAGAAATTCATCACAAAAGAAATTGAAGATCGGGTAAATGCAATATTCAAAATTAAGGATACATTTCCAGACAAAACCTTTCAAAAACTAGCCAATATCACTTCAAAAGGATGGTTAACAAGGCAGTATTTTAGTCGTGGAAAACATGATCTTGTATTACCTGCATGGGTTTTAGGGATTTTAGGACCAGATGGAGAAGCAAAACATGGGATAGCTGGCTCAATTGATCTTAGAAATACTGATTTACGGAGTTACTATGCCTTGGGTAGTCCAACATGTGATGAAGAACCAGTAATCGATCACAGAGGTGGAATTATTCCAATTCCAGAATCTTATACAATTATGTTCGGTATTCTAATAAATAATCGGGCATTTTATTCCAGTGAACGAGGAGTAATACGAACTGAATATCACGATGAAGGTTATCCAATAGTAACTGTTTACTGGGAGCTTGAATCAGACACATTAGTTTATGATGTATTTTCAGATAGAGATGAGGAAGGTAATGAATTACTTGCTATTCAAATTGTCAGAGGATTCGCTAATCATTCGATGTTAGTTACATTATGCCCAATGGATCAAGATTCTATTACTACAATACCAAAGATATCTTATGATTCTAAATTAAACATTGTTACACCTGAAGACAAACCGAGTATTGTAATTAGTGAATTACCTATTCGATCTTTAGTTCTACCTATATCCGAGGGTCATGCCGGTAGGAGAGTAATAAATGCCAATTTAAGCACATCTGATGTCACCTGCAAGGCAAAAATGGCATCTTGGGCCGCTGAATTTCCTGTTCGTGCCAATCCTACATTTACCATAATTTTAAATGGTGAGTTTAAACAAGATTTTCCCGATATTGATGATATAGAATACAAATGGGAAGAAGTCATGGAAAATATTCCAGAAATAAGTACATCAAATGAAGAAGCAGACTATTACTATAAGGCTAGTGCCATTGTACTACGATTATTGGCGGATATCGATAATTCTTCCATAACCATTGGTCCATCCGTACAAGAAGAAATGTGGTTACCTGGTTTAGTTTTTCAGATCATTGCTTTATCAAAATTGGGATTTTCTAATGATGTAGTTGTTCCAGTATTAAACGATTTACATCATTTAGTTGATAATAATGGTGTTATCACACCTGATCATCAGTGGGACGCACAAGGAGCAATTGTATTAGCTATTGCAATTAATTACTTTTATACAGGTGATATTACATGGCTTGGAGAACAATACTCTTCTGTCAAAAGGATTGCAGAATGGGTAGTACGACAATATAAGAAAGATGAAGACCAAGGACCCAAAGATCCTTTGTTAATTGGACTACTACCTATGGGTGTGGCATCTTGGTTTAATCCATTATATTGGAAGAATAATTATTATTATTCTCATAATTTTTGGGCACTTGGTGTATTAGATTTAACTATCCAACTGAGTAAAGAATTAGGTCGTCACGGTGAAGTTGAGAAATTTGAACCTGAATTTCATAAATACAAACAAAATGTAGATGATTCAATGACATCCTTACTAGAGGAAACTCACTATCTACCAGCTGGACCTTATCAGAGAGATAATGCAGAAATGATTTTTAATCTCCATGCAATTTACCCATTGAAATTATATTTACCTGGATACATTCCTCTTACAAATACCGTAAATTGGATATGGGACAATTATGTACATGATGGTGGTGTATTAATTGATCAACCATGGAATGCATATGGCTCATATTTTTCAATATTACTAGCACAATGTCATAGACATAATGGTGACAGGGTTAAAGTAAAAGAAGTAATTGACTTCATGTTAAAGAACACGACAAATCGTTCTGGTTGGGCAGAGGGTATCTCACCGTTAACAAGAAAAGGATCAGTCGGTGATTCTCCAAATGGTTACACAGCTGCAGAATGGGTAAATCTTATTATTGATATGTATATTGAGGAGTATAAGGAAGCTAGGCCTATATTATTGAAGGGTATGCCTGTTGAATGGTTAAAATCAGGTGTATCCGCGAAATCAATTAATATATTTAAAAATGGTAAATTAAATATATCTGCAAAATTAAATGGTTCAATTTTTACCATCGAATGGGAATTTTTCAATAGAGATAATGTAAATCCACAATTATATCTTCCATATCCAGTAAAAACTTTACCTAAAGGTGTAACTCAAGATAGTACATTTATTGTCTCACTTAATGACAGCTCTGGTAAGGTTGAAATTGAATTATTGACTGATTAAATTAATCAATCACTTAATGTATGACTAGAAGATAATTCTTCATTTTTATTAAGATTTTTCCCTCTAAATAAATTTTTAATTTCATGTCCAACTCTCCAAAATAATCCAAGTGGTGTCCAAACAATAACTCCACCAAATAACCATCTGAAAAATTCCATATTATCCTTGGGATAATCATCCGCTGCATTTTCATTATAGAATGTTCTGAGATTTTGATCTATAGTATAATGAATTCCTAATTTGTCAAGTAATTCAATGATGTATTCATGAGCAGAATATGAACAAGTAGTTAAATGTTCCCACATATTTTGAACTCTACATACTTCAAACTCTGATTCTATACGTCCATCAATATATATTCTGACGTGATTCTCTACGAGTCTTTCTTTCCTCTCAATTTTTTTAACAGATCCATGTATTTGTTTAGGTTTAATTACCTGAAGTATTGTCCAGTAGTAACCATTTTTGCTTAAATATTCCTTGAAAAGGGGGATATCTGCATTTGAGATATAAACTGGTACATGAGAAGGAATCTTATCCACTTAAACTGACAAGTTATTTTATATTGATAAAACTAAGCTTATAGATCAGAATTAAATTAAATTATTAAGATTAATTAACTTGGAAATTGCTTTTCCATGCCTGCATTCATTATTATGACATTTATCATTAGTACATGTCCCATACTCAAGACTCCACTCTCTAATATATTTTAAAACTACTGCAAGTTTCTTACCACTTTGAGTTAATTCATAACGTAATTTCTTTGGTTTATCTTCATCTGCAAGTAGTGGAGATAAGATTCCACTATCAATTAAGAACTTTAATCTCATAGAGAGCATTCGAGGAGAGATTTCTGGAATTGTAGCTGATATTTGACCAAAGCTCAGTGATGACCCCTCTGTGATAAATTCCAATATTATATTTACGTTCCATTTTGGAAATATCACATCATTCGCAAAATTAAATGCGCAATCATCTTCAAAAGATCTTTCAATATTTTCAATCATTATTATTCCCTGTTCCAATTTTCACTATATACAATTGAACCATAGTTTTTTACTTTAAAAAAATTAGTATTTTATTAAACGTATTTACTATAAAATTTATTTATTTATGTCAAATAGCTATTTTTCTTCATTTTTCTTACAAATATTAAAACAGTTACAAATAATATTGAACTATAGGGAAAGTCAAGATAGTTTTGATCATCAGGAACCACTACGATAAATTCCAATATTTGATGGGAATAAATTGATGGTGTATCTAGGTTTCTAAATTCAATTTCAAAGTAATTTACAATACCTGTTTGCAAATTATATGTTAATTCAAAAGTAATAGAAGCATTATACATGTTAGATACATCAAATAAATGTGGGAAATTTAATGAATAACGATCAATTTCACCTCTTGTATGAATGATTTTTTCCAATTCCAATTTGAAATACTCATTTGTAATAGTTGCGGTGGTTTCAGCAAATACCGAAACTTCGGAGTTTATGGTTCCATTTACGATATAATTGTAAAATTTATTTATCCAATTTGCTTGATCTTTAAAAACTAATGGCAAAACAATGGGAAAATCACCCTTGGGATATTCATAAGATACTGTTCTTTCTGTAATTTCTTTTATATCGACGTCTCCGATAAAGCTAATATCTCCCCAACCGACATATGAATAATTATACCCTGTTTGATTTAAATGTATTAAAGTGAAATCTGTTGAGGGTTGTTTTGTAAATTCAATAATATTTCCTGCCCTATCTTGACTTTGTCCCGAATGGAGGAAGGCAATTTCCCATGTTCTACCTGGTCCCCAAGTTGTATTTGCATGTAGAGTAAAGGGATTTTGTATAAGAAATAGGATAAAAGCTATCAAGAAAATCCTTTGAACTTTCATATTTTACAAATTAAATTTGTATTTTTTATATTTAAAAATAAGCTAATTATTTTACAAAATTACAATGTTAATTAATGAAATTTTACCTAACTTGTATTCCATGCTTCATTAATAAAGGTTCGATTTCCGTGAAATTTTCCAGTGTAGAAACAGCGAAACCTCCTTGATAAAATTCAAAATTTAATTCATTGATTTTGTTACGCATTTTTCTAATTGTAAAAATACTTGTAGTCTTCTGTGTTAATACATATATTCTCTTTTCATTTTCATCAAGTACCATTACATTATCAGTTTGTCTTATATAACTAGGATCTGCATATTCATAAATACCTTCCTCATCCATCCAAAATGTCCTAATTCTAGGTTTAGTAATAATATCTACTATGTGATCTCTCAATTTCATAGCAAAGTCTGGTGTTACTTCTGATGTTTGCGATATCTTGGAGAGAAATAATTGTAAATATGGTTCAATTAAACCCGCAGAACGCCGAATTTCAGGAAGTTTTGTACTATTAAATAATAAAATTATTCCAATGGTTGCACCATGCTCTTTTAATCTTTCATCTTGCATATTCGAGGCTGTGAGTACATCAGAATAATATAGGGATTTTAAATCAACAGATCCTTTAACAGGTAGGGGTCCAATTATCTTACTACTGTCTTTATCATCTGTTTCTTCTAATCCAGCAAGTGATATCAAGTGAAGAGCAGTAATTAATGCATTTTCCTGAGATACATCAGATAAATTTGCAATTATTTCTGGACCTTCATCTCCAACAAGGGTTAAAATAATTCCTCTTATTAGAGAGTTAGCATTCTTTGCCATTAATTCCTCAGGAGATATTATGTATTAATTATTCAAAAACTCTTTTTCTGTGTAGATTGATATTTAGAAAAAGGTATTAAATTTTTAGATAAATTCTATTTATTGAATTGGCAAGTTATATATGATCTCAGAGCGCCAAAACAGAATAATCCTTAATTTTATTATAAAGATGGTTTTAATAATTAATACAATAAATTATTATTAGTAAATGTTTATTTTAGATTTATTATTATTCTTCGATTTTGATTTGTAATTAGAAAGAATCGTTGGTAGATTAAACAAATACGGTCAATCATCGACACTTTTAAAGGAAGTATTGAGGAGAGAAATCTGTAGGATCAAAAATGAAATATAATCGTATTCATAAATTATTATTGTTTGGGCTTATAATGGTTTTATTTGCGGGCGTTGCTAATGCGTGGCCTGCAGATTCTATTTATGTCCAAGAGACAGATACTCCACCTATTTTAGATGGTAACATTGAAGGCACAGAATGGATGACTGAAGAAGAGTCTTTTAGAGAAGATGTCGCTGATTCAGGATTTAGAATAAGATTAACCATTTTACGAGATTCAGAAAACTTATATGTATTAGCAATTGTTACTACAAATGGATTTAATCTAGAAAGTAATAAAAACTTTTCAATTGGTATTGCTTTCTCAGATACTAATAAAGCAGGAATGGGTAATACACTTGATAGAAAAGTTGTATCTGTAAATGAAACTGGACTAACATTGTATGATCTTCATAACTGTATTAATTCTGTAGCTGGTGATTGTTCTGGACGTAATTATGCTCCTGGGGTACTTGATCTAGAAGAACCTGAATATAATGCAGCACTTGGATTTAGTGATGATGGAGATGCAGTTTTTGAGTTTACATTTCCATTAATAACTGATGGAGTTGAGTCTTTGTCTGATATGGAAATAAAAGAAGGATCATATATTCAATTCATCTTTAATAAAAACTCAGACATTATGACAAATGGAGGAGCTGGGCATGGAGCAACAGCAACAGATCGTTTGGAAATTGCTTATGAACCAAGATGTTTCTTCTGTAAACCAGAAGAAGGAATGGATACTTTTGCTATAGTATTCAATATTTTCATGGCGATTATTGTAATGACAATTCAGTTTGTACTCTTTTCAGGTGTATCGAGTAAACAAAACGCGGAGAAATACTGGAAAATAGATGTCACAAAAGAAATGGCAAACAACAGTATATTAATGGATATGGCATATTATAATTCATCCTTCATATCAATTGTAGTTTCAGGGTTCTTCACAATGTATTCACTTATTGCAGTATTATACGGGTCATTATGGGCGTCTTGGGGCATATCTGGATATCTAATTAACGGAATACCAACTGCATTTGGATTACTAACCATATTTAAATTGAAGAAAGCAAACTATGATCCTTCTAAATTAGAAGGTGGTAAACCTGGAATCAGTCTCGATGACGCAAAGAATTCTAAGTTAATCCCTGTGGCTTTACTTGTTGTTGTACTTATAATGACAACTTTCATTGGTTTAAGTGTTATTTAAGTAAAATATCTCAAGATAGGCTAAT
>Ga0224506_10002860_pt1 | contig 11636 bp, 10 predicted proteins | sample SF_Jan12_sed_USG_2_FD_169108 | JGI IMG/M metagenome (GOLD analysis project Ga0224506, IMG submission 169108) | Sediment microbial communities from San Francisco Bay, California, United States - SF_Jan12_sed_USGS_8_1 | ecosystem: Environmental > Aquatic > Marine > Sediment | place: USA...
ATCCATATAGGATTTATGTTTAGTAGCTTTGAATAGATTGTGGGAAGAACAGTAACACTCAACATTGCGTTTAGTCTACCATAAGCTGTCCAGATACCTCCGTGGTATGGATTGGTTGCATTCCAGTATGCGCTGTTTTCTGTACTCTTGAAGGCAAAGTATTCACCAGTGACATCTGAGCCGAAGGTAACTATGTAGTTGGATATAAACGAAGAATGAAAAAGGAGTGAAATGGCAATAGTAAGCACAGCGAAAAAATAAAGCTTTGGACATAACAGCCTCTCAGACATAACTCCTACAAGGAATAAGAAAGCAATCGCTACCATCATAAAGAGCAAAATCAAATTATTCTCATAAGCATTTACCCATATTGCCCCTACAATGCTCAAAATCGGAAGACATGCAAAGAACAACGCAGACGGAGAAGTCCAAAGGGATCCCCCGCTCCAAACTTTAACATCTTCTCTTCTCAGACAGACTAGAACTCCACCTATGAGGATAAGGCTGTTCAAAATTATCATCAAAGGCATTAGCGAAAGCGGCTGCGATATGCCGAATAGGAAACATAATTCATTTACAAAAAGTCCCGCGAGCATCAGAAAAGCAACACTAAGTCCCACCGAGAAAAGAACTGTTTCCAATCCGTCAAGATCATCCATTTTTAGCAGCTTAATAATAACGAATCCAGGAACAAAGGTGAAATAGAGAAATCCAACAACCTGCCGGGCAACAGGAACATCAGCGAACACCATGGCATACACTATAGACTGTAAAAACAGTACAATCACTAGAAAATCCCTTGATTTGAACTTAGCCACGACGGAACTCATCTAGCCGAACCCCACTTTCTGCACCTTTAGAATGCTGCATCTAAGTTCCTTATTCATCCAGTTTATCGTAGTCTTCTTCACGAAAGACTTTTAAAAACATGGAATCATAATATAGTTCAAGCGTTCATAACCAGTTTATCACTTAAGATGGTATATGCCTTAACGCAAAAATGAAGAACGAAAGAGTGAAGAGATTGCAAAACATAAAGTCCTTTACAATTTTCTCAGTCTCAATAATGTTCATGGGAGTTTTCGTTCTCTCTCCCGCGATTTCTTCGTTAACGCACAGTTTTACTATAAGAAGCACCGGCGAAATCCAGCCAACTGCGAACGTGACCGCGAGAAGTGGTTCTGCGAGAGATGTTCAGGCGGCAGTAGACTGGGTCGTAGCGAGTGGCGGTATAGGTAGCGTATACATTCCAGAAGGAACTTTCAACTTTGTAGAGGTTGGAGAATCTTGGACTGGTGCAAGGGTCAATATTCCTGCTGGGGTGAATCTCTTTGGAGCACCCACAGAAAGAGACGCTAACGGTCAAGTAATAGAGTGGAAAACTGTTCTAGCCATGCCTTGGGAAGTTCCAACAACTGGTCCAGATGACATGCCAGTGTGGTTTTCGGTTCAAGGCGACGGCAGTCCAGATGTGTCATTTAGATTCTCTGACATTAAACTGGTCGGCTGGAGATTCTACGATACAAACTCGATTACCATGTATATCGGATTGCGCATCTACGAAGTTCAGAACTTTCGAGTAGACCACTGCAATTTCCAAGACATTGCAGGAAGTGCCATCCGTGCAGGAAGTGGACCCATATATCCTAACCGTAAAGTAATCAGCGGAGTGATAGATCATTGTAGATTGGTGAACTCTATAGGATTGCCAGCTCCTTATGCGAGCAGAACCCTCGACTATGGAATTAATCTAAGACGATGGGCATGTGATGTTTGGGATTACGACATCACTAATGTTTTTGGAAAGTACAACAACTACACGATCTTTATTGAAGACAATTACTTCAGCAAATGGAGACATGATGTAGCTTCAAACGATGGCATACACTACGTTTTCCGCCACAATCTTGTTGAAGGAGACTATGGATATGGTTCGGTAGATGCACATGGTTCATATGCTGTCGTTGGTATGTTAGGAGTTGGAACCAGAGCAGTAGAAATCTATGAAAATGTGTTTAAAGATCCTATTACTTTGCCTGATATGTCTCCACCTTGGGCGATTCATCTTCGTGGGGGATCTGCTGTCGTCTTCAATAATATAGTTCAGGGATACAATGATTTTTTGGCTCTCAGTAATGATGTTGGAAATCGTGAGCTTTGTCCACAATGCTTTACAAGCGATACCTACATTTGGAATAATGATATAGGAGCAGCACATTTTTGGCAGTACCTTGAATTAGGTCTAATTGAAGGTGATCACTATTTCTTGCGTGTGCCAAACTTAGCAGAAGACGGATTTGAATATATGCCATACCCATATCCTCATCCTCTGACACTTCAGGAATAGCCTGGTAGGAAAGCGTGTAGGCCAGAACGACAAGCTTTTCAAAGCAATATGTGACATTGTGTAGGTATGATCGGGGATACAGCATTTCATTTCATTCGATATATTGTCTCCAACCTGTCAGCAATACTCCGCCTAGTTGATTCCGAAGAATAGGCATTCTTCGCACCAAGTCTTCAACCATAAGAGCAAGATACAGCAACACTACAGATAGGTTGGAGATTTTCTCCAGCATAGATACCGGAATTATGCCAAACATAAATACTTTCGTGTTCATTTTTGCTCCTCGTAGAAATTCCACTAATTCCTTCTGATGAAACCCGCTTGCTTGGAACTCTACCAACGAATAGTCTTCCTCAGTATTTTTGAATCGTTCTTCAACGCGAAAATTCTTGCGAACCAAGTGCAGTAATCTATGGAGGAAACTGTCGCCATTTGGTTCATAAATACTAACTTGTTTTGCTGTTTTCACCATTTCTGCCAGGGCTGTCTTCCAGTCCGGAAAGTGATGCAGTGCTTGAAATGTCGTGCTTATGTCAAACGCGTCATCTTTGAAAGGTAGATGCAAAGCATCAGCAGCTATCAATTCGATTGATCTTCCTAGATCCTCGCGACACAGTTTCAGCATTTCAACAGAAATGTCTACTCCAACCAACATCTCGCAGTCATTGGCAAGCCACTTGAGGTAATCTGATGTCCCACATCCAATGTCCACTACGCTTTTGTTCCTTAATCCATGAAGTGACGAAGCCATTTCAAGATACGCCTTTCGATAGGTGAGAGCCCTTATCGTCATCAACCGCGCGATACGAGGATCGGGAGAACGATTTTTGCGTTCAAGCCGCCAAGTTCGGCCCCAATGGTCCCATGCTCTCAGATTGGCCCTGACAACCTCCAATTCTCTATTCGAGCACACCCTCCACAATTCATCTTTTTCATTTTCGGGTCCCAAATGTATTCCTCAAATCTCTTCTTGGCGACTCACTGGCACAGGTCGCTTTTCATCTAAAGATTTTTCGATGCATTCGAGAAGTCTGATAGCGTTCCTTCCATCTTCCGGTGACACGGGTGGTGGGTCGTCCTTCTCCAGACTTTCCACAAAGTTTCCAATAAGATTAACATGGGAGAGCATTTTTCTCTTACGAAGGTAATTGACTCCAAACTGCATCCATTTCTTCAACACTCTTTTTTCATCCACGTAGGCGCCCCGCACTGCATCGCCAATACTGTATGGAGGTCTTTGCGATTTCTCGGTCAGATACTCATGATCCAAATCTATCTGGACTCGTCTGCCATCAGAACCGCAGAACTCATACGTCATTTCTGCTTCAGTTGCTAGCCAAGAAATATCCATGACCCCGTATTGTCTATTCGGAGTTCGCAGAAGAACCGTAAACTCATCGTAAACGGGATATCTCACCTTGCTTCCCATTGCATACACTTCACTGATGTTTGGCAAGAAGTGCAGTTGAAGATAAGCATGATGGCATCCTACTTCCCAGAGAACCCCTTTCTGTTCTGCAGTCACATTCCAATCGTTAGCCAATCCCATTGCCCTCAACAGTTCAAAGTTCTCCTTGTGCACAGTCTTGAAAGATGTCAGATCGAAAGACTCCGAACCCACCAACGATCTCGCTTGCATGACAGAAGGAGCAAACAATTGGTTGTGGCACACGCAAAATCTGACTCCATTCTTCTCTGATTCGCTTATCATCCTTTCACAATCTGAAGTGTTAAGGGCCATCGGTTTCTCCAGCAGAATATCACGCCCGGATCTAGCGGCATCACAAGCTATGCTGGGATGTGTCGACGTTGGAGTGCAAATGTCCACGAAATCCAAGTCCTTCATTTCAAGGAGATCGGAGTGGTCGCGGTAAGCCTTGCTGATTCGATAAGTTTTGGCAAATGCCTTCGCCCTTTCGATGTCGATATCCGCGACAGCAACTACCTCCGCACCGTGTATGCTAGCATATGCGTGCATGTGAATGCCCGCAACTCGTCCACAACCTATCAATCCAATCTTCATCTGATTTCGCCTTCCTCAGTATGCAGATGCTTGTTGTAATGTGACATGAAAAGTTGCATTCAGTCTCTCCCCTATTGCACGCCAATCATACTTCCTGACTACCAGCTCTCGCCCAGAATTCCCAAGACTTGTGCGAAGTCTCCTGTTCCGGAGCAGTTCGACTATTCTCGCACAAAACTCATCCATATCGTCTTCAATCAGCACATTCACTGCGTTTTGTACTTCCAACCCCTCAATCCCAATGGATGTGGAGATCACGGGAAGGCCACAAGACAGATACTCGAGAATCTTCAGTCTGGTTCCCGATCCTTGAAGCAATGGAGCAATAGCCACATCAGAGGTTGCAAGATATTGAGCAACATTTTCGACAACGCCTGTGAAGATTAGGCTCGAAGAAAGAGGCAGCTTCGGTGGTTTCCTCCCTACCATGACAAATTTCACGTTTTCGATCTTACTCAAGGTCTCCGGCGCAATCTTTGCAGCGATTAGGTCAACCGCTTGCTGATTGGGCGGATACTCCATATTCCCGACAAAAACCACAGTCAAGGAATTGTTCAAGTCGCAGCGGTTTTTGATGTCCTGTGCGTCTGCCCTTGGCGCAAAGCCCACGGTATCTACTCCGTTGGGTATGACCACAATCTTTGTATGGTGGACACCATAGCTGGTTAAAAGCTTCTTGTCTGTGTCAGAAACAGTCAAGATAACTGTAGCGAATCGGTAAGTAAGCTTCTCCAGGGGCAGTTCAAGCACTCTTCTAACAGCGCTCGAGTATTCCGTCCTAAGAGCCTGAAACGCATCGTGCGAATCCACAACTACTATCCTCCTTAGGAACTTTGCCAGCATGAAGGCCATGAAAACTGCTCCAGGAACGGGGGTATCCAGCTGGACTATGTCTGACTCATAAAGTGTAGGAAGTAGCCTTAGAAAAAACGATACGTCATAGAGATATAGCGAACTGACTCTTTCAACACCTAGTATACTACTAAAGAATCTTAGGAGGCGATATGGAAGAACTCCACTAACCCTTTTCACCAATATTCCATTGCCCAGCTCACACACCTCATCTCCACCAGGTATTACAACGCATACTTTATTACCCTGCGCTGCAAGGCTCCTTGCAAGATAGTAGGTTCTGATGTCACCTCCAGTATTCCTCTGGATCACGTCATAGTGACTTATTATGCAGATTCTCAGGAATATTACCTTCCTAGAATGCATCTGTACGATATAATCTTGACCATCTCTGCAAGTCAACCGAAGCTTATTCTGGAAACCTAAGCGGTGAGGCATGACTTTGTTGTGCTTCATATGAGGCCATGTGGCTTGCCAAGAAGCCAATATACCATGCTGTGTTTTTTAACATGCACTGAAATGGTAGTAGAAAAACCATGTTTTGATGCGTAAGCCTGTAAAGTTTATGCGCATAGACGATGCCTGAGAGAAAAGCCGCGGGCGGAAACATACGGTAATGTTTGATCAATTCTCTGTTCTTATGGAGAAAATGGTGCATGTGGTATCCTCTAAGCCAATATCTCTGCCATAATTTCTTCCACGACAATCCGTATCGTTCGTAATCAGAAAATTCAGCATTAAGGGTTTGTAGATGCCAGCCAAGAGCTCTTATTCTGATCTCAATGTCCCAATCTTCTCCATACCCTTTCAGATTCGGATCAAATCCACCTACTTCCTTTGCAGCTTCAACTCGGTAGATCGCACCGCCCGTCCCTAGTGCTTTAGATAATGATTTCTCAGACTTGTAATCTACCATTCTGCCTGCAGCGCGAGATAATGATTCTAGTGTACCAAGAAGATTGCCGCATTCCTGCAGGACCTGCCTTCCTTTTGCGATTCCAACTCTGGGGTGTTGCTCCATGAATTCCACGAGCTTTTTCACAAAATCTTTTGACAGCAGCATATCGCTGTCAACCCATAGAATGAAATCGCCCTCGGCGTTGTCAACCACTACGTTCCTTGAGTGCCCCAACCCTTTCCATTCGTGGTGAAAAACCTTCACTTGCATACCCATTCTAGGAACATAACTCTCAATGATCGACAACGTTTTGTCTCTACTGCCATCATCCACAAAAATAACTTCCATAAAATCATGCGGAAAATCTTGATTCAGAATAGTCTCAATAGCATCCCCAATATTGTCTTCACCATTTCTCACACAGACTCCAATGGTAATCTTGGGTTTACCCATAAGTCGTCCTCTTGAGAAGCGCCCAACAAAACTTTGAGAAGGCTAGCCGGTGTTCCATGCCGAGAATGGTAAGCCACATCTTCAGGGTCATACTATCAGTGTGGAAGAGCATATTCGTGTTTCTTTTCAAGCTTTGAGATCTCTTTAGCTGGAACTCCAGCGTTGACTGTATAAGGCTCTATATTCTTTGTAACTAGGCTGTGAGCCCCTACTACACTGTTTTCGCCGATCGTAACTCCGCATAGAATCGTGACGCCGGGAGCAATCCATGCACCCTTTTCGAGTCGTACTGGCGCTACCTTTCGAGGGTAATGGTGCTTCTTGATCCAGACAGAGTTTGTGGGATTCGAATGAGCGAAAATCATGGAGTTCATTCCTATGCTGACATAATCTTCTATATTTATCAACTCAGGATAGAGAACATCAATGTAGACATTAGGACCTATGTAGACGTGGCTACCTACCCTGCAACCTTTCTTCCGATGAAATGAAACAGTGAGATCTGGTGAGGGAGAGATCGAAGCTAGAAATTGCAGAAGATAGCATTTCAAGAATCTTTTCTTTAGTCTGAATTCTCCTATTTTCCCCTTATACTTGTAGTACTCCATCAATTCTCGTTTGTTTATATCTTCGGGGGCTGTCATGCGACGACCTTTAACCTTCTTTTTCGATCCATTCTCTAGTTGACATGAACCGGAAATCGTTAAGTAACTTTTCCAACTTTCTTTCGGCTAATGATAGACCCCAGTAATGGTACCGCCGCCCGCGCAAGGGGGTGATCCTCGGCTGGTCTGCATCCAATTCCCAGTTGTGGATATAGCAGATTCCCGGATATCCTTCTCGGTTTATTTTGTCTATAGCTCTCTTGATGAACCAGTAAGGCAAAGACCTGAAGTAGAATCCTCCAGCAATCGGAATATTCAAGTTAATAACAGGGATCCTGTAGACCGATGTGGGAAACTCTAGAAAGTTTTCTTGTGGAGAATCAACTTTTATGTTACAGGAGGAAATATGGTAGGGGAATACCGGGGCATCAGGTACTCCATAGTAGTGTGTTCTGAAAGGGAAAATGCTCGAGTCATACTTTAGTCGATGTGATTTGAGAATGTCTATGACCCACGAATTGCTTTCTTCTAACGTCCAATTCGACGCTCTATATCCAATCACTTCATTCCGGCTAAGTCTGCGCAGAGTGACCAGAGATTCTCTGAGGTCTTCCTCAAATTCCTGAGGTGTCTGTTTCGTCGCAAGCTCATGCCAGTAACCATGCGAAGCAATCTCATGACCAGCTACCTCAATCTTCTCCACCAGCTCCGGAAATCTGCTAGCCACACAACCAAGCACAAAAAAAGTGGCGCTGATTCCCCTTTCTTCAAAAAGGCTCAGAAGTCTCTCAGTGGACCAAACGGTTCTTTTTCTATACTTCTCCCACTCTTCAGCATTTTCCCAACTTCTAACATCAACATGGTAATCGCAGTAGAAGTGCTCCACATCGACCTGCATAATGTTTGGTCTCAAGAAATTTCCTTCCAGATTCGGTCGCAGTTGAGGTTATTCAAGACATAAAGAAGCCGAAGAACCCTAGATTCCTTCCAGAGACGGATGAATGACATCCTTGGTAGCTTTGGCATACAACTTGAACAATCTTGTCAGAAGATTCCAGTGATGATTCAAAGAAAGAACAGGTTCCTTTGGAAAGATTCTCTGGAATTCCTCGATGTTTTCACCGCGAGTTGTGATGCCTTCCGGATTTCCTATATTCTCAGCCATGGCAATCTTCATAAACTTGATCCTTGAGGGATTATATCCCATTATGCGTGAAGCTGTCCAATCAACGGAAAATGGATCAGTGGATGCCATAATCATGTTAAGCTTAACTGGATGATGACCTAAGGCGACTAGTCCATCCACTATTGTCAGATCGGGACGCAATATCTTGTTTATGCCGACAATAGCCTCTTCCAAGAACGGATGGTAAACTATCTTTCGTGGCGAGGATATGCAACCAAACGTGTTCTTGAGAGCGCAAGTAATCTTTACATTGCGCATAATTTTCAGCTTGGGCGCGGAAACGAAGAGATCCGTATCAAGAAGGGATGATGGGATCTTGAATTCGATTTCGCGCTTACCTATCTTGACCTTTTTCTCTGTTATGTTGTCGTCAGAAAGGTTGAGAAGGACTACTTTCTTAGATGCAGCTAGCTTTTCGTAGCCGAGCATTAAGAAGGCGTGTTTGGTCTTCATTGCCGTAGCATCGGCTTCAACGATTTTGATGTCGGTATCGACTCCGTGTGTGTCACGAACCCAGTCTATTATGGCGCTGACAAGGCGGGGGTCTGTGGTGTAGCCTGTAGAAGCATTCCAATAGTAGCATAGATTGGGCTTGATAACGACTGACGAGATATTGTTCTTGGACTTGAAATCTATCAGATCTAGAGCTTTGGCGATGGCCTCTCTAATGTCTTCTCCTGAGCTTTGAGTTTTGACCAGACTAACGATCTCGCCCATGATTTCCATCGCCTGTTACGAAGTGGTTCGAGTAGCGGTCTTGTACGCTTCTTCAATTGTTTCGATGGTTCTGAGCCCGTCTTCTGGAGAAACTGATGGTTCTAGATCGTGCATTACGCACTCAACGAAATGCTGGAGTTCATTATAGTATGCTGTGGCAAAATATGTATACGACAGAGGTTTTATCCTCTTCCCAATTATTCGGCGGCATAAGTTCTTTGCTCCTTCTTTGATGGCATGCAAATACACATTGTTGGGCACCAGTTGATCGCTGCTCATGTATCCTGAGCTTCCATGAAGTATGACTCTGAAGTTGAATTGAGGAAATGTGGATTTCTGGTACCAGCCCACGTTGACTATTCCCTTGGTGGGAGAATCCGTAGACTGCAAAACTGCTACTGCACTGTCTTCTATAGGTAGATTAAGCTTATGGTCTATAGATGCAAAAAGAACCCTACATTCCCCACGTGTGAAGAATCTAAAAAGGTCAATGAGATGGTAACCCAGGTCGAGCAGAACCCCTCCTCCTACTTTCTCGTGATTGAACCACCACTCGGGGACAGGCGTCGGGATAGATCCGTGTGCGAAAGGACCATTGATTATCTCCTCCAAAGTCAAAGTTTCGAGACTGCCAAGATAACCCATATCCAACACACTTTTCATCTTTTGGATGGCATCAACAAATCTCGAAGAATGCCCGACCATAAGCTTCCTTCCGCTCTTTCTAACCAAGTTTACAATCTCCAGGCATTCTTCTGCGGTCTTCGCCATAGGTTTCTCGACGAAGACATCTAGACCAGCTTCCAACGCCAGAGCTATACTTTCAAGATGCAGGAAGTTGGGCAAACTTATGATGACCGCATCCATATTGGGTGGAGGACGATGCAGCAAATCATGGTAGTCAGAATAGAGATGCGTAACACCAGTAGATCTGGCTTTGTTCAGGGCCTTTCTAGATTGATCAACAGCGGCGATCAATTCAACGCCCTCAATATGGAGACAGTTCATCATATGGAGGCTGCCCATTTTTCCAAGACCGATTACTCCCACATTCAACACACCGAATCCTCTCCTTGAACCACGTATCAACTGGGCGGAAACGTAAGCGAGCTAAATCAGCTCGTGCTTACGAAGTATGTCTTCTCTAACTAGGATCCTGTCTTTCGGTTTAGCCCAAACAACGAATTTTCTGTTGATTGTCACAGCGAAGAGGGAAACCAAAAGCACTAGGTAGTTCTGAATAGCTTCTAGGAGATAGTTTCTGACTTTTGGAATCAGAAGAACTAGGAAAATAAGCGCAAAATGCGCAGATCTTGACAGCAAAAGAATCGTCGTAGCCAGAAACAAGATGAACATGACTGGACCCAGAAGATAGACGAGTATGCCTTGAACTATCACTCCTTTTGAACCCTTTACACGATTCGTAGAAAGTAAGTAGACATATCTTAATAGGACTCTTACGATTTGGTTTGCCCTTCTTACTTTTATGCTAATTCTTTCTCTCCAAGATAACGGGAAAGTTGTGTAGAATCGCGTTTCAGGAATAAGTATAGCCTTGAGATTCTTCTCAGCCAACTTTATTATCGTGCCGCAATCATCCGAACCCGTATTGTATGGATCAAATGATTCCAAAACTTCCTTTTTGTAAGCACTGAAACCACCTTCGAAAAAAAGAGTGGACCCGCATTTTGATTGACCAAGGGTCATTATGCTCATCAGATTCAGGTAGTCCCGTTCGTTTTTCGTTGCCCATGATTGCTTAGAATTGAGGAGTGTTTTCGGTCCTGAAACTGCCCCAACATTTGGATCAGCGAGAAAAGGTAATCCTTTGCGCAGAATGTCGGAAGGCCAGAAGCAGTCAGCGTCTGATACTATAATAACATCTCCGTCACATCGTTGCAGGGCTGAGTTTAAAGCTGCAGACTTCCCCTTTCTCTTTCCCTCAATCACCACTTCGATATTAGTCTCAGGATGCTGTTTGGCAAAATTGTCTACAATATCGAGAGTACGATCATTGGAATTGCTGTCTACTACTATTATGTTGACCAGATCTTTTGGATAGTCAATCCTATTCAGATTCTCAAGTTTGTAGCGAATGATGTTTGATTCATTATACGTGGGAACTAAGATAGATACTTCTGGAACATAATTCCCATCGATCTTGAGCCGCCAAGGCTTCATGGCTGCTTTTCTCATCAGAATAAAGCTTACACCCAAGACACCAAATGAGAGAAAGCAGAAAAAGACCCACAGAACCAGAATCTCCATCATTGCAATCCCTTAGAATACTGTGTCACTGTTTCTGAAGAAAGCCGCTCAATAACACTAACGAATTCAATGGACAAACGTGTCCACTATTTATATGTGTAAAAGCCTTTTCTAGTCTTTCTGCCCAAATATCCCTTGTCAACCATTTCTCTGAATAGTGGGCATGGTTGATATTTTGCGTCTTTGGCATAGAATTGTTCCATAATCTTCAAGCATACATCTATACCGATGAGGTCCGCCAGAGCTAAGGGACCTATGGGATGATTGGCCCCGAGTTTCATTGCAGA
>Ga0224506_10002861_pt1 | contig 11635 bp, 10 predicted proteins | sample SF_Jan12_sed_USG_2_FD_169108 | JGI IMG/M metagenome (GOLD analysis project Ga0224506, IMG submission 169108) | Sediment microbial communities from San Francisco Bay, California, United States - SF_Jan12_sed_USGS_8_1 | ecosystem: Environmental > Aquatic > Marine > Sediment | place: USA...
ATTGTAGGCATAGTGCGATTTGGAGGAATACCTGCAGTCGTCCCCGAAAGCATGATTGATAACCTGAAAAAAAATGAAAATGAATTTGGATTGCAATCAATTAAAAAGAAAAAATTGTTGCCAGGCGAAAAAATAGAAATCATCAATGGGCCGTTTGAAGGCTATAAAGCAATTTATCAAAAAATGAAAAGCGCAGATCGTGTATCAGTGCTACTGGATATTGTTGGAAAAAACACACAAGTGACACTTAGTGTGCATGAGCTGGAGATAGCTTAATAGCGGTTGCAAGACAGTCATAAGTAGAACGACATCTAAAGTCGTTAGTCAAAATCTAAAGATTAAATTTCTTTTCTTTTGGCTCTCGACTGCGGTTTAACTTTAGCCGACCTTATGACTGCGTTTTGTCTAATTTAAATATACTTGCTTTTAAGCACGGTAGGGCGGTAGCGTAACCAATGAATGAGATTTTTAAACTATAAATCTTACTTAAATATAAAATGTTTTTATGATTATTTTAAGTCAATAACTATGAAAAATAAAATAGCATTGATTGGATTACCTTATGTAAGAGCATCATCACTACTGGTACATTCATTTCGGGTTAGTTGACGGTTATTGCATTGGTTTAGCTCTATATTACTTTACTCATAATACCTAATAGACAGGTTTTCACTCAGAATTAATAATTACTTATATTATTAATATAGAATTTGTTTGAGTTTAATTAAGACAAGTACGAAGTAAATTGCTAATAATACTGACTTTAATAATTTATATTGATATAAGAAGAGGTAATGTAGGAAACATTCTTGATTTTTAAAATCTTGAATATATACAGTTGAAAATATATGAAGATATTAGTAACAGGAGCTGCTGGTTTTATAGGTTCGGCTCTCACTCTGCGACTTTTGGAGCGAGGCGATGAGGTTATTGGAATTGATAATCACAATGAATATTATAATCCCCAGTTAAAAGAAGATCGTTTGGCTCGGCATATTTCTCATCCACTATACACTCATATTCGAGGTGATATAGCTGATCGAAATATTATAGAAGAATTATTTAAATCTCATAAACCAAATCGAGTGATGAACTTAGCTGCTCAAGCTGGAGTACGTTATTCAATTGAAAACCCACTTGCATATGTTAACTCAAATTTGGTTGGCTTCGGACATATCCTTGAAGGCTGTCGTCACAACAATGTAGAGCACCTGGTATATGCATCTTCAAGTTCAGTATATGGTGGTAATACTAAAATGCCATTCTCTATTCACGATAACGTGAATCATCCTGTTAGTTTGTATGCGGCGACAAAAATAGCAAATGAACTAATGGCACATAGTTATAGCCATTTATATCAATTGCCAACAACTGGGTTAAGATTTTTTACCGTATATGGTCCCTGGGATAGACCTGATATGGCGTTACAAAAATTCGCCAAAGCGATTGTAAATGATGAACCTATAAAAGTGTACAACTATGGTAATCATAAACGTGACTTCACATATATTGATGATGTTGTGGAAGGTATTATTCGGGTATTGGACAAACCAGCAAAACCTAATTCCAACTGGAACAGTGATAACCCTGATTCTGGTACCAGTTATGCTCCATGGAGGATTTATAATCTAGGTAACAATAATCCAGTAGAGCTTAACAATTACATCAGTACATTAGAAAAGGCGTTAGGCAAAGATGCAAAAAAAGAATTTCTGCCATTACAACCCGGTGATGTACCTGATACCTATGCAGATATAAATAACTTTATCAAAGATATGGATTACAAACCATCAACAAACCTGAACGATGGAATGAAAGAATTTGTTGGCTGGTTTAAAAAATATTATTTCTAAAACTGTTATTCATTTTTGTTATTAAGTTAAAAATCTATATGTCCTCAAATATCATTAATTTGCATAATGAAAACTTTATATTTATAAAATAAAAAATAATGCTAAAACTAATACAGGAATTATATTCCCTTCTAACTAAAAAACAGCGAAAGAGATTTTATACGCTGCAAGTGCTGATGGTGTTAATGGCTTTTTCAGAAGTTGCAGGTGTTGCAGCTATTGGAATATACATGGCATTGATAGGAGATATTGAAGTTGTTAATGGAGATGGGATATTTGGTTATGTTTATTCATTAAGTGGTATTTCAGAACCGTATGATTTTGTATTTTATGTTGGCTGCCTGGTATTGATATTTTTATTTATTACAGCAACGATATCTGTTGTAACAGTATGGTTTCAGTCAAGATTTGCAGCTAAAGTTGGTTCTGAAATCGGGGATAGACTTTATGAATATTATATAAACAGGCCCTGGCTTTATCATGTGTCGACAAGTAGCTCCTATCTAATTAAACAGGTTTCGACTGAAGCAAACAGAATGTCGAATTCGATAATAACACCACTAATGCAAATGAACTCCAAGGCCATAGTTGCAATAGTCTTGTCCGTGGCAATCTTTATTTTTAATCCACTTGTAGCATTAGCTGGGATACTAATTTTTTCTTTTGCATACATTATTATCTATAAACTTTTAAAATTACAGTTATTGAAAAATGGAAAATTAATATCAGAAGCAGCAACACTTAGATATAAAGCGATGTCAGAAGGGTTTGGTGGAGTTAAAGATGTACTTCTGCTTGGGAGATCTCATGAATTTGTCAGGCAATTTAAGAACACAGGGAAAGATCTTGCGTTTAGTCAAAGTAATAATCAGGCTTTAAGTCAAATGCCCCGGTATTTTATTGAATTAATAGCTTTTGGTTCAGTGATATTTCTGATTCTATATTTGATAAAAGAATACGAAGGTAGCTTGAGTGCAGTATTACCATATTTGGCGGTATACGCGCTGACAGGATTTAAGTTATTACCGGCATTGCAACATATGTATAGCAGTATTGCGCAAATTAAAGGAAATATGTCTGCATTTGATTCAATTAAAGAAGACTTGATTAATAGTCAAATACATAATACAGAAAATACAATAAGTGAAGATGGAAATAATTCTAACTCGAATGATATACAAAAATTAAAATTAAAAAAGGAAATTAGTCTAAAGGAAATCGAGTTCACTTACCCAGAAAATTTAACGCCAGCTATAAAAAATATAAATATTACAATACCAGTAAATAAAGTCGTTGGTATTGTAGGAGAATCGGGTTCAGGGAAATCAACATTGATTGATATTCTTCTTGGTCTTATAGCGCCGGATAAAGGAGGGCTTTATATAGATGGCGAAATTGTTGATAAAGAAAATATTAGGCGATGGCAAGACACTTTAGGATTTGTTCCTCAATCCATATTTTTATCCGATGGAAGCATATCTGAAAATGTCGCTTTTGGTATTCCAATCGATGAAATTGATCAGAGTAGGGTTGAAAACGCGTTAAAAATGGCACATTTATATGATTATATAAATACTTTAGATGAAGGTTTTAATTCAAGAGTTGGAGAACGTGGAGTAAAGTTATCTGGTGGACAACGTCAAAGAATTGGTATAGCACGTTCTTTATACCATGATGCAAGTGTACTCGTCTTTGATGAAGCAACGAGTGCATTAGATGGAATAACTGAAAAATTGGTAATGGAAGCTATCCATGATTTTTCGGGTAATAAAACAATCATAATTATTGCACACAGACTTTCAACAATTAAAAACTGCGATGTGATTTATTTTCTCGATGAAGGTGTCATAAGAAACAAAGGTAAATATGATGAGCTAATAAAGCTTGATGCAAAGTTTCAAAAAATGGCTGAACATATATGATTATAGAACTTTTACTTTTTAAGTATTGTGCGTTTTAAATATCATTGTACGAGTTTTATAAATATTAATATAAATTTAGGCAACAAATTTAATAGTGATGCGATCTTATGTTAAGAAGAGGTGATAAATGAAAATTGTTGGCCTAATTCCGGTTTGGATGGAATATCCGAGCAGCAGAGATTTAATAAAACTAGGAAATCATTATTTAATTGAATACTCAATCCGGCTTCTAAATAAAGAATCACGGATTAATAGCACTGTGATTTTTTCATCAAATAACAATATTATTGATTATATCAATCCCGAACTTGACGTAGATCATTTATCCCGGCCTGTAGAATTAGACAGAGATGATGTTTCTATAGAAGATATTGTTGAGGAATTCTTTAAATCAACTGATGCAGATATCCTTGTATATCTGCATCCTGCAAATCCTTTTTTAAAATATTCAACGTTACATGATTGTATTGATAAAGTTTTATCTGGTGAATATGACTCTGCATTCACAGCTTATAATATGAAAAAATTAGCATGGTATAAGAATAAACCATTAAATTTTGACAAAACCCTGACAACCCCAAAATTAAAAAATATAGAACCAGTAGTGCTTGAACAATCATTTCTCTATGTGATTACAAGGGATATGTTTAAAAAAAATAATTATCGTGTTGGAGATCAGCCATATATACGATATATCAATCAATTTGAAGGACATGAAGTGAATAACCCTGATGATCTTGAGCTGGCAGAATTAATTGTCAATGCCGGAATGTTTGAGAGTTTCTAAATGACAATACTAAATGAAATAGTTGCTGATTTAGATGACTCAATATATAAAATTTTTATTGGTCGGGATATTGTTAACGAGGTTGTAGAACATATTACCGAAAAAACTGGAAACCAAAATGTTGTAATCGTCGCTGATCATTATTTTCAAAATTCCACTGTAAGTAATTTTACTAAACAAATGACAGAAAGTGACTTTAGAGTCTTCCATCACTTAATGGATGCGGGGAAAATAAATAAAACGATTCATGAGGCTTTGAAAATATATTCTTTAATGGAAGAATATAATATTTCCAGAGATTCTACTCTTATAGCTATAGGAGGTGGGGTTATAGGAGATATGTGTGGTTTTATTGCAAGCACATGGTTGAGGGGTATGAATCTTGTACATATTCCCACTACACTTATGGCAATGGTTGACAGTAGTGTAGGAGGGAAAACAGCTATTAATTTTAGAAATACTATTAATGGTATTGGTAGTTATTATCATCCAATTGTAAATGGGATAGATCTTGACCTTATCGATACACTGTCCGATAGAGATTATAAGTCAGGTATTGCTGAAGTAATTAAGTGTGGAATTATTGCAGATCGAGATCTATTTAATTTTATGAAAGATAATGCAAATGAAATTCTAGAACGCAAGGAAGATTGCGTTGTTCACATGATTTCAAAAGCGCTCGAAATAAAGCTGGATCATGTCAGAGGGGATGTTCGTGAAGGGGGGAAAAGGCTTCTTCTCAATTTTGGACACACTCTGGGACACTCGGTTGAAGTTTCAACTGCGAAAAATGGTGAAGAATATTATAGGCATGGAGAAGGAGTCTCTATTGGAATATCAGCTGCAATGTATATTTCAGAGCGGTTTCTAAAAATAGATTCTAATTATTCCAATGAGATTAAAGAAGTTTTTGATGCGTATGATTTACCAACAGAAGTTAATTCAGAGAAAATTGGAATTGAAAAAGACCGTTTATTAGAGCGACTTGAAAAAAATGTAATGAAAGATAAGAAAAGACTCAATGATAAATTAAGATTAATACTAGCTGAAAATATTGGTAAGGCTAAAGTTTATGATAATGTATCATTTGATTTTGTTAAAGCTGCATTTAAACATATTGTTAAATAATAGATTTTTGCTCATTAATAATTGAAAAATATTTTTTAATCATATCTTAACATCAGTATTTATATAAAGGTTTTTATGACGAAATTATTAAGTAATAAAGTGTGTGTCGTAACAGGAGCCGGAAAAGGTTTTGGCAGAAGTATAGCTGAAAAGTTTTTTGAACATGGTGCAAAACTGGCGCTGATAACACGAAGTCAAGACGATGTGGATTCTTTGTATTCAGATCTTGGTGTTGATAATTCTAATTTTTTTGCTTTATGTGGAGATGTATCAGAGGCAGAAACTGTTAATAACTTTGCTTTGAAAGTTAGAGATAAATTTGGTCGAATTGATGTTTTAGTTAACAATGCAGGTATTCGGTTTAGAAAAAAATTCCAGGACATGAGCTCTGAAGAATTTCAGAATGTATTTAATGTGAATGTGTTGAGTATGTTTCATACATGCAAAGCGATTTTACCAGTCATGCAGGAACAAAAAAAAGGAAAAATAATTAATCTCTCCTCTATTGCAGGCACGTTAGGTTTGCCAGATTTATCAGGGTACGTAACGTCAAAAGCAGCGATAATTGGGTTGACTAAATCTTTAGCACTTGAATATGCCGAAGATAATATTCAGATCAATGCTTTAGCCCCTGGTTTTTGTAAAACTTCTTATTTTAACAATTTTAAGCAGAAAGAAGATTTGTATGATTTTACTTTGGAGCGTACACCAATGCGACGCTGGGGTGAGAGTGAAGAAATAGCTAATTCATGCTTATATTTGGCATCAAGTCTTTCTGACTACGTTACAGGTGAAATTCATAATGTAGATGGTGGCTGGAGTGCATGGTAAATATTTTTAATGCATACTGTGTTTATACTTTATATTTATGAGCTTGTTTTAAATAAAAATATAGCTGATCTTCTTAATCCGATTAACAAGTTGTTGGATTAAACATTACCACTGGTAATGTTTAGAGTAGGGCTGTAGTTACGAGACACGATAATTTTGTGAAAAATATTTATATACTATATGACAACGCGAATGCAATTGTAATTGCTCAAGGTGAAAAATGAAGATATCTATAGTGATACCAATTCGCAAAGGTAGCCAGCGTGTAAAACATAAAAATACAAGGGCGTTTACACAAGAGGGAAAAAGCCTTACGGAGATCAAAACGGAGCAGCTATTAAAAATACAGGGTGTAGATGAGATTGTTTTTACAACTGATGATGACGTTGCTATTAAGCAAATCAAAAAAATAGCAGCTGGCGATAATAGAGTAAAAATAGATGTCAGGCCTGATGAACTATGTAGTTCAACAACGATTGTGAAGGACTTGATTGACTATATGACAACCATCACCAAAGGTGATGTTATTATGTGGTTGCATGTTACTAGTCCTTTAGTTAATGAAAAAGACTATGAAAAAGCACTGGAAAAATATTTTAATAGTATAGATGAAGGCTATGATTCTTTAATGAGTGTGGCGGAGATACAGCAGTTTCTATGGAGTAAGAAAACCAATAAAATTATAAATACGGATGATACAGTGAATAAATGGCCAAATACTCAGGATTTAGAACCTTTGTATGAAGTGACACATGCTTTTTATGTGAACTCACGTGATAATTATTTGAAGATGCATGACAGGATAGGAATTAAACCATATTTATATATCACGGAAAATGAAAAAAATGTAGATGTGGATCATGAAAGTGATTTTGAATTCGCACAAAAGCTTTATCAATTAGTTTGATATTGATTAATAATATTTTAGCAGTAATAGGTATAAGTAGGTAAATCTAGAATGTTAATTCAGATTGACGGTTGGTTTGCGGGAGGTAAAAGTGTTTTATGGTCGCTTTTAGACGGGCATAGTGATGTGTTCGTTTGCCCTGTACATGAATATTCATTTGCTGGATTTTTAAATCAATCTAATGAAGATGAGTGGATAACAAAGAAACACACAACTACCCTGCGTAGAATCCTCTCTAGAACTGAGTTTTATAAATTTGAAAAGTTGTACTGGGATAAGGTGTTGCCTATTAGTTTATCTTCTGATGTTTCAATTGATATTCCATATGACGTAAATTTTTATGAGTATGATGAACAATTATTTAGAGCTCTGGACGCGTGCAAGGAATGGAGCATTGAAACTATTGTAAATAAGATATACCAGGTGTATTACGAAATTTACACGCGAAATAATGTACACCCAAAGTATTATGCCATGATGAGCCATCCAACTAGTTATATGTTATATGAGCAAATACCAACACTTCTACCCGGAATGAAAAGTATTCTGGTTAAACGAGGTGTGAAAAATATAATCGCTTCCAGAATGAATAGGAATGAGAGACCAAAAGATTTGAATGAAGCTAAAGCCTTTAGAGTACCTTTTGATATTCTAATGAAAAGAAATGATGTTGAACAAATACTTGATTTCTATAATACATACGAATTATTACAGGATAAATATCCGGATAATTTTTTGGTTGTCTCATTTGATGAACTGATAACAAATACTAAAAATACGATGAGTGGCGTTTCGAAATTTTTGGGTGTAGGTTATGAAGAAATTCTTGCTCTACCAACCAGGGATGGTAAAGAATTACGTTCAGGTGATGTTAGTTTTATTGGAACTGAAAATGATGATTATAGGAACCTGCTTGGTGAAGATGAAATTGCAGTAATTGAGTCCAGAATTAGACGTTATAATATTTTCAAAAAACCATATAACGTATTTTCACTAAAGGATCAAATGATTAACTTAAAAAATCGTCTTCGTCCTGTTCTTTACAAATCATAATTTGTAATTAGCCTAAGTGATAATTACGGTATGAAAAATGTAATCCATTTATGTCTTCTTGATAAGTTTATACCGCCATTTATAAAATTCATCAGAGATCACAATAATTTTAATAATCAATTTTTTATAACATTTGGAGAACTTGATGATTTTAATTATGCAAAAGGAGATGATGCAAAACATATTAAGAGCTTTTCGTCAGAGCTGCTTTTTTTAATTAAGCATCTTAATGCGGCAGATAAAATTATCCTGCATGGGTTATTTGATATAAGGGTTATTTATATATTGTTATTACAACCATGGTTGTTGCGTAAGTGTTATTGGATAATATGGGGTGGTGATCTCTATTATAAATTAGTTCCAAAAAATAAAAAGAAAAAAATAGCGGAATTAATGCGTTATTTTGTTATCCATAATATTGGATTTATTGTGGCATTAATGCGTGGCGAGTATGAGTTGGCAAGAGAGTGGTATAAAACCAAGGCTAAACATGTTCCATGTTTTGTATATACAAGTAATCTTTATGTTGAACAGCTGCATCAACCTGCTGTACATAAAAAAAGTTTTTTAACTGTCTTGGTCGGGAATTCAGCAGACTCAAGTAATAAACATGAAGAGATATTTGAACTAATAAAAGGTATTGAGAATATTAAAGTTGTCGTCCCTCTTTCGTATGGGAATAAGGATAATGCAAATTATATTATAGAGGCTGGTAAAAGATTACTTGGCGAAAATTTTATTCCTTTAACCAAATTTATGCCAATCGAAGAGTATACAGACTTATTAAACTCAATAGATGTAGCTATTTTCAATCATGACCGTCAGCAGGCAGTTGGTAATATTGTTACTTTATTAAGCCTTGGTAAAAAAGTATATTTACGTGAGAATACATCTCATTATAATTATTTTAAAGAAAACGGTATTAAAGTTTTTCCTGTTCATGATATTAATATGGAATTGCTGTCTGATAGCCAGGTTAAACATAATAAAAAAATACTTAAAGAAATATTCAGTGAACAATCATTAATTAATTCTTTAGAAAATTTTTTATCATGATAACGAAAGACGTGGTCATGGTAGTGGGAGGAGGGAAATGGCAGGTACCCATTATCAAGGAAGCTAAAAGACTTGGTTGTGTTGTAATTAATTCAAACTTGCATGAAGATTCTCCCGGTTTTGAATATTCAGATCATAGCTATGTTGTAGATGTTTTAGATAAAGAAAAGAACTATGAGATTGCAAAGCTGCACAATGTTAGTGCTGTAGTAACGGATCAAAGTGATATTGCAATAAATACTGTTGCTTACATAAATGAAAGAATGGGATTGAATGGACTTAATATCGATACCGCTAACCTCTATACAAATAAATATTGTATGCGTAAAGAGTTGTTGGTTGATGACCTTTATCACCCACAATACAAATTGTGCAGATCAGAATCCGATGCTCTGTTGTTTATCAAAAAAATACAGTTCCCGGTAATTATCAAGCCTCTTGATAATCAATCAAGTAGAGGGGTTTATTTAATTACATCAACACAGGAACTTAAGGGGAAAATAAAATCCACAAAAAAATATTCAAAAAACGGAGAGTTTTTAGTTGAAGAGTATGTGGGTGGTGTGGAAATTACAGCAGAAGGATTTAAGTTTAATAATGGTAATCATGTAACATTAGCCGTATCCAGAAAAGATCATTATAACGATGTATTTGGTGTTGCTAATTCACTTTTATATCAAATCAACCACGCTGAGTTCCCATGCAATAAATTATGTGAAATTAATAACAAGTTATTCAATAGGCTTCCTTTTGGAATAACACACGTGGAATATAAATATTTTAATGGAAAATTCTATCTGGTTGAGGCCGCTGCAAGAGGTGGTGGTACAAGAATATCATCAGATATTGTTCCTGTAGTAAGTGGGATTAACGTATTAAATTTATACCTAAAAACAGCACTTGGTCTTAATGTCCCTTCTATAGAAAAAATTAAATTTCAGAACAACGTGATTCTTGGTTTTTTTAGGTTTTCTCAAGGTGTTGTGAAAACGATAAATATTGATAAATCAATTTATGACGAAAATCTTATAGATATGGAGTTGGAATTTTCTATTGGTGATAGTATTAGTGAACCAGTTGATGATCGTTCCCGACATGGATACTTTATTCTAAAGAATAAGTCATTAGATGAGCTGAAATTAAGAACTAAAATGATTCTTGACTCAGTCACTGTTGAATATATATAGGTATTAATGTGAAGAAAAAAGATGAACAGATTGTTATTGAGCGTTATTCGTCAAGATACTTGCAGCATGGCTATTCACCTTTAACGTTAGGTTGGGATAAAGGTAAGCAGGATCTAAGGTATAGTATTCTATTTGAAGATTATAACCTTGAAGGTAAGTCGATACTCGATATTGGGTGTGGTTTTGGAGATGCAAATAAAATTATCAGGCAAAGTACTGAAAATTACACTTATTTAGGAGTAGATCTTGTTGGCGAGCTTATAGAAAAAGCAGAGGAGCTGTATGCCGGAAGTTCAAATATAAGATTTATCCAGGGAAATTTTCTCGATCTTGATTTAAATGAAAAATTTGACATTGTTGTTTGTTCAGGAATGTTTAATTTTAAACTGGTTGATAGTGATAATTATACTTTCATACACAGGGTTATTGAGAAAGCTGTTAAATATGCGACAGAAGGAGTTAGTTGTGATTTTTTATCAAATAAGGTGGATGTGCAGTATGAACATACATTTCATTCAGATCCGTCAATTGTACTAAACATGGCATATGATTTTAGCAGGAATGTTGTACTCAAAAATAATTACATGCCATTTGAATTTTCACTTGGAATATTTTTAGAACAATCTTTTAGCACAGACGATACAATATTTAATAGGTTTAAAAATGAAAGAGACTATTATAGATTTTATTAAGCGTAATAGAGTTTCCACTACTGAAATAGCAGATTGCATGGATAAAAGTGGTGCACTTGATATCTCAAAACCAGTCAATTCAGGACACTTTAGAGTGGGTTCTTTATATTGGGTTTATGCTGCTGAGGGTACTAACTGGCATGTTCATAAACAACTGGAAAATGCTAAAGATGGCGATGTAGTATTTGTAGAGGTATTTGATAATTGCGATAAGGCCGT
>Ga0224506_10002863_pt1 | contig 11625 bp, 11 predicted proteins | sample SF_Jan12_sed_USG_2_FD_169108 | JGI IMG/M metagenome (GOLD analysis project Ga0224506, IMG submission 169108) | Sediment microbial communities from San Francisco Bay, California, United States - SF_Jan12_sed_USGS_8_1 | ecosystem: Environmental > Aquatic > Marine > Sediment | place: USA...
AGGTAGCCCGGCCCGGTCAGTTGTAAATAAGAAAATACTATACCATTTAATGGCTTATGTCAGGTTATTAATGTTATATATCAGCCAGGTAGGCTTAGTGGAATATGACACCAACACCAAAATGGAAACCGGTGCCGCTTTTTCGATCAGACTTCTCCCACAGGTGGAGTTGTCGGCTGTGGATAACAGGGTAGGTATAGGGGGATTCACCGACTTTGGCCTGTTCCACCCCGCTGATGGTGCCAATCACCGTCACGACCCTGCCTTTGGCATAGTCGGCGGTTTCGAGATAACCCGGCGCCACCAGAAAGAAGCGGCCAAGGGGTTTTTGGTCCTGCTTCGGCCAGCCGTCACTGTCCAGCGGGTAGGCCAGAATCTCCAGGTGGCTGGATGCCCGGAGGTTTTTTCCCGAGAGGATGGTCCCGCCCCACATCGCGATCTTGCCACGGGTGCCCTTGATGTCACTGGCGACCTGGGTCGGGAGCAGGCTTTTATCGACCTGGCGGGTATCGAATTTGGGTAGCTGGGCACAGGCCGAGAGCAATAACAATATGCAAGCTGTTAATACAAGACGAGTATTCATTGCTTAATGTCGACGCCAATAAGGGTGGTAATAGGGATACGGATACCAGGGATCATACCAGTAAGGATAGTCGTAGTAATCGTATTTTTCCGGCACATCCCACAGGTAATATTGGCTGGCCTCAACCAGCGGGTATTGATAATCGAATTTATCGATCGGTTTATTCAACAGTTTGGTGAATTTTCCGTAGACGGTCATCATCCGACCTGGGGCATAAATCGCCGGGTCGAGAAAGCCGTTGACTAGCGTAATGAAACGTCCATAACTCTGATCCCCCGGTTGCGGTTCCCCGTAACTATCCAGTGCCTTGGCAAGGATGGTGACTTCGGTGCGGGACTGCTGATTTTGTGTGGAGATGATCGTCCCCCCCCAGCGAATCATTTTACCCTGGTGGTGTTGGGGCTCTTGCTGGACGCGGGTCAGACTCAGGTCTTCAGCCGGTGGTGACTTGATAGGGGCGGGGATGTTTGATGCACAGCCAAACACCAGCAAAGGTGCCAACACCGGCAGGGCACGTTGCCATAAACGGGTATGGGGTGTCACTCGGCTCATATCAGTATCCGCTCATCTGAAATACTAAATAATAGCATTTACACAGAAAACCATTGTTACAGCAATGATCCAGTACAACTTATAGACATTTAACAATTGGGAATGTTGCACGAGTCCCGTGAAATATCTGTTACCGCAGCAGACAGGCAGCTCAGCACCTGCCTGTCATGATTCAGTCACAAAAAATTCGCTGTGCTGTTAAGGGGAATCGTCATCAAGGTAGTCGTAATATTGAGTGACACTACGTGGCATACCAGGTTATTCATCATGGCCAGAAGCTGTGCATGAGAATGCTCTTCCCTTCGCCTGGCAGAAAAAGGGCAAACTTTTATCAGCAACTTGGTATTGCCCGAGTAAATCGGATACAGCGAACAAACAAGCTGTAAGCCACCTGACCGCGGACAGACTCTGAATATTCTGCTTAATGGTTTGTCACCCAATTGTCATTAAACATTAAAAAATCCTCAATCTCCATCATCTAAATTGTGAGCATAAACTGAATGAGGATGAGATGATGATGAATGTAAACAGTAATCTGGCTGTTAAACAGCAAAAGGCCAGTCGTTTTACCACGGCTATAGCGAATACTCAGCAGGAAGTAGAAAAGTGTTTGCAACTTCGCTATGAAGTATTCGCCAACGAACTGGGTGCCAGTCTGAATATGCATGCATCCCTGGACAAGGATCGGTTTGATGAATATAGCAGACACCTGATGGTGATAGACAATACCAGTCGTCAGGTCGTGGCCACCACTCGCCTGCTGGTTGATACCGACATTATTCACACTGGCTGTTTTTATTCCGAGACGGAGTTTGAGATAAGCCGCATTATCAATCTGTCAGGTAAATTTATGGAAGTGGGTCGTACATGTGTCCATTCGGCTTATCGTAAAGGCGCGGTGCTGGCCATGTTGTGGCAAGGCATAGCCAGAATTGTCTCGTTGAGTAAAATAAACTACCTGATCGGCTGTGCCAGTATACCCCTGTCCAGTGGCGATCAGTATATCAATTCACTGATGCATGTTTTGCGAAACAAACATTTTTCACAAGATGATCAGCGCGCACGTCCGCTTATCCCTCTGACCGTCGCCCCCACCCCGGTAAGTGATGACATTATTATGCCGACTTTGTTGAAGGCCTATATCCGCCAGGGTGGAGTGATTTGCGGCGAGCCGTATCTCGATGCTGCATTTGGGGTAGCCGATGTCTTCGTGCTGATGGATTGCAATAAAATTACGGCGCGTTACAAACGCCACTTTATGCAGCGCAGCTGGGGTTAGTATGTCCAAAGGGGTCTCGTGGTGGCGGGCCAGTGCGCGTCTCGCCCGTCTGGCGATGTATATTTTTTATCTATGGCTGTTACTTCCCCTCTATTGGCTCCGCTACGGGCGGCAGTGGTTTGACACAACCCAGGGGCGGCGGTTGATCAGCTCATGGGCACGGGGAGTCAGTCAGATTCTGGCTCTCCGTCTGCATACCGATGGCACACCTGGCATGTCACCAAATACGCTATTTGTCGCAAACCATATATCCTGGCTCGATATTGTCGTGCTGTCCACAGTCATTCAGCCCCGTTTTATTGCCAAGGCCTCGCTTCGTCACTGGCCGGTGTTTGGTTGGCTGGCGCGGATAAGCGGGACCCTGTTTATTGAGCGCGGGAAAATTTTTACCATTCATCGTGTTGTGGATGATATCCGTCATGCGCTGGACAAACCTGTTTCAGTATTGCTGTTTGCGGAAGGGACAACCACAGATGGTCGGCAGGTGGCTCGCTTTCATGCCGGCTTGTTCAGATCGGTCAGTACTTCCCGACATTTTGTGCAGGCCGTATCACTGCGCTATTGGCGCAATGGTGAACCGGACACGCTGGCGCCATATATTGGCAAGGATAATTTTATAATGCATTTGTGCAGGATGGCATCACTTCGCGAAATCCGCGTAGAGTTAGTATTCACTCCACCGTTTCAGGCCGTGGGCATGAGCCGCCAGGCGATTGCCGAGGCCACACGTGCGGCGATTGTTGGTGTGTGGCAAGAAGGAAGAATATCGGCGCGGCAGCGATGTGTGGCGTGAGCGCTTTATTCTGCCAGGCAAAACTGCTTGATACATTGTTGCAAGATATTCACCATGGGTTTGATGCTATTCAGTAACAGGAATTCATCCGGTTGATGGGCCTGGGCAATCTGGCCGGGCCCCAGCACAATGGTTTCGATACCCAACTGGCTGAGGAAGGGTGCCTCGGTGCTATAGGAGGCGGCCTCCGCGCTATGCCGGGTCAGTTTTTCTGCTGTCACAACAATGCGGCTGTCACTGGCCGTTTCCATCGGGCTCACACCCGGCATCAAATGGCGGATTTCAAGACTGAGCCCGGTCGGTGTGACCGTTTTACTTAACCGCTTTTGTAATTCGGCCTGTAGCGCCGGGATATCCATACCGGGTAAGGGGCGCAGGTCGATAAAGAGTTCGCACTCGCCACAGATCCGGTTTGGGTTGTCACCACCATGAATATGTCCCAGATTGATCGTCGGATAGGGGACATGGAATAAGGGATTCTGGTTTTGCATCTGCAATTCGTTCTGCCATGAGAGGAGGCTGCCAATGACCTTGTGCATACCCTCCAGGGCATTTTTCCCCAGGGCGGGATCGCTGGAATGACCGGCACGACCAATGAGTCGAATACCCTCCATCATCATCCCTTTGTGGGCACGTATGGGTTTTAGTCCGGTGGGTTCACCAATAATGGCATAGCGTGCGCGGGGTTTACCCAGCCTGACCAACTCACGGGCGCCATCCATGGAGCTTTCCTCATCGGCCGTGGCCAGAATAATCAGGGGTTGTTTAAAGTCTTTTGCGGCATAGGCACTTGCGGCCTCGATGGCCAGGGCTAGAAAACTTTTCATATCCGAGGTGCCAAGGCCATAAAAACGATGATCATGTTCCGTCAGCCTGAAGGGATCGAACTTCCAGCGACCTTCATCATAGGGCACGGTGTCGGTATGGCCGGCCAGTACCAATCCCCCCGGACCTTGCCCAAGGGTGGCGATCAGGTTGGCCTTGTCGGGATTATTGGGCAGGAGCAGGATTTCACAGTTAAAGCCAAGTCCTTCAAGCCAATTTGCCAGCAAGTGGATGAGTTCGAGGTTACCCTGGTCATGGGCCGGGTCAACACTGCTGATGGATGGCGTGGCAATCAGGCCTTCCAGCATGGATTTGAGAGAGGGACAATTGGCCATATAGGTTCAAATGCCAGGGTAGTCAGCAACCAGCCTGGCATGCATAAACAGGTCTACTACAGGCTGCCACCGCTCCAACTGTTTTTCTTGCTGCCACGTAATTTGGGTAGTAACAGGCCGAGCAGGATACCCACAATCATGACTCCGCCACCGGCAAGAAACCAGTCGCGATCTGAGCGATCCTTGAGGATCTGGTTTTCCTGGGAGACCAGCTGCATTTCATTGGTGAGGGTGACATTTTGCTCTTTCAGTTCACGATTTTCTTTATCCAGCAAAATGGGTTTGGCTGAGACCTGGCTGATTCGCTCCATACGGGCGATTAATTCCTTGTGTGATTTTTCCAGTTGCTTGTAGTCATTACCTAATTTAGCGTAGTCGGCCTTGAGTGTTTTTAATTCGGATAAACCGCTACCGGATTTTTCCTGGAGCTTTGCATAGCGTTTTTCCAGCCGGGCCAATATGTCTTTGGCGACCGGCTTGTCAGTCAGATACTGGGTCCGTACCCAACCCTCGGTACCATCTTCCAGCGTGACATGGGCATAACCTACATCAGGAAACTCTTCCAGAATTTCAAGGCGGGTGCCGGTGGTAATGGTTTTGATGATCTTGTGCTGGCTACCCTGTCCTGAACGCACAGTGATGATCAGGTGGTCGCTGACATACTTGGTCGCAGCTTGTGCTTCACTGATGAAAATGGATACAGAGAACAAAAACAGAACAACAATTTTACTCACAGTCATACCCTGTTATTTTATTAAGAAAACGCTGCTAAATTTATAAGTTTGTCGGAAAAAAGACTGCGTTGCATATCATGTTTTCCGTATTGCGCCATTAAGATTAACACCTGAACAGTCAATCTGCCACAATCCGGCTTAAAAAGAATAATTTAGGGCGAGGTTGATACAGGCTGTGGATCCGATGTTGGAAAAATCACCATATGGTCCGGCGCCAGCTGCAGACGCACCTGCTCACCAATATTGTGGTCATGGTGACTAGGGAAGAGGGATAATACTTCGGTGCCGGTATTGAGGCGCAGGGTATACATAATTTCTGCCCCCTTGAATGCCTTGTGGATAACTTCAGCCTGCAAATGACCTTCCGGATTGCTGATCAGATCATCTGGTCGCAGCAATAGTTTAACCGGGGTTTTGACCGGCCAGTCATAGGCACGGTCGCCCACGATGATGCCCAGTTCGGTTTCGACGGTATCCGGCGTTAATAATGTGCCATCAAGAAACACGCCCTGACCGATAAAGTCGGCGACAAAATAGTTATCAGGCGAGTGATAAAGGTTGTAAGCGGTGTCTTTTTGCAGGATTTGCCCCTGATTCATGACACCGATCTGATCACCAACGGCAAAGGCCTCCATTTGATCGTGTGTGACGAGGATACCTGTCGTGCCCTGGGATTTGAGAATTGACCGGACCTCCTGGCTGAGATGCTCACGCATTTCCACATCCAGATTGGAGAAAGGTTCATCCATCAGGATCAGGTCCGGCTGTGGCGCCAGGGCCCTGGCCAGTGCGACCCGTTGCTGCTGGCCACCCGATAACTCATGTACATAACGTTGCCCATAGCCTGCCAGGCCGACTATCTCGAGCATTTCATCGGCAATACGAATACGCTCGGCCTCGTTTTTGCCTTGCAAACCAAAACACACATTGCAGCAAACATTCATGTGCGGGAACAGGGCATAATCCTGAAAAACCATGCCGAGCCGGCGCTTTTCCGGTGGCAGGGTATAGTGTGCTGTTGAAACAGTCTCACCCCGCAGCCGGATCCGGCCGGCGTGGACGGCCTCAAAACCGGCGATTGCGCGTAATACAGTGGTTTTACCACAACCACTCGGACCCAGCAGACAGAACAGATCTCCCTTATTTACATGCAGGCTGAGCTCATGCACTGCCGTATGCCCACGGTAATGGCAGGTGATTTTGTCGAGTTCAAGTAATGCGGTCATGGTCTACTCATGCAGTTTGCCCGAATCATAACAAATATCCTATAAACGGACATTATTTGTAGAGTATTAATGTGTTGCCAAACAGGCGGGCTAATATGCCTGGTGATTATCCTGTGGGCTCCTGAAATTGGTTTCAAGCGTGAATACGATCATCGGTTCCACTGCGGGATGATGAGCTAATTTTGCCACTGGCGGGCACGTTGCGGATCGGCTTGTAGACCGAATAGGCCTTCGCTATAGGCCTGATACAGTGCCTGTCGCGCCGGCGGGTATCCCTGCACCGCAGAGCTTTCCCATAACTGCAATGCCCTGGCCGTGTCGATACCGGTGGCGATGCCATAGGCATAGAGAACGGCGAGGTTGTGTTGTGATGCGGCATGGCCTTTTACTGCAGCCAGTTCCCACCACCTAAAGGCATCGGTTTTACTGATGGCCACACCGCGGCCTTCCATATACATCAGGCCGGTATTGTATTGGGCATCCAGCAGGCCCTGCTGTGCCGCCTGACTAAACCAGACCAGGGCTTGGCGATCATCCTGTTTTACGCCCTGTCCGTTACGATACAGCAAACCCAGATTATACTGGGCATTGGCATCCCCTTTTTGTGCCAGTGGTAACCAGCTTTGATAGGCTTCTTGATAACGACCGGCCTGGTAGGCAGACAGGCCCCTGCTCATCTCATCGGCAAACGCCGTTGCGGGCAGGGCGATACAAAAAACAGCCAGATAAAAAATACTGCGCAATAAAATTTTCAGATCCATGCCTTATGTATAGCATGTCTCATCCGGAAAGGGAGTTGTTTCAGATGCTCTTATAGAGTAATTCCAGCAGGGCCTTCTGGCTATGCAGGCGATTCTCGGCCTCATCCCAGACAACACTTTGTGGACCATCGATAACATTGGCGGCCACTTCTTCACCGCGATGGGCCGGCAGGCAGTGCATGAAGAGCGCATCCTTTTTGGCGCAGGCCATGAGTGTTTTATCGACCTGAAAATTCTTGAAACTTTTTTCGCGTTCCCGCTGCTCTTCTTCCTGGCCCATACTGGCCCAGACATCGGTTACCAGCAGGTCGGCCTGGTCTGCCGCTTCCTGCGGATCATGGCTGAGGACAATACAGTCCCCGGCAGCTTGCATGACCTGCTGGTCTGGCTCATAGCCGACTGGAACGGCAATGTGCAGCTTAAAATCGAACTGGCGCGCGGCATTTATATAAGAATGACACATATTATTGCCATCCCCGATCCAGGCGACCTTTTTACCTTCGATGTTGCCACGATGTTCGACATAGGTTTGCACATCCGCCAGTAACTGGCAGGGATGGTACATATCGGTCAGGGCATTGATCACTGGCACCTGTGAATAGGCAGCAAATTTTTCGATCTTGTCATGTTCAAAAGTGCGGATCATGATCATATCCACCATGCGTGATAACACCCGCGCACTGTCTTCGATGGGTTCACCGCGACCCAGTTGGGTATCGCGTGGTGAGAGAAAAATGGCATGTCCACCGAATTGCACCATGCCGGTTTCAAACGACACGCGGGTTCGAGTGGAGGATTTATCAAAAATCATCGCCAGTGTCTTGTGCTTGAGAAATTCGTGGGGTGTGCCTTCACGCAGCATTTTTTTCAATTCAATGGCACGTTGAATTAGCGCCTTTGCTTCATCTTTCTCAAGATCCATTAGGGTCAGAAAATGTTTTGCCATAGTACCGTCCTCGCCTGGCTGGGATTAGTGGCTGAGAAAATTCTCAATCAGTGAGCTGATATCATTGACAATGCGAGCCGCTTCATCATCACTGATAATCAGAGGGGGGAGTAAACGTACGACACTGTTGGCCGTGACATTGATCAGTAGACCGGCTGCAAGGGCCTGGCCAACCAGTTCAGAGCAGGGGCGATCCAGTTCGATGCCGATCATCAAACCCTTACCGCGTATTTCCTTGATACCGCTGACAGATTTCAGTTTATCGTTAAAACCCTGCAGAATTTTGTCACCCAGTTCAGCGGCACGTTGATCGAGCTTGTCCTGCTCCATGGTTTCTACCACCGCCAGCGCAGCCCGGCAGGCGAGCGGGTTACCGCCATAAGTGGAACCATGATTACCCGGCTGGAAAATATCGGCAGCCTTTGGCCCGGCCAAGCAGGCCCCGATGGGCACACCATTCCCCAGGGCCTTGGCCAGGGTCATGACATCGGGCTTGATACCGTTGTGCTGATGGGCAAACCATTTACCGGTACGGCACATGCCGCTTTGGATCTCGTCCAGCATTAACAGCCAGTCATGGGCATCACAGATGTCACGCAGTTTGTTCAGATAGTCATCTGCAGGGATCCGGACACCACCTTCACCGGTCACCGGCTCCACCAGAATGGCGACGATGGCTTTGTTTTCCGTCACCAGTTTTTCGACCGCTGCAACGTCGTTATAAGGTACATGAATAAAGCCCTGCACCAGTGGATCAAAACCGGCCTGGATCTTCGGATTGCCGGTAGCAGACAGGGTGGCCATGGTGCGGCCATGAAAGCTGCCCTGCATGACAATGATCTGCGGTATATCGATGCCTTTATTGTGGCCATAGAGACGGGCAAGCTTGATGGCCGCTTCATTGGCCTCGGCTCCGGAATTACAGAAAAAGGCTTTGTCCAGTTGTGCATGCAGACAGAGCTGGTCCGCCAGCTTGCCTTGCAGGTCAATGTTATACAGATTGGAAGTATGAATGAGTTGTCCGGCCTGCTCGCAAATGGCCTTTGTGACAGCCGGATGGGCATGGCCAAGGGCCGCTACGGCGATCCCGCCGAGGATATCAAAATACTCCTTGCCATTGGTGTCCCAGATGCGGCTGCCTTCTCCATGAGAAAAGCTAACAGGCAGTGGGGCATAATTACGCATCAAATGATTGCTCATATCGGTTCCTGCTGAAAACAAAAAGGCAGCCAGCTAAACAGCGGGCCGCCATGAGTGGTTTATTCTATATAAGAATGGGCTTCGAGCAAACCCCTGCAAAACAAAAACCCGGCCGAAGCCGGGTTTTTGTGACTCGCTGTACCCTTTTCTAAACCTTTATAAAGGGAAACCGGCGTGGCCGTATGCGACCATGCTCATCAGCATGGGGATAGACAGGGCGGTATTGGTGCGGGAAGCCAGCAGGGCAACCCGGGCGGCCTTGGCCTTTTCTTCATCACTGGCTTCAACCATGCCCAGGACTTTTTTCTGGTTTGGCCAGATCAGTACCCAGACGTTGAACAGCATGATGGTACCCAGCCAGGCACCCACACCGATGAAAGTGGCGGGTTCATTGGCAAAGGTGAAGGCGGCAACAATACCCACTGTTTTTTGCAGGGCGCCGGCACCGGTTAACCAGGTAACCACAGCGGCCCAGCGGAACCATAACAATGCACGTGGAGCAATGTGCTTGGCGATACCGGCGGCGGTGCCATCGGCCTTGGCCTTGGCCATACCCGGCATCTGGACGAAATTAAAGTAGTAAAGCAGGCCAATCCACACGATACCAGCCATGACATGGAACCATACTGCAAGCGATAAGTCGTTCATTATATTCTCCGTTATTCTTTATAAAATCGTTCTGATATTCTTGATATTGTTTTGTGCTGTTTTATAAAACCAGCATAATGATAATGGCCAGTACGAAACCGGTAACGATAGTGCCGGTGATGGATTCTAATGGATTCATAACGTTTCCCTCATGTGATTTATACTAAAATGCATTGCTGAGTATTTTACTATGGTATTTTAATTTTACCACCCCGAGTGTGAGATTTATTTTGGTCCGGGCCTAAATTTGCGACATGATAGAATGATTCCAGATGGGATAAAATACCTAATAAAATGAATGCTATAGAACTGAGTATCTTTACCAGCCGAATCAACGCCATCTGTGATGAGATGGGGGCGGTACTGCAAAAGGCAGCCTTTTCCCCCAATATCCGCGACCGACTGGATTTCTCCTGTGCCATTTTCGATGCCCATGGCGGGCTGTGTGCCCAGGCGGCGCATATCCCCGTCCACCTGGGGAGTATGGCCTATGCCATGGGGAGTATCGTTGAGCGTGTAGACTGGCGGCCAGGGGACATGGTGATCGTCAATGACCCCTATCTTGGCGGCACCCACCTGCCGGATATCACGCTCATCGCGCCGGCTTTTGTTGAGGATAACTTGCAGGCATTTGTGGTAAATCGCGCGCATCATGCAGATATTGGGGGGCACACACCCGGTTCCATGCCCATTTCCGGTTGCCTGGAAGAAGAAGGGATTATTATTCCACCGACCCGTTTATTAAGAGGGGGCCATGTCGATGAGGCCTGTCTGGCTGGTATCGTCGGCCAGACCCGCAGTGAGCTGCAGGGACGGGGGGATTTCGCTGCCCAGATCAGTGCCAACCGTACCGGTCTGCAGCGGCTGAGCCGCCTCATCCAGCAAATGGGTTGTCAAACATTCGAGTCTGCCCTGGTCGAGTTGAATGATTATGGTGAGCGTCTGGCCGCCACTGCCTTGGCCAGTATTCCCGATGGTGAATACAGCTTTACCGACCGAATGGACGATGATGGTCAGGGCAACACGGATATCGAAATCACGGCCACAGTTCAGGTGCAGGCCCATTGGGTACATGTGAACTTTGAAGGAACGGCCGACCAAACGGCCGGCAATATCAATTGCCCCTTATCTGTGGCCGCCGCCGCCGTGTATTACGTGTTTCGTTGTCTGATGCCGGCACAGACCCCGGCCTGTGTCGGCAGTTTCCGCCCGATTACCCTGGCGGCTCCTGAGGGTTGTCTGGTGAATGCCCGGCGCCCTGCCGCGGTCGCGGCCGGTAATGTTGAAACCAGTACCCGCATTGTTGATGTCATTATGGGGGCACTGGCCCAGGCCATTGCGGATCTAATCCCGGCCGCCAGCCACGGGAGTATGAATAATCTGGCGATGGGCGGTTATGTGGGAGACAAGAGCTGGGATTATTACGAGACCATGGGAGGAGGCATGGGGGCCGGTGCAAAAGCGGCGGGGCTCAGCGCGGTACAGACCCACATTACCAACACCCGCAACACCCCCATTGAAGTGCTGGAGAGTCGTTATCCCGTGCGTGTCCATATATATAGTATACGTACGGATTCTGGTGGGGTTGGCCAACAACGGGGGGGCGATGGTTTGGTCCGTGAATTTGAGTTTCTGCAAGCGACCACCGTGACCTTGCTTACTGAACGACGCCGACATGCCCCATGGGGACTGGCCGCCGCCGGAGATGGTCAGTTGGGTGAGAATCAATTAAATGACCAGACC
>Ga0224506_10002866_pt1 | contig 11616 bp, 12 predicted proteins | sample SF_Jan12_sed_USG_2_FD_169108 | JGI IMG/M metagenome (GOLD analysis project Ga0224506, IMG submission 169108) | Sediment microbial communities from San Francisco Bay, California, United States - SF_Jan12_sed_USGS_8_1 | ecosystem: Environmental > Aquatic > Marine > Sediment | place: USA...
TTACCTCTTTTAAGATTAGAAATAATTTAAGTTTACATTTTAACATAAATTGATTTAATATTACAATGACTGCGAACACATTGTTCTGACTAAATATTTTGTAATGATTCTTCATTTTTCCTATGTCGTACAATAAATAAAGACTGGAAAAGAAAATAGCTCTTTGTTACAATTAAAACCAGTTTTGCAGAGGAGGTAGTATGGATTTTAAAGGCCAGGTTGCATTAGTTACCGGTGGAGGACGCGGTATCGGGAGAGCAATTGCAGAGGGTTTTGCAAAGAAAGGTGTCAATTTAGCTATTGCAGATATAAATCCGGATGCAGTAAGTGAAGCTGTGGCAGCTCTTACCGCATTCGGAGTGAGGGCTATTGGAATATCACTTGATGTTTCGAAGGCAGAAAGTGTAAAAAAGACATTTGATGATATACGAAAAGAGTTTAACAGGATTGATATATTGATCAACAATGCAGGCATTACAAAAGATGGCCTTCTCCTCAGAATGAAGGAAGAAGACTGGGACTCTGTGGTAAATATAAACCTTAAGGGTGTGTTCCTTTGTTCAAGAGAGGCAATAAAAGATATGTCTAAACAACGATATGGAAGGATTGTTAATATCTCATCTGTAGCTGCGTTCATGGGTAATGCAGGACAGGCGAATTATAGTGCATCAAAGGCCGGTATAGTCGGGCTCACAAAAACAATTGCAAAGGAATATGCAGGCAGAGGAATCACAGCAAATGCTGTTGCACCTGGATTTATAAAAACTGCAATGACAGATGTTCTTCCGGAAAATGTAAAAGAAGAAATGATAAAGTTGATTCCTGCGGGAAGATTTGGTATAGTTGAAGATGTTGCGAATGCTGTTATTTTTCTTGCATCACCTGACTCGGATTATATAACCGGGCACGTAATCCATGTAAATGGCGGTATGTATATGTAAAATCAAAATTAAAAATTAGGGAAGAGTTTTATTGTTTTGAAATAAAATTTTGAAATTTATATTTTAAGCTTTGAATTTAATTGGGAGGTGCGATTATGTTAGAAGAGAAAGTGAAAGAGATTATCGCGAAACAGCTCGGCGTAAGCCAGGCAGAGATTAAACCCGAGTCATCTTTTGTTGAGGATTTAGGTGCAGACTCACTTGATACGGTCGAGCTTGTCATGGCATTTGAGGAGGCATTTGGCATCGAGATACCTGACGAAGATGCAGAGAAAATCTCTAAAGTTAAAGATGCGATTGCATATATTAATAATAAGAAATCTTCAGCATGATATATAGGAGAAGAGTTGTTGTCACAGGGATAGGGCTTATTACACCTCTTGGAATAGGTGTGACGCCCTCATGGGACAATCTTGTTCAGGGCAAATCTGGTATTGGTAGGATTACGTTTTTTGATACATCTCACTTTCAGACACAAATAGCAGGTGAGGTAGAAGGTTTTAACCCTGAAGATTATATTGAGATAAAAGAGATAAAGAAAATGGATCGGTTTATCCATTTTGCAATTGCTGCAACAAAAATGGCATTGGATGATTCCGGTTTGAAGATCAAGGATAGTAACGCAGAGAAGATAGGTGTCATTATCGGATCAGGCATGGGAGGTCTCTACGCAATTGAACATTACCATACAGTATTACTTGAGAAGGGACCAAGAAAGATATCCCCCTTTTTCATTCCCATGTTAATAATAAATCTTGCCTCAGGCCAGGTATCTATAAAGTTTGGCGCAAAAGGACCTAACTCTGCCATAACTACAGCATGTGCGACAGGGAGTCACGCGATTGGTGATGCGTTTAAAATTATTCAGAGGGGAGACGCAGACGCGATGGTTGCTGGTGGAACAGAAGCAGTGATAACACCTCTGGGTGTGGGTGGATTTAATGCCATGAAGGCGCTTTCTACAAGAAACAACGAGCCTGAAAAAGCGAGCAGACCTTTTGACATTGATAGAGACGGCTTTGTGATGGGTGAGGGTGCAGGTATTGTGATACTCGAAAGCCTTGAAAGTGCTTTGGAGAGAGGTTCGAAGATATATGCAGAGATAGTCGGATATGGGATGTCTGCAGATGCATATCATATTACTACTCCTTCTCCAGGCGGTGAGGGCGCTGCAAGATGTATCATGATGGCGTTGAGAGACGGAGGAGTTAATCCTCATGATATAGATTATATAAATGCCCATGGTACCTCAACAAAACATGGAGATGAACTTGAAAGTAGTGCCATTAAGACAGTGTTTGGTGAGCATGCCTATAAGATCGCAATTAGTTCAACCAAGTCAATGATAGGTCATTTGCTCGGCGCTGCGGGAGGTGTTGAGGTAGCTCTTACTATTCTTAGTGTATATAATAATATTGTGCTCCCTACAATTAATCTGGATAATCCTGATCCTGAGTGCGATATAAGTCTTGATTATGTACCACATAAAGCAAGAAAAATGACGGTTAATTATGCCTTATCCAATTCTTTTGGGTTTGGCGGAACCAATGCCTGCCTGTTGTTTAAGAAATTTACGTAAAAATCAAAATAGTATTTTAAGATAACCTATCATGACATTGTTGAAATCAGAAAATACTCTTGAGTTAGAAAACCGTCTTGGTTATTTTTTTAAAAATAAAGAGTTTCTCATAGAGGCTCTCACACACAGGTCTTTCTCTCATGAGACTCCGGAAAATTCAGATACCCATAATGAAAGGCTTGAATTCCTTGGCGATTCTGTACTTGGATTTGTGATAGTTGAGTATCTTTTTTTGTCTGATAATCGTTTTGCAGAATCGAGTATGGCAAAGATAAAATCCTATCTCGTCAAGGAATCTATACTTTCTGAAATTGCGAACGTTCTTTCTCTTGGGGAGTACCTCAGACTTGGTAAAGGTGAGGAGGCCACAGGTGGAAGAATCAAAAAATCACTATTAGCCGATGCGCTTGAGGCTGTTTTAGGGGCAGTTTACGTTGATGGTGGTTATGGAACAGCGAAGGAACTTATCTTAAGGTTATTCAATGAAAAAATAAATGCTATCATAATGTCAGGTGAATTTCATGATTTTAAAACAGAACTCCAGGAAAGAACACAGCTTCTTTTTAATGTTCTTCCTGAATACAGGGTGGTGAAACAGGAAGGTGCAGAGCATAAAAAGATCTTTACAGTTGAAGTCTTCATATCCGGAGAAAAATTTGGCAGAGGGTCAGGAAAAAGTAAAAAAGAGGCTCAGACCATTGCTGCGAAAGAGGCACTATCCAGATTTCACATGCCAACTGGTTAAAAGACTGGCAGAATTCTTTTAAAACCTTCTTTTACAACAATACTCTTTTTGTGAGCATAACCAGAGGCCATGTATTTTGTTGTATGAATTATTGCAAATTGTCCTTTTTTATTTATCACAATAACCCCTGCTTCCCCACCTATTTTAGAGAGTCGTCTCAGCGATAACATTGCTGCCTTATAAGGCGTCATGTTCTTCAAGTTCATGCAAATCTCTTTTGCAAGAGAGAGTCGTATTATATTTTCACCAATGCCACTGCATGCAATGGCACCTGCTGAATTTTCTGCATATATGCCAGCACCAATAATCGGCGTATCACCGACTCTTCCGGGAAGCATTGCGGGTATTCCACCGGTTGATGCGCCTGCTGCGAGGTTTCCATACATATCGAGTGCGACTGCTCCGACTGTTGAGAAGTACTGTTTGAAAATGTTGACCAATTTCCTTTCCTTTTTCTTTGTCTTTCTCAGCTTTTCTAATGACTTTTTATCGGGTTCAGGCAGCAGGTCAAGATTATTTTTATCTGCGATCTTTTTTGCTCCTATATGAGTGAGCGTTACATGAGGCGAATCCATAATGAGTTGTGCGACCTTAATTGGATTTCTTATTCCCTCAATACCAATTACTGATCCTGCCCTCAACTTTTTTCCCTCCATAATAGATGCGTCCAGTCTTCTCACGCCATCAAATTGCAGATTCCCACCGGCACCTGCATTAAAGATCCCGGAATTTTCAAGAACCATTATTGATTCGATAACCGCATCTACAGCCGTTCCACTATTTCGCAGTATTGTATATCCTGATGCAAGAGACTCAGAAAGTTTTTTCAATGCATTCTTATCAGGCTTTCTCTCTCCAGCCCCTCCATGAACAGCTAAGAGCATATATACCTCCTTTTGTAATTACTATTAGTGTACCCGATTGACTTTTCAAAGAAAAATACTTTATATGGAAAAGAACTTTTATTAGATAGTTTCTAAATGAGCTGGTTATAAAAAACTTATAGAATCCATAATTTTCTTGACGGGATACTTTTAAAAATAATAATATCCAGATAAATTTAAGTTAAAAAAACAATATTATGAAATAATGGAGGAGGAAAAAATGAAAAAAAGCAAGGTATCTTTAATTATTATTGTATCCATTATATTTTTATTTGTTGGTATATCTGTGAGGACTGCAACTGCAGATATGATTGATGAAATAAAGGCTGAGCTTGAGAGCCCTAGCTGGCAAACCCGTTTAGCAGCAGTAGAAAAGTTGAAAGGTATTAAAGACGAAAGAGCGTTTAACCTGCTCATGGAAATCGCTGATACGTCAGTGGAATATTGGCCAATTAAAGTTAAGGCAATGCTGATACTCGGCGAGATCGGTAACCCGAAAGCGATAGAATTATTGTTAAAGGTATTTAATGACGCATTTCTTAACAGTGAATGCCCTTCAATAAAATCCCATGCAGCTATTGCTCTTGGGAATTTCAACAAAGACAAGAGGGTGGTTGATGCCCTTATTACCGGGATAAATAATGGAGAAACTCTTACACGGGAAGCATCAGTGCAGTCACTGGGTAAAATCGGTAATCCCAAGGCTGTTCCTTTTCTCATTTCTGCATTAAATGATAAAAGTTTTGCGGTGAAAATAAGTGCAGTAAGAGCACTCGGGAAAATCGGGAATCCTCAAGCTATTCCCTCTCTTCAAAAGATTGCAGAGAGTGATAATGATCCATATATGAAAAATGAGGCAATATCTGCATTGAAAGAACTGAGAATGTAAAGTTTTTTCCCAGTTTTTATAGGGAAGATTATTTCACATAAATCTTTAATCCTTCTGATAATGCTCCGTCCAGACCAATCTCATTTCCCCATTCATCATATACTTTCTTCGAAGACTCTATATCTTTGAGGAGTCCTGCATGTATAAGGGCATGTTTGACGGTCATGCCAGGTAAGATATTAACCGGTGTGTCATTCACATAAACTTTCATATTATTGAATTTCTGTAATCCTCCCCTCTACAGTAGGGTCTATTCTTTTCTTCTCTTTTATATATTCTATAACCACATCTCTCAACCACCTGCCTGAATCACTGTATACAACCTTTTCACCTTTCATTACACCTCCAATAATGGAAAAATCCCCCGATGCCTTTATCGCTTCTCCAAAAGCTTCATATCCGTCACCCCCTGCTGCGAGGAAGTCGTTGGTTGCAACAATATACTCCTTATCGGGATCTATTGGTTTATTGGCAATGAGAATTTCATTTACCTTCTCACCTGTTTTTGCAGACCTTTTATATTTAAATGAAAGACCCGATACCTGTGGGAATCTCCCTGCTCCTTCTTCTATTGCTGAAACACCATGCTCTAATGCCTTTTTAATCTGTTTTCCGGTGAGTTTGATTGCAACTATATAGTTATCAAAAGGCAGGACAGAATAAACATTTTTTACTTTCACTTCGCCTTTTTTGATGCTTGTTCTTATGGTGCCTCCATTTATGATTGCTATATCAGCACCTGAGGCATATCTCATTACATCAGTAATGAGGTTGCCGAGATTCGTTTCTTTTCTTCTCACGTTTTCTCCATCAAGATCAACATCAGCATCTCCTACTTTCTCATTTAACACAGCATCAACTTTTTGTTTATATTTTTCTACAATTGCCAGAACAACATTGTCTTCCTTACCTGTTTCTGGTTTGATCTCCTCCAGATAACCATTAAACTTTGTTATCTTTCCGTCTTTTACAGTGAGGTCTAAGACTCCGAGTGCCTTTGCATGTTCCCATGCCTGAACGATTATAGTGTTCCCAACACGGACTGGTTTTTCGACTTTTGTGTGTGAATGACCACCCACGATTACATCTATTCCTCTAACTCTTTCAGCAAGAATCCTGTCAGCATGATGACCAATATGAGAGAGGATAATAATAATATCAGCCTTATTTTTTAATTCCGTCACATATTTCTTGGCAGTGCTTTCTGAAGAGAAAAATTTCAAACCCGAAACATTTCTCGGATGTGTTGATACAGGCGTATCTTCAGTGACAATACCAATAACAGCTACTTTGATGCCATTGATGTCCTTTATCATAAAAGGTTCAAGCATATCGAGTCCCTCAACATTTGCTCCAAGGACAGGGAACTTTGCCTCTGAGATTCTCTTTTTAAGCACATCCTGTCCAAAATCGAATTCATGGTTTCCAACAACCATGGCATCAAATTTCATTGTGTTCATCAGTTCAATAACAGATTCTCCCTGAGAAAGATTTGCCCAGTTATTGCCCTGTATCATGTCTCCTGCTGAAAGCAATAGAGAAGGTTTTTCATTGAGAAGTGCATTCATTCTGGCAGTAAGATACGCAATACCTCCGAGCATTTCGTCTGAACCAAATGGGTTATATGGTTCAGCGAATCCATGGAAATCATTTATATGAAGAATTCTTATTTCACACTGTTCAGCATGAACAGGAGATAAAGACAAGATAAATAGAAAGATGAAACATATGACTGAATTCAAATTTTTCATATAAAAACTCCCTTCTAACAAACTTTTTTATTATAACATTCTATTGTAATTAATCAGGCAGAATGTCCTGTCAGTAAGGCAGGTTGCCCGATGATATTGCTCCTTCACTTCTCCTTTCGCCTGGTGAACGTGCGGATATCATAATAAAAGCAAATCAGAGCACGAAGAACTACCGCCTGCTCTCACTTCCTTACAGCCGGGGTGGTGGAAGCATGGCACAGCAGATAACACTCATGACGGTCTCCTATAAAGGAAGCCGCATCAACGATGCTATACCCTCAATTATCAATCCCTCTGCAGTCAGGATCAATCCTGCAATAACGAAAACCGAGCAGCTCTCTTTGAGCATGGGACAAGGAAAGGGATACATTAACGGTATTTCCTTCGAGATGCTGAGCGACGGCACCATGAAGGCAGCTGAAATCCATTCGATGCTGGGAACTTACGAGATTTGGGAGATTATCAATCAAAGCGGCATGGACCACCCATTCCATCAGCATGTCAACCCATGCCAGGTCTTGTCCGTAAGCGGAGGTGACTCCGGATATGCATCTTTCTATACAATTGCTCCGGCCTGGAAAGATGTAGTAGTGATTCCGAAATGGGGCAGAGCTAAAATTCTTGTACCTGTAATGGATTACGACGGGATGGCCATGTTCCACTGCCATATCGTCGAACACGAAGACATAGGCATGATGGGTCTGTGGCATATTATGGGAATGATGTAATGGAGCGTAGAAAAAAAAGGCAATTTGCCTTACTGGTAGGGCAAATTGCTTAAGAGCAATCACTTTTTATTCGTTATATTTTCATAAAATCAACAGGTTATATCCTGGCATTTTTTTTGCTTTCTTAGTATCACATACGGAAGATAGAGCAACCTGGCCGATATGAAGAATTTAAAAGTGCAGACATAGACTTTTGTCCCAGAGGAGACAAAGACGTTGATGGTTGACAAAAAGGCGAATAAAATCAGATTCATTGAAAACGTTCTTTTAAAACATGCTTCCAGACGTGATGATTTTGACAAGGAGGGGAAAATATCGATATTGAAACCATATTTAAGATGTACTAAATGTAATAAACTTCTTGCCAAGCCAAATGTAAAAGGAAAAATTGCGGCCCAGATCAAATGCCCGCGATGCGGTACGGTAAATGAAATATAAAGAATTGGAACGATTGTGATCTAAGAGAAAAAATAAAGAGCTTCACGAAAGCCGATGACAGGATAAACCTGCATCGGCTTTTTATTTGGAGACTGAATTTTTGCTAAGCAGACATGGAGAAAACAGATGAGGCTAAGGAGGTGATGAGGAAAGGCTAACGAGGCGCTTAAAATCTAACAAAATGAAAAAGAGGTGGTGTCTAAAGAGCATAGTTTAGCTTACTTTATATGAGAACAAAATTGTAAAAAGTGTACCTGTAGTGCTGTCTTAGATAGAGAATACGCTTAAATGTGAAAAGGAGGAAACAATGATAAACCGACAATGGTTTTTGAGGTATTTTGTAATAGCGGGCATTGTTCTGGGGTTCCTTGCATACATAGGAGTCTCGGGGACAATGGCAGCGCAGATACCTATCCCGGGAAATAGCATCCCGAAATATGTCGATTTTATTTCACCATCTGCTGGATCGAACCTTGGAATCTATAATGCAACGGCAGGCGGGAGTTTCACGGTAAATGTGGACGAAGCCATTGCCAATATTTTGCCGACCACGTTTGTACTACCAAATGGTCTGACATACGCTGGCACTTGGACATGGCAGTACAGCATAGCTGGAACTACCTATCCTGTTGGCGGGCGCGATACCTATCTCGGGCCTGTAGTCGTGACTCAACGCCATAACCCGGTCTCGGTAACCTACCTCAACAACCTGGGTTATGCCAATACTAGCAATGTGCTTTTCTACGCGGCCTCTGTTGACCAAACAATTCACTGGGCAGACCCGCTTGGGTGCATGATGACCCCAGGTTGTAACCGCTTCCTCAACTACGTTGGACCAATCCCGACTGTGACCCACCTGCACGGTGGTGAGGTACCCTCAGATTTTGACGGGACTCCGGATCAGTGGTTTACTAATCCAATGGGGATTAAAGGGCCGAGTTATAGAAGTGATATGAATTTCGCAATTCCTTCAAATGGCGCAGTTTACACTTATCCGAATGGTCAGGAAGCAGCGCCGCTCTGGTTCCATGACCACGTACTTGGGGTAACACGTCTGAATGTTTACGCAGGTCTTGCAGCCCTTTATATGCTCACTGACCCGCTCAATGAGCCGGCAGGTCTCCCTGCACCGGTACCGATCGCTATCCAGGACCGTATGTTCGATACAAACGGTCAGCTTTATTTTCCGAATCTCGGTATCAATCCGACCGTTCATCCTTTCTGGATACCTGAGTTCTTTGGTGATGTGATCGTAGTCAACGGCAAGAGCTGGCCGAAGATGCAGGTTGAGCCGCGGCGTTATCGGCTTGTCCTTCTCAATGGGTCCAATGCCCGTTTCTATACGCTTTCCATTTCCGAGAGCACTGGACGTAAAACGCGTGGAAGCAGGCCAGGACCGGCTTTCTATCAAATTGGTTCTGACGGCGGTTACTTAAACTCTCCAGTAATGCTGAATCAAATAACCATAGCCCCGGGTGAAAGGTCTGATGTCATTGTTGATTTTTCGGCATTTGCTGGGAAGAATCTTATTATGAAGAACTCTGCTAAGGCACCTTTTCCAGCAGGCACACCTGCAGATCCCCAGACAGTGGGCCAGGTCATGATGTTTCAGGTGTCAGCAACTCCGGTCGCAGATGCAAGCTGTAATCCTGCCCTTGGTGGATGCGCACGCCCGACTCCCATTGTTGATATAAAACCAGCTCAGGGTGCCGTACCTGTCAGACGTTTGACCTTGAATGAAGTAATGGGTGCGGGAGGTCCACTCGAAGTGCTCGTTAATAACACAAAGTGGGATGGACTGTTGTCAGCCAATATTGCAAACCAGTTCGCCGATGGCATAAGCGAATTGCCTCGTGTTGGAGCAACAGAGATATGGGAGATCGTCAACCTGACGGCAGATACGCATCCAATCCACCTCCATCTGGTGCAGTTCCAGCTCATCAACCGTCAGGACTTTCAGACGAGGAATTACCAAAAGGTCTACAACGCTGCATTTGGAACTACCGGTACAGCACCATTACCAGTGGGCTGTGTGGCTGGTCAGTACTGTCCTGCGTATGGTCCTCCACTGCCTTATGGAAATTGTTATGACCCTATAACAAAGAATCCTATCCCAGGCGCTGTTTGTGGTGGTAATCCTGATGTTACCCCATTCCTTGGCGCTATTAGATTACCAGATCCCAATGAGGTGGGCTGGAAGGATACATTCAGAATGAACCCGGGTCAAGTAACACGGATAGCAGTGCGCTGGGCACCGCAGGACATACTGGCTGGTGGAGTAACAGCAGGAACTAACCTCTATCCCTTTGACCCGACCGGTCTGACGCAATATGCGGTAGATAGCTTGGGAGTTCTTGTTAACGGGCCGGGGTATGTCTGGCACTGTCATATCCTTGATCACGAGGACAATGAGATGATGCGGCCGTACTATCCAGTACCCTAGTACAAGGGAATAGTTGGACAATGTGTTGGGCGGTGCTCAGATTGAGCACCGCCCAATTTTCATAAACAACATATGTATATTTGTACCATTGAAAAGCTGTTGAGAATAGAAGATGAATATAAGCGATAGAAGCTACAAAATAATAATCTCGAATCTATATTTTTATAAATAATCAATTGACAGAGAGGAGTCATAATCATGAGAGTTAGTGCAAAAGGCATAATAGTAGTTCTGATGATGATTTTTAGTCTTATAGCCATTACCGGTACAGCATTGCCAGTACCAGAGGCGCCGACTGGGCTAAAAGTCACAATTTCCGGAAAAGGTTTTTTACTGACATGGAAGGCATCAGCCAATGACCCAGGAATCGTGACAGGGTACGAGATTGCACGCGCGACTTTTGCGAGTGGGCCGTTCGAGACGATTGCAAAAGTAGACAAGGGAGTTCTCACATACCATGACTCAACTGCACAGCCTGAAATTATCTACTTTTATAAAGTTCGTGCAATGGCAGGGAAAGAATATTCTCCGTACTCGGACATGGTAACAGCAGAACGGCCAGGATATCCTGCAGATGAAAAAATTGAGATGAAAGACCAGAGGGACAGAGAAAGCTATAGTCTTGGGTATCAGTTCGGCGAAAACCTTAAGAAACAGGAAGTCGATCTCAACCTCGACATCTATGCTTCTGGAATCAAAGATGCTCTTGGCGGAAAAGACCCTCAGATGAGCCACGAAGAGATGCGTGCGACAATCATGGAGCTGCAGAAGAAGGTTACGGCCGCACGTCAGAAAGAAATGAAGGATAAGGCGACAAAGAACCTTGAGGAGGGCAAGAGGTTCCTTGCAGAGAACCAGAAGAAAGAGGGAATTAAAACCCTTCCCAGTGGCTTGCAATATAGGGTTATAACTGAAGGCTCCGGCAAAATGCCCAAGGCAGATGATACGGTAACCGTTCACTATAAAGGCACCTTAATTGATGGCACAGAGTTTGACAGCTCCTTTAAAAGAGGCCAACCTGCGACTTTTCAGGTAAACGGCGTTATCCCCGGCTGGACCGAGGCTTTGCAATTGATGAAAGAAGGTGCTAAGTTGCAGCTTTTTATACCTTCTGAGCTTGCCTATGGCGAGAGGGGCATGGGTTCCCGCATTCCTCCCAGCAGCACCCTTATCTTTGAAGTTGAACTGATCTCTGTCAAATGAATAAGGACAAAAAAG
>Ga0224506_10002867_pt1 | contig 11615 bp, 10 predicted proteins | sample SF_Jan12_sed_USG_2_FD_169108 | JGI IMG/M metagenome (GOLD analysis project Ga0224506, IMG submission 169108) | Sediment microbial communities from San Francisco Bay, California, United States - SF_Jan12_sed_USGS_8_1 | ecosystem: Environmental > Aquatic > Marine > Sediment | place: USA...
CTGGAGGCAAATTAATGACAAGCGAAATAACAAGAAACAGGACGAAGGCGATTACGAAGACTATTGCTCCTATCATTCTTTCACCTCCTCAATCTTGCGCTACGTGATTCGCTTGCGCGACTATTAAAGGTATGTGACTGTGGCACAACAGTAACATATTGTGTGTGGGGTTAAAATTTAACTTTTTTTCCATGCTAAAAAACGTTTGAGCTGATACCTGATGCGCGCGCGCGCACGTCTTTTAAAAAGACAAAAACCATAATGCGCACACAGAATTCTTATGCGTAGATTAGAGAAAGAGAACATAGGTAAAAAAAGGGATGAGTTGGCTACAACTTTATTCGCCAGAATTTCTTGCCGAGATGATAGCATACGCAATTATCACCTATGTCGTGTATTGGGTGATCAAAAAAGGTGTTTGGGCGCTCAGGAAAAGAGAACTCACTTCAACCGAAAAGCAGTTTCTCGCAGCGATCGAAATCCTCATATACGGTGTTATCGTTATCCTGCGCTCGCGTAACCTTTTGTGAAGGAACTAATTGCGCGCGCAGCATGTATGCACTATAATAGGCTGAGCAAGAATTGTTGATAGACAGGGTGCCCCTTAAACCGCAGAGTTGTATCCGATTTTTCCATAGTTCCGCTTGGCAGTCTCATGCAAATGGAGCTAACATTTGCTCCGTCTGGAACAAAGCGTACACCGTCTAAGAGCTCGCCTTTCGTAATCCCAGAGGCTGCAAAAACCAGTTCGTTGCCCTTAGCCAACTCATCTTCGTCATAAGTCTTGTTTACATCGACACCTTCTGCCATCAGCCTGCCCAGTCGACCAGGATCATCCTTTTCATCTCTCCAAACCTTTACAAGCATGGTGCCCCTTAGACATTTCACTGCAGTGGCTGCAATAGTTGCTTCAGGTCCAGCACCAGCGCCTATGAGAAGGTCAACTCCTGAACCGGGAATACTCGCAACGACAGCCGCTGCAATATCGCCGTCGGGAATCAAGATTATTCTTACGCCTAGTTTTCTTATTTTTTTCAGAATCTCCTGATGTCTTTCGCGCTCCAACATTATAATCGTGAAATTTTCAAGAGGCAACCCCTTTTCCTTGGCCACTGTGCGCACAATTTCTTCGACGGACATATCCAAAGAAATTTTGCCTACAGAATGCTGACCCGTCGCTACTTTGAAGTAGTATCCATCGTCTGGAAACACTTGAAAACAGCCAGCGGGTGCGCAAGCAATGGCGGAAATAGCGTCTTTCCTGCCTTTAGAAGCAGCAGTGCTGCCGTCAACAGGGTCTATCACAAACTCGACTTTGGGCCCCTTTCCGGTTCCAACTTTTTCTCTGCGCATAAATGCCGGCGCATTGTCTTTAGGTCCTTCACATGAAATGACTTCACCGTCAACTTCGGTTTGATCTAACACAGCCCTTGAAAACTCAATTGCCTTAGCATCTGTCAGATTCGGATCTCCTTGACCGACGTGCAAAGCAGCCCCAACAGCTCCGGCAATAGTGATTCTAGTCAAAGAAGGAGCGAGAGCTCTAAGAGAAAACAAAGTTTCACACCACTAACCCTTACTAACATGAGCCACTTGTAAATCGTTTTCGGGTACCACAAGCTATTCAATGCATGCATTGTATGCAAAGCATGTCAAAAGGAATTGCGCGCGCTCTCTTATGTCGGACATAGAAAATTTTGTGGCGGACATCGTGTCCGCTGAGAAAGTACCTCACACGCAAGGATCTTTACCTTTAGAAGTAGTTGTCCAAAGCAGGAAATTTCCGTCGACTACTTCTAAGCATCGCAAGGATCCCTGGACGCAAAGCCTGTTGCAACCTGGGTTAGAAGTAGTAGTGTCAACACAGGAACTCCGCACTACGCGCGCGCGAGTTCCGGGTTTTATTCCAGGTTCGAAATCACCCTACTCCGGGTCGTATATGCATACGGAAATAGTACGTCTCCATTTCGTCATACGGTTACACCTTGTATGCATGCTATCGCACAGTTTGTGATTCGCTTTGATTTATGCAGTGAAAAGTTATTGTAGACCTTTCTATCTATACATCATAGGGGAAACACGCGCGCGCGCAAGAAACTCAACGATGGGAAGAACTTACACGATTGGATTCCGCTAGATCCTGCCTCACAAGATTCAGATTTTGGAGTAATTCCAATTCAGGACCTGCAAATGGTGAAACTAATTCCAGTGCCACCCCAGAAAAAGTAGTTCGCGTAGTTGCGTCCATATTGCGCGATCGACAGGTTAGTTTACTTTTAAGCAATCGTGGGTGTTCCGAAACTCCCACCTTATTTATTTAAATTCTAGCTGAAGAAAAAGGGGCATTGTTCTTTAATACCAAATTCGTGGGAGGTGAGGTATTGCCAAAATCGTCTGTCAAGATTGGCTCTTCGATTATGATGGCGATGGCGGTCTTCGCTTTGGTCATTTCGCTTCTTTGGGTATCCATAACCGAGGTGAAGTTTGTGAGTGACTTTCTAGCGTATACTGGTCAGGATCTTTCTGATGCCTTAGCTGCGGGGTCTAAATCAGCAGAATTGTGGCTTGTAACGAAAAGACTGTGGGGCGTTGAATTGCTCGCAATAAGCCTTCTGACGATGTTCATAACTGCAAAGAGCTATGCAAGAGGCGAGAAAAGGTCTTGGTATGCTCTTCTGGTAACTGGTTGCATTCTTTGGGGAAGCTTGATGGGATACAAATTCGCAATCGGATATTTCCAGCTGACCATGAGCAGCATGACCTTCATAGTTGGAGCAATACTTTTTGCGATCGGTATAGCACTTCCAGCTAAGGCAATCTTGGGCAAGAAATCGACCTAAACGGTTCCCAACAAAATTAGCACGCGCAGCATTGGTATTGTTTGCGCTATTTCCCTATTGCCAATACTCTGATGTAGTCTGCCGTGTCTGCACACGTGTCTGCTATTCTTTCTAAACACTCCAAAAGATCTTTTAATATTAGTAATGTTGCGACATTGAGTTCCTTATCGTATTTCAAGAGCAATGCTTTTGCTTTTAAGTACTCGTCATCAACAATGTGCTCTTGCTCGTCAACCTTTTGAGAGAATTCCACCGCTTGAGGTCGGTTGATCCCAAGCATTTCTATGGATGTACTCAATAGAACTGAACCTTTCACCAGAGCTTCTGCTATTCTTACATTTGTATCCCAAATTTCCTTTGGAAATTTTGTGCCCAGCAAAATCTTGATGTTTCTTGCTGAGTCCTTAACGTGATCAGCCATCACATCTAAGCGTTTTACTATGTGCATTAAGTCTTCACGGTATTTTGACGGTAAATCCCGCTTCGATAATGCGCCAAAAACCAATCTTCTAAGCTCATCGATTTCCGCCTCGTTCAAAAATAATGTTTCTATACGCTCTTCCATCTTCGTACTCTTGCCTTCAGGAAAAGCTATTATGATGTCCCTTAGCTCAGTCACTGTTCTTATCGCCGTTGTTATCTGCTTCTCCGCGAGGTCCATTGTGTTTGATTTAGAATCCTTTCGCAACAAATCAAACCAGGACAACTAATTCACAACTCACAACAAAAGAATTATCTACACCAACTATAAAAGAACTGAGGATAGGGCACGTGCCACCGGTCATTCGTCACAAAAATCTGATCCTTGCCTTGATCAGCCTATATTTTTTCATATCCTCAATTGTTTTCATTAAAGAGTCAATTGTTTTGATGGGTCAAGATAGGATTCGAGACTTTTTGAGTTCAATAAACGACACAACGACAGGTGTGTTTGCAGGCTGGTTTGGCACCGCTCTCTTACAGAGCAGCGGCGCCTTTGATTCCATAATTATCGCCTTTGTATCCGTCGGTGTGATGCCAACATATGTTGCTGTAGCTGCCATCATAGGAGCCGAGGTTGGAACAACTGTGACCACCCAACTCGTCTCGGTCTTCGGCTATATTAGAAAAGAGAGAGAAAAATTCAAAACTTCATTTCTAGTGGCGATGTTACATTACTGGTACAACTTTTGTTCATTGCTAATTTTCTTTGCCCTCGAACTATTTTTCAAAGTCTTCACGTACATAGCTCAGACTGGTAGTTTATTCTTCTCTAGAATACCCGGAATATCAGCAATTCCCTCAATCTTCAATTTAATCACGCCGTGGGTAAACTTTTTGCTTCAATATATCCCAGCTTGGACAGGGTTGATAGGAGGATGTATTCTTTTATTGATCTCTTTGAAAAGTAGCGAGAAATATTTGTCAGCCGCATTTGCCAGTGAAGTGTCAAAAAGCTTGATTCGGTCAACATTTGGAAGCGCTTCGAAGGCTTTTTTTGCTGGTTTAATTTTCACTATTATTGTTCCTAGCACATCTGTCATGGTTTCGATACTTATTCCTTTGGTTACAACCGGAATCATTGACACTACCTATTACATCTTACCGTATATCCTTGGCGCTAATATCGGCACCGTCTTCGATGTTATGATAGCGGCCTTAGCAACAGGAAACCCCGCTGCAATTGGAGTTTGGCTTATCCACCTGACGATTAACATTGTTGGAGCTTGTATCTTCTTGCCGTTGCTGAAGCCATTCGGCGCTTCAGTTCAAAGTGTTAACAATTTTCTTACGTTCTCAAAGAAACGAACAATAATTTTTCTTGTTTTGAGCAACGGAATACCTGTCATTATTCTAATATTAGGCATATTACTGTAATAGCGCGCGCATTAACATAGATTATAACGAAACACAATTGTGCGCGCATAATCATCAGCGCGCGAAGAACTACTTGTAGGATTTGGGCTTGCCTAATTGCAGGCTTGTCAGAAGCTCGGCGTAGGCTTCCAAGGCTCTGTTTTTTTCTTCCCCCTTAAGCAAAGCTTCTATCTCTTTGCGTCTACAGATTAACTCACTCTTGATGCTCTGAACGATTTCAAGGTCGTTCATGTTTCTCTCCCTCAACATATGCGCTCACGCACTACAACTTTTCTTTGAAACCCATCATTTGTTTTATCAACATGTAGAGATATTTCCAAGTATGTGGATTTTCGGGTCAACGATTCGAACAACAAAGCCATGTTTTAGCTTTTTGTGTCAAGAATAACAAGGCGCGTCAGCTTAGATTTAACGTGCATACTAATAGTGGTTGCGAGCTTACGACTTCTGTTTATTTTTCTTTCATGACGTGAAAGACGAGGGCTAGGGCACGCGTGGGGGATTAAATTTAATCCAACCAACGGTCAAAATCTATCCCCAACACAAACCTACAGCTATTCTTTCCAGACCTTGGCTACGTTTTTGGCCACGAATGCGCGCGCGCGCATCAATAGTCGGGGGCGTCTTCAATTCGGGAGAACAGTAAAAGTAAGGTTCCGGCAGCCAAAGGGACAAAAGCAACAAACATTATCTCCACAAAAAAGCGGTTAAGAATCAAGCCACGAAACCAATAATGTATCTCAGATCCTTTCGCTATTTCTTCAAGCCAAACAAAGCTAGCCAGCAGTAACGGAGTTAACACTGCCACAAGAATGTAGCGTTTGAGACTCAGCCCTTCCCCTATTTCAAATCCTTCCCGCGACCAGTCGCGCGTCCACGTGAATTATTTTTTCTAAGTCGCTTATTTTTTTTTGCAGACGCCACAATAAGGTCTGCATTATTGCACTAACCACGCGTATAGAAGATATACAGGAAAAAAGGTGGGTGCACGGTGCGCGCGCATAGGGAGGGATTGATACAAGAAAGAAGAGTCCCAGTAGGGGCAACTCTTCTATAAGATGATTACTCACCTCCTTTCTGAAAGTGTTAGCGGAAGAATTAATAGAACTCTTAGATGTGGAAAAACAACTGCTCTCATCAAGTGTTTACTTTGATACATTCTATCAGCTCTAGCCTACATCAGGTTCGATGAGCTTTCCATGATTCTAATGTTCAGTCAATTATTTTATGGATAAATAATTCAAATAAGTTTAATTTTATTCAATAGGATAATCCTCCTAAAAGCTAATATACTCATTGATATCTAGCATAGTGTTCTGAAATGAGAAAGGAGGAAGAAAAAATTAAGAGAGTAATTGCGACTGCGATCATAGTATTATTTGCGTTGCCAATGTTTCAAGTAAGCGCGTTGGTAAATGTTACAAACGAACCAGCTGTGTCACAAACAGAAACATCGCAAGACGTTCTAATTATTAACGATGCGCATAAACTTGCCTATTTTGGATGGTACATGGCTTCTGAAATGCCTTCCACAGGATGGGATCTGTTGAACAGTAGTTTAGTGTGGGCAACTAGCTATATTCTCCAGAACGAGACGAAGATTGTGTTCTTCACTTTGGATGGAACAGTTACCCCTGAGCCCGGAAACGAAGATGCAGCGGCCGTTTACGACTGGCTGGGTAGCGCAGGATACATGATAGAAAATATTGAGTTGCACCCTATTGGAGACGCTGGAACATTGCCCTCCACATACTACGAGGGTTTTGATCTTGTACTTTATTGGAACGTGGAGGGAGTTGATTCGACAAACATCGTTGCCTCGGGAGTTCCATTCATCACGGTGTCCGCCCCGCAGAGTGCAGACATGGAGATAGGAACTGGCATGTACACTTCGTATGAGGAAAAAGATGTTTTCCACGTTGTCAACAACAATTATTATCCAACTCAAAAGTATGCTTTAGGTCCTTTGCTTTTCGAATCTGCAATTGGAGCCGATGCTACAGAAGCCACAACGCATGGAAAAGTGTTGGTCAAAGCAGAAGTGGAGAGTGTTGGTCCTCAAGTTGAAATGTCTTTGATGCAGGACATTGAGGTGTCAGACGATGGAAGCGCCAACATGACTTTTACACTCAACATTCTTGAAGGACCTCTTACTGAGATGTACTTGGAAAGCTTTTTCACTGAACCACCAATTGATCCAGGAGTGGAAGTTCCTATGCCGGAAAACAAGACTGAACCTGTAACCGCGGAGCTAGAAGAAGATGTTGTGGACAAGTCATTGACTGGTGACATAAATGGCGACGGAGCCACAGACATAGCGGACATCGTCATTGCGGCATTGGCCTTCGGAACCCAACCAGGAAACCTCAAGTGGAATCCGGACGCAGATCTAAATCCGGACCACCTCATAGACATCGTTGACCTCGTCATAATAGGCGTAAACTTTGGAGGCGAGCGGCCGCCACCGCCTCAAGTGACCTTGCCAGTTAAAGAAGTGTTCCATCAAGGAGTTGTTATTGAGCAAGCTGTTCTGCTAGGCTTTGAAACATTAATAGATAATACGAAGATACTGCCACGGGGTGTAAACAATGAAACTCGGATTTCATTAAAATCCCACTCTCCTCAACTTGCCAAACTTGAAGAGTCAATCTGGCGAATCAAGGTTGGGCCTCAGGATGAGACGGCTGCTAACGCATCAGGTGAATTCACGGAAACAAAAATTCAGTATATTCAGCAATGTCTTCGAGGGTTGCCAGGCGACCAGGTTCAACTGATTGATTGGGCCATTAGGATTAAGTTACCACCCGAAGCTGATTTTCTCAATATGGAGGCACTTGACGGATTGAATTGGACCATAGATTTTGGCGGAGGCAGCTACATGGAATCCAAATTGACAGCAACTGAGAAAGAAGTTGTTGTAGATGAAAAAATGAAGGTAACCGAATATGAAATGACTGCGACAGAAGAATATCTCAAGACGGCTTTCTCTCAATACAAGGCATTCAAAATCGAATACAATCTTGGCAGCTCCCCAGCCCAAATTGAATCGGTGAAAGAACCGTGCACTCTAGGCGAAGATTGGGAAAGAACATTCACGTATACAATTGGTTACGGGTCCTATACACTGAAGTGGCCACCCCCTGGAACGACCTCTTCGCTGACGGCAAGAGTGACGCTAACACCAAAAATTCCTATTTCTTGGTATGTCGGTTGGCATTTTCACACGTTCAGGCTTCAATGGTTCAGAACCGAAGTAACTGTAAACCCTTCCATAAGAGTCTCGGCCTTTGCAAGCGCTACAGCCAAGCTCCATGAAACTTGGGGTGTTAATTTAATGACTTTTAGCATCCCATTTGCATTCCAATATTCGTGGTTTGTCCGTGTATGGGGTCATGTCAAACTAGCAGTTACGGCTGGAATCGACGCATATGCAGATGGAAAATCATCCGTTACAACTTCAGTTACAGCTACTGCAGGGTTTAACGCAGGCGTCAAATGGATAAGGGATCAAGGTTGGAGCGAAATATGGAGCCGTTGGGGGGCGGGCAGTAAAACGGGTCCCACCATAACGGCCACAGCAGCAGCCTGGATGAATGCATGGGGTGGCTGCCGACTTGCGTTAATGTTCTACGATGTTGCAGGACCTTGGGTTCAAGCTACTGCTTTTGCATGGATATCTACAAGCTACATCCCACCGAATTATAGCTGGTCGATTCACCTAGGGCTTAATGAACAGGCAGGGGTCACAATTACAGGGTGGCTCAGGAAAATTCTAGGATTGAGTGGTTGGTCGACTGGAGTCAGGACTGAATGGTTGGCGCATTGGCAATGGCCACCACCGTGATCGTTGGCGACGTGTTTGTTATGCGATTGCAAAGACGTCCTTGAAATATAACGCGCACGCTCATTTTCTTGGAGCGCCCGCAAACTTCCCCTTTTTCTCTCTTAAACAAACAATCAGAGAACCAGTCAAATGCATGTATGCATGCTGGTTTCAGGAATCTGCACCGTCCAATAATGAAGACAGACGTCCTATCCTTCTCTATGGAATTGATTTCTTCTAAGCATCCCAAAAGGTTCTTCTTTTGCTGTCTTTCGTTATCTCCTTTTGCATGCATGAAATGATCCCACTAGACACGCATATAGGGGTCAGAGAATTGTGTGAGTGTGGGTAAGAATTAAGAAGGTTGATGCTTATTCTTGAAGAGGGGATGACGATATGGTGAAATCTGAAGATAGGATGATTGGTTATTGTGGGTATAACTGCCATCTCTGTGCCGCTCGGTCAGACGACATCAATGTCAGAAGGAAGCTGGTTGATGCGTGGCGAAAATACCTTGGTCACCAGCATTATACAGCAGAAAATGTTGCCTGTGAAGGATGCAAGAGTGAAGGTAATAAGATCGCGGATAAGCAATGCGAAGCTCGACCTTGCGCACGAGAGAAAGGCTTAGAGAGCTGTGCTCAATGCGATGAATTCCCATGCAAGAAAATGAGCAAGCTCATGGGGACTACCACAGGGCTACTAACATTTCTAGCTCCCAAGTTGAAGGACATTACAGAAGAGGAATTCAACCTCTGCGTTCAACAATGGAACAGCATGCCTAACCTAGTTAAAAAACTTGTTGAAGAAGGAAAACTGCCACCATTCATACTTGACAGAATATAGGTGACTACCTTAGCGCATGCATGCATACAAGCTCAAACGGATGCGCTCGGAGATTTTGTTTTGAATCTCGCGCTGAGACGTCCTGAATATGAAAGAGACTATCACTTACTTCAGAAAACTTTTGGTCACTCACGTTACCTTCTCTTGGTGAGCTTGGAAAAAAAGATCATGAGAAGACTTAAAAACTCGCGCGAATTTTAGGGAACGCGCGCGATCTTTTCTTATGTGCAATATGAAAAATAGAACTTAGTTCCATAAACCTTAAGGTAGTTCGCGACATCAGAATGGTGGGGTGTGCGTGCAACTAAAGTGCAAAACCATCTAAACCTCCACTTTGGTTGCTGAGAGAGAAAGGAGTTTTTCTGCGCACCCCACCCTTCAAACTTATTCAAGAGAATATGGGCTATGTAAAATTTGTTACATATGCACTTTTTTATGTTAGTGTATCCACGATTCATTTTCTTTCATTTGATACCTTTTGTTATGCTATGTCAATATGCGCTAGGTTAGGATATGGCGTATCTTCAAAAAACGACGTCCTATGAAGCGCCCAACATTCCCTCTTTTTTTGCAAAGTGTATATTAGCTTACTACCTTAAGCAAAGACCCTTTTCAGAAAAAGATTAATTGAATTCGCTGTGCGCCCCCGAATGAGAGCCGTCAGTAGCTGGTTCCAAAATACATTGCAACGTTTACCAAATCGACGATGTCTATTTGAAAATCAAGGTTCAAGTCTGAGAAGAGATCGTAGTCGCCTGTTTCTACGCTCCCACCGAAATGTATTGCTAGGGAGACGATGTCAACGATGTCAACCCTTCCGTCGCCGTTTGGGTCACCTGGATGCATCGGCTGAAAGACGATCGTGAGACCTGAAGGATCACTTTCTACACGCAAAGTATACACAATGACTCTAGGTAACGGAGGATCGGGTATAGGAAACGGATCAAGGGGCACCTCAAAAGGCATCCTTACCGTGTCATTTCCAAAAAACGCAACTATCCAGTCATATAGATCCTGAGTGACCGTGAGATTAACAGTGCTATCCGGAACTTCCCACTTAAATGTGTCTGTCCAAACCGGCTCCGTGCCGTAAATTAACGTTACCGTCACAGTGTAGGTGGTTGCCAGAACAGGCACACCCATGACCAACATCAACAAGCAAGCCAGAATTGGGAACAAATTCTTAAATCGCATAATTCAATTCTTCTCCATTCCTTTTATTATTCTTGTTTTTTAGAAATATAAGTGTTTCATTCTCGTCCAGCATATCCTCACAGAGGTACGCGCATGCAAGAAACTAAAATAGGGCGAGAAGAAAAGGCTCAAAGAATTGATCCAAGACAAAATAGCCCACAATCCCACCGCCATGCATGCATGCCCAGTTTGCAGGAGTAATCATCAGAGCCTAAACCTAAATTCAGATAATTTTCTTATTGCTCTGGTTTCGTTTCCATAATACGCCAGAACTAACTTGCAGTTTCTGCATAGATAAGCTGGCACATTGCCTGATTGATAAAAACGAAATGTATCCCCGGTTAGACTTTCCACACTTTCTTGCCACAAGCTATCAGCCATCCATTTATGTTTCTTAGTGCTCCACTGTAAGCCCCTCTCCTCAATTGGAATGTATCCTCTCTCCATTTCTCCATGGCACTCAGGACACGTCTTGATGCGCGCGCGTTTGGTGGTGTGCACTCTTTCTTCTCCCAAAGAAATCCCCAGTACTAAATAATTTCGGTTTTTTCTTATATCAGTTTAGGTTAACGAAAAAATCCTGATTTGACCAAAAGGAGTCAGCTTCTATTCAATAATGGATGAGCGCTTGCATGCATAACTGAATAAGACTAAAATGCAATCAATGAATCATAATTGAGAGGAGGTGGTGTGATGAGGACGCCTAGAATAATTTTTACAATAGTTATGCTTGTGCTGGCTTTCCTACTTTTTATAACTATGGAATCATCGACATATCAGATGCATCCTGACCTGAGAATAATTGCAGAAGGAGTTTACTCTGTTGGAATAGTTGTTGCAATGGGATTGGCTGGATTGCCTTGGATTTTTGATGAAGTGGAAGGCAAAAAATGAATTTGCGCGCGCATATTGCGGGCGCGCTCGTTTCCCGCTGTTGAGGAGTGCTAAGGTGGACAGCTAGAGAGGCTTGAAGAACCTCGTCGATCTGATCTTTAGCTCCTCAACAGTATCGGGGCTTTCAACTATCGCACGTGCTGTCGTTAGCTGGTTATTTC
>Ga0224506_10002868_pt1 | contig 11615 bp, 8 predicted proteins | sample SF_Jan12_sed_USG_2_FD_169108 | JGI IMG/M metagenome (GOLD analysis project Ga0224506, IMG submission 169108) | Sediment microbial communities from San Francisco Bay, California, United States - SF_Jan12_sed_USGS_8_1 | ecosystem: Environmental > Aquatic > Marine > Sediment | place: USA...
GTCTCGGACCTGCCAGAAGAGGAAGGTCGAGCGAACGCATCGAAGTATCTGGAAATGGTTGGCCTCGGGCACGCCCACGACATGTATCCCGGGCAGTTATCTGGAGGCATGCAACAGCGAGTAGGCATAGCCAGGGCGTTTTCTGTGAGTCCTGACCTGCTCTTGATGGACGAGCCATTCAGTCACCTTGACGCCATTACCGCCCGCTCGCTTCGTGAGGAACTTCAGGTCATGTGGAATGCGACCAAGAAGACCGTCCTGTTCGTAACCCACGACGTGATGGAGGCAGTCCAGCTTTCGAATCGGATCATCACCCTGGCCCACGGCGGGACGGTATTTGACGACACCACGATCGAGCTTCCATTCCCGCGCAAGGCCTCAGACCCGGAGTTCGCCGCTCAGCAAGCGGAAATCCTCGGACGTTTTGAAACCATGGAGCTCGAGCGAACGGCCGCCAAGGGGTAGGGAAACGCGTTGGGGACGGAGCAGCCGTGACCACAATCGTATATTATGCAATATCATCGAGATCGGAGCGTATATGACTGATCAGCCCTGGAAAACTGACCAGTTCTTTTCGAGTCCGTGGAATTACCTTCCCGAAGTAACCGAAGGGTTCAATTTCCCGGACAAGATCGAAATCCACGATGTCACGCTGCGCGACGGCGAGCAGCAGGCCGGGGTGGAGTTCACCGCCGACGACAAGGTTCGTATCGCCGAGGCTCTGTCCGCCTCGGGCATTCACCGCATCGAAGCCGGGCTCCCGGCCGTGTCCCCAGCCGACACCGAGGCCATCAAAAGGATGGTCGCTCTCGACCTCGACGCCGAGATCTACGCGTTTTCGCGATGCATGATCTCCGACGTCCAGTTGGCCCTCGACTGCGGTGTCAAAGGCGTCGTGATGGAAGTCCCCGCCAGCCACCACCTCATCGAGAAGGCCTACCAGTGGCCGGTCGAGAAGGCGATCGAAGCTTCGATCGAGTCCACCAAATTTGCCCATGACAATGGTCTCAAGGTTTCGTTTTTCCCGATTGATGCGACTCGCTCGACGATGTCCCAGCTACTCGACGATCTTGAGGCAGTCGCTACCGAAGGGCACGTCGACAAGGTTGCTCTGGTTGACACATTCGGGGTGATTTCCCCGCATGCGGTGAGCTACTACACGCGACGCGTCAGGGAGCGTCTCGGAGTTCCCCTGGAAACGCATTTCCACATGGACTTCGGCATGGGCGTGGCCAATTCGATCTTGGCCGTCGCCGAAGGGGCGTCGGTCATTCACACGACGGTGAGCGGTATTGGCGAGCGAGCCGGAAACGCTCCAACCGAGGAGACCGTTCTGGCACTCTTGACGATGTACGGCGTGGACACAGGCATCGATACGGCTACGTTCACGGACATTGCGCGACTGGTTGCCGAATTGTCGGGCGTGACCCAACCGTCGAACCGCCCCATCACCGGCGAAATGCTCTACAACGTCGAATCAGGGATCATCACGACGTGGGTCAAGAACGTCGGGGATGAGTTGACCGAACCCTTCCCGTACCGGCCCGAATTGGTCGGACAGAAATCTCCCGAGATCGTCCTTGGCAAGGGATCAGGACTTGATTCGGTAGCGATCTGGCTCGGCAAGAACGGTATCTACGACGCCGACACCAAAGATATCGAAGCGATTCTGGCGGAAGTCAAGGCCAAGTCGCTCGAGAAGAAGGGTCTCCTCGACAACGACGAATTCCTGGATATTGTCCGGGAAGCCTTTCCGGACAGGTTCTGATTTTGACCATAACCCAACGAGCAGGGAGCGGAGCACACGATGCGTGAAGCGTATTTCGGAATGAGTACCGACTGGAAGGAAGGCATCAACTGGGCGAACGTACGAGATTGGCGTCTTAAGCGAGCCCACGCTGAAATGGAAAAGGCCGGCCTCGGGGCGCTGCTTCTGTTCTACGACGAGAACATGCGTTATGTTTCGTCGACCTTGACGCCCGGATGGAACCGCCTCAAGCAGGGGCTGCGGTACGTGATCCTGACGGCCGGAAAGCCACCCATCGTTTACGAACAGGGCGACATCGGGTTCCATTTGAAGGAACACAACCCGTGGATCCCCGCTGAGAACATTCGTCACTCATACATCTGGATCAAGGGTGCAGTCGGTCCGGCCGCCGAACAACAAGTCACCAAGTTCGTCAATGCGCTCATGAACGATCTCGAAGAGGCTGGCGTCAAGGATATGCCACTCGGAGTCGACTTCATCGACATCAACCTGATGCGTGAGTTCGAGAAGCGGAATATCAACTGGACCGACGGCATGACTCCGATGATGAATGCCCGGGCCATCAAGAGCCCCGATGAGATCAAGGCGTTCCAGATCGTTGGCTCGATCTGTGACAAGGTTCACTACGAAATCACCAACTTCATCAAGCCCGGCATGAGTGAGAACGAGGTCGCCGCGTTCGGGTTTGAGCAGCTGTACGCAATTCCGGGCATGGAAGACGTCGAAGATGTCATCGTTTCGAGCGGACCGAACGCCTGGCCGAACTGGAGGAACTTCTCGGACCGAATGATCCGACCAGGGGAACTGGTCATCATCGACCTGGCGGCGCTCACCTGGAACGGTTTCAAATCGTGCTGCTACCGGACTTATTGTGTCGGTGGTAAGCCAACCGACGAGCATCAGGCGACCTACGACGCCGCCCACAGTTGGCTCTGGGACTCGATCGAAGAGGTCAAACCAGGGGTCACGACCGCAGACGTGGCGGCCAAATGGCCGTCCGCCAAAGAAGCCTGGGGCTACGAGGAAGAGGATCAGGCGGCAGCCAACAACTGGGGTCACGGCCTGGGCCTCGCCCAGTACGATCCACCGGTCATTTCCCGTATCTGGTCGCTGGATCATCCAGTCGAAATCGAAACGGGGATGACCTTTGCGCTCGAGACCCAGCACGGCAAGCTGCATGATCATGGGGTTCGGCTTGAGGAAATGCTTTACGTAACCGAAACCGGATACGAGATGGTCACGACCTACAAGCAACACGAAATCATCTCGACCGCCTGATCGGTGCTGCTCGATCTCGACGATGAAGTAGCGCAGGATCCCGGGCATACCGGCGGCAAAGCTGCCTGGTTGGCCCGGGGTCGCCGCGCCGGGCTTGCGGTGTTACCGGGGTTCGTTGTGCCGGCCGAGGCGTCGCGCGATGCGATGCGGCGGGGAACCGAAGCGATGGGTCGACGCGGTCCTGGTGGGGCACTACTGACCGTAAGTTCGGTCGCGATGGATGTTGATCTCGAGTCGGCAATCATGGACGCCGCCCGCGCGCTGGGGGACCCGCTCGTCGTCCGATCGTCGAGTGTTCTGGAGGCGGGAGGCGAGTGGGCAGGCGCCTTTACCTCCTACCTCGACATCCATCCCGAGGAAGCGCCGAAGGCGATCCGCGGATGCTGGGCATCGGCGTTTACCGTCCACACGCTCGATCGGTATGCCGCGGCCGACCTTGCGCCGGGTTCGATTCCGATGGCGGTGCTCATTCAGCCCGCCCTTGCCCCGGACTTCGGTGGCGTCGCCCGCCTGGTGGATGGAGAGGTGACCGTAACCGGGGTGGCGGGTTCCCCGGCACCGCTCGTTCAGGGCTGGGATCCAGGTGCCCACGGGAGGGTTTCTGCGTCGGGCATCGTGACTGGGGAATCAGCTATCGACCTGATGGGTCCTGACCTCATTGGTGCCGTATCGGCCGCTCTGCGAACCGCCTACGAGTTGATCGGGGCCAACTCGTGTGAGTGGGCTGCAGTCGATGGCGAAGTGACACTGCTCCAACTCATGCAGGTCGAAGAGCGGCCTTCCCTTGCTGTTGAGATTCCGGCGGCTTTTGAAGATCCGGCGATGATTGACCTCGCCAGACTGGTTCGCCGTTTTCCCGGTCCACTCGGAGAAGAGCTGGTTTTGCCATGGGCGGTGGCGGCTCCTGGTTACTTTCTTGCGCCAGTCGAACCGCTCGATCTCGATCCTCTGGAAGCGCTCTTGGAGGCAATCGAACAGTCACGGGCCCTGGTGTCGTCAGCATGGCGGACGACCAAGGCCAAAGGTAGCGACCGCGCCTCAAGCCTGGTGCGAGGACTTCGGGGCGACGAGACCGAGCGGGCGTTAAGCGCCTTTGCCGGATTGCGAGTCCCCGACCTCGATCAATCCCAAGCCGTACTCCGATTGCTTGAGACTGCCTGCCGGGGGCTCGTCGCGGCGGGTGCCGTAGCCGATCCACAGCTGGCCTGGCATCTGCGACTGGTAGAAGCGATCGCCATCCTCCGAGAGGGACGCGCGCCCGTCCTGAAATCGCGCATCGGGTTCGATCGATGGGAACCGTTCGATGCTGCGGCGGTCATTGCGCATGGCGAGCTAGGAGTCGGGGTGGCAGCGGCACCGGGTACCGCGGTCGGCCGTATGTGTTTTGTGTCGGATCCCCACGACGTGCCTCACTTTCGGCCGAGAGACGTTGTGGTCGGAACCCATCCGTTGCCCAACCTCGCTGCGCTCCTGTGGGACGCATCGGCCGTGATAACGACTGGTGGCGGCCCGGCCGCCCACCTGTTCGAATCGGCCCGGGCGCTCGGAATCCCGGCGGTGACCGGCCTCGACCTCGAAGCGCTGCTTGGCGGAGACCCGGCTCAAAAGAGCGGTCAGGTGTCACTGGCAGTCGATGGTGTAGGCGGACGGGCCTGGGCTACCGCTTGGTAGCCATCGTTGCTCCGCTGGTGCACCTGCGCCGGACTGAATCCGGTCGGTGGCCGACGCCCTAGATGTGCATGAGCACCTTTAGTGACGATGGGTCATGGACCAGGTCGAAGGCTCGGGCAGCTTCGTCCAAGGTCAGCTCGTGGGTGACGACGGTTTCCAAGGCGAGTCTGCCCGCGGCCGCCAGTTCGATCCCAGCCGCGTAGTCACCAATCAGCGCCGCTCGGGGGTTGTAGAGCGTGAGTTCCTTGTAATAGAGCTGGTAGTAGGGAAGCCCCTCGGTGCCACCAGTCAGGGTGCCAAAGACGATGACTTCGCCCCCGATGCCGACCAGCTCAATCGATTGGGCGAGGGTCTTCTCGTATCCGACGGCCTCGATTACCAGGTCAGGTCCACGACCCGAAGTGAGGTCAGCCAAAGCCGATGTCGCGTCTTCGGGTGCTGTGACCATCGCAGCGCCGTTGCGGGCGGCGAGATCGCGCTTCCATTCCGATCGGGTGATGCCGGCCACCGTGACCCCCTGATCCTGGAGGAGCTGGACCATCAATTGGCCAGCGACTCCGAGGCCGATCACTGCCACGACCTGGCCCGGAACCAGGGTTACGGCGCTGAGTGCATGCACGCAGGTACCGAGCACCTGCAACAGGCCGGACGCTTGCACCGATATCGTGTCGGGGACCGCCAGTACCGCAGATGTCGGGGCGAGGACATAATCAGCGAAGACGCCGTCGATTTCGCGGCCCAGGAGTCCGGCGTTCCGACAGAGGTGCGGTCGGCCTCGCGTGCAGAGATCGCAATGCCCGCAACTGCTGGCCGGGTCGATGAGCACACGATCGCCGGCCTGGAAGTCCGATTCCGATGGGGCGGCGACAACCTCGCCGATAACTTCGTGCCCGAGAATGCGCGGGTAGTCAACCGCAATCGCCCCAGTGAACACTTTGACGTCCGTACCGCAAACGCCGACCGTGATCGGTTTGATCAACACTTGATCGCCGGGTTCCGGCATCGGAACGTCGGCGATTTCGAGTGTTGAAGGTGCGGTGACTCTGACTGCTTTCATGGGCGGTATGTTGTCGATGGCATAACGGTGAGCCTACCCATTCGTGCCCAGCACGCTGCGGTCCCACGGGTCTCGGGAACGAATGTGCATCCAGGCTCGATAATGCGAACCGTAAGCACACTCGTCTGAGTGAGGTGGCGGTTCTGTCCGGACGAGTGTGCATCCAGGCTCGATATTGCGAACCGTAAGCACACTCGTCTGAGTTATGTGGCGGGGAGTCGGACCACCAACCGTGCTCCTCCGGTGTGATTCGCGTCGATCGTGATCGTTCCGCCGTGGCGCTCGATCGTTTCTTTGGTGATCGCCAATCCGAGGCCGGTCCCACCATCGGCGCGGTTACGCGCTGCATCGATGCGGCCGAAGCGTTCAAAAACGAGTTCGTGTTTTTCGATCGGGATACCCGGGCCGTCATCTGTCACGATCAGGACTGCCTCGCCGTCGGTCTCCTGAAGGCTGATGACCACCCTTTCAACCGCATGACGGCTGGCGTTTTCGACGAGATTGCGAACCGCCCGGCCCAACTGGACGCGATCACCGAAGACCTGGGCCGCCGATACCTTCGAGATATCGACGACACCGCTCGGTAGGTTGGCGACTTCGCGAAAAACCACATCGTCGAGGTCGACGGGCGTCTTGACTGAGACGGTCGAGTTCGCATCGGTCTTGGCGAGTTCGAGCAGGTCCTCGATCAGCGTTTGTAGTTCGACGACCTCCTCAAGCACGCTTTCGAGCTGCGGGTTTTGTCCCATCGACAACTCGACCTCCAGCTCGGTTCGCATCCGAGCCAGAGGGCTGCGCAGCTCATGAGAAGCGTCACCGACGAAACGCTGCTGACGGCCGACGGCTTCGTCGAGTCTTTCCAGCATCCCATTCATGGTCTCGGCCAGTCGGCTGATCTCGTCTTCGTTCTTGGGAATTGGAACCCGACGATGCAGATCGGTGGCTCCGATGTCGGCAACTTCAGCGCGGATCGCTTCGACCGGGTCAAGTGTTCTTCCTACCAGCCACCACACCAGCGCAGCCAGGGACGCCGCGACAATTGGAATGGTCACCAATAGGGCCCCGACGAGCGTGCGAGTGCTTTCTAGGACCGTATCGAAGGTCGCTCCGACGTGCAGCACGGCCCGGCCGTCGGCAGTGGACACCGTCCTGCTGAGCACCCGGAACACGTCGTCGTCGACCGCCAAATCGTCTACTGTCTGAATACGATCCTCGTCGCCGAGCCGATAGGGGATCGGCAGCGGGGGTTGGCCGGCCAGGTTCCGGCTGGAGGCGATGACCTCGGTGTCCTCGTTGATTATCTGAGCGAACCCTTCTTCACCACTCGCGCCGAGTTCCGATGATTGGATGAGCAGGATGTCTGCGGCGCGCTGTTGAAGAGCTGCGTCAACACCGTTCGTCAATTGAACCCGTTGGGTGGCGACAAGGATTACCGAGGCGACGATGAGCACGAGCGCCACGACCCACGTTGCGACCGCGGTGATTCGGTAGCGGACCGATCCGCGATCGCTCACCGGTCAGCCGCCGTCGGTGGCCAACCGATAGCCCGCTCCGCGGATCGTTTCTATGGCGTGGCGATCGAAGGGCAGATCGATGCGAGTGCGCAAGCGTCGTATGTAAACCTCGATGATGTTCGGGTCGCCCTCGAATTCGTACTCCCATACCCCGGCCAGAATCTCGGTCTTGGAGAGGACCTGGCCGGCCCGGCGCATCATGAACTCCAGCACCTCGAACTGACGGGTGGTCAACTCGATTTCGGTTTCGCCGCGCCACACGCGCCGTTGGCCGGGATCGATCCGGAGATCTCCTGCTTCTACGGGGACGGTGCTCCGCCCGGTGGTGCGACGGAGCAAGGCCCTGATCCTGGCCACGAGTACGGGAAAGCTGAACGGTTTGGTCAGGTAGTCGTCGGCCCCGGTATCGAGCGCTTCGGCTTCGTCCAGGTCGCCATCCTTGGCGGTCAGCATGAGGATCGGCGTCCAGTCGCCTTCCTCCCTCAGTTCCCGGCAAATCTGATAGCCGTTGCGACCCGGGAGCATGATATCGAGAATGATGAGATCGAAACTGCCCTCCTGGGCGAGCCACAGTCCGTCGGTGCCGTTGAAGGCCACCTCGACAGCGAACCCTTCCGGCTCCAAGCCGCGTTTGACGGCCGTAGCGATTTTCCGGTCATCCTCGACCAGTAAGAGCTTCATACGGGTCATTGTTGCAGACTGTTTCTGACTGCTGGCTGAACGATCACTGACAGCCGGCGATAGGGGCGAGTTTTCTCTGCAGGACCAGCCGAATGCCGCGTACACTCGGGACCGGAGGCGTGCCAATGGCCTATTACTTCATCGCAACCTATGACGTAACTGACGAGGATATCTACGCCGCCTACGTTCGGGAAGTCGGGGCGACGGTGACCAAACACGGGGGTTTGGTCCTCGTCTCCTCTCGCCACCCCGAACTTGTAGAAGGCTCAGTCGACCCGACCCAGGTGGTCATTCAGTTCCCGTCCGAAGCCAGCGCCAGGGCCTGGTACGCCGACCCTGACTACCAACCACTTCTCGCTCTGCGGTTTGCTGCGACCAGGAACGGATCGGCGGTGTTCGCCTCCGGACTTCAATAGGGAGCCGGGAGACCCTGGCCGGTCTCAAGCAAGCTCTTAAGTCCTGACACGATGTACGGGAACCCGTTGACGAAGTCGTCGAGAGCCTTGCCGCCAGGAACGACGTCGTAGAGTTCGATGACGAGCTCGGCCATACCGTTGACGTCGTTGACCGTCCACACTTCCCGAACGGGTCCTTCAGCCGTGATCTCAGGATCCCACAACGCCAGGAACGTGAACTCGATCCGCTTCGGAGGGTCGATGGAGATGATCTCTCCTTCGCTGACCAATGCACCGTTCCCGTCGTAGTAATTCATTGAACTCCCGACCTGCCAATCGGACTTGACCCGGGTCCCATAGAAGTATCGAACTGTCTGGTCCCCATTGGTTATGGCATCCCACACGGCATCCACGGACGCTCGGATGTAGGACTTGTAGACGTGCGCTGGCTGTTCCACTTGTGCTCCTCCTGCTTCGGCCGCGGCTTTGATACCGGCGATGGCAGCAATCCGCGGCGCGGCGTACTTGCTGATCCATCGATCGAGGATCAGCTTGATCGGGACGGGATTCAGGTAGTGGAACTTTGACCGACCGACCTTGACGGTTGCGATGAGGTGCGCTTCTTCAAGAATGCGCAGGTGATTCATCACGCCGTACCTGGTCATGTCGGGCAAGTGTTCGGTCAACTCGCCCAGGCTTTGGCCGTCGCGCTCGAACAGCTTGTCGAGCAGCAGCCGTCGGCTGGGATCGTTGATGGCCTTGAAAACCTCGTCCATAGACCTCATTATGTGAGTATATACTCACATGTCAAGAAGTTTCTATCCGCTCACGATGTTGCCGAACCGATGAAGCGTCCGGCTGATCGCCTGCTCCCTGACAAAATGCCGAAGCTCGAGGTGGCTGTTGGCCGTTACGGGATCGTCAGCGAGGTGAATGCCAGATTGGGCTGCCGACCGGCGGGCGGCGTCTCGGACCGTACCGACCACCCTGATGCGCTCGATCCCGGACCCTGCCGCCCACCTGCCGAGGTCCTCAGTCGGTTCGGGAACGGGGATCAGACGACATCCGGCCGTCGCGGCGGCCGCCTCAACCCGATCGACTGCGGCTCGGTTGGCGTCAGGCCCCACGTAGATGCCGACGGCCGCTAGTGGTCGGTAACGGAAGATGTTGGCTTCGCAGTACAGATCGGTTGGGTCGTGTTCGACGCTGAACTCGGTTTCCCAGGATCGTTTGTCACTCGTCAGGATGGCTTCGAGATCGTCGAGGGACCCTTCGGTCGTCGGATGCCAGGTACCGAACTGGGCGACGTAGTTCGGGCCGCCGGCCTTGGCTCCCGGTCCCACGCTGGACTTCTTCCATCCGCCAAAAGGCTGGCGTTGGACTATGGCGCCGGTGATCTGGCGGTTCACGTATGCATTGCCCACCTCAACGCGGTCGATCCATTGCTCGATCTCGTGCGGGTCGAGGGTGTGAATGCCCCCCGTCAACCCGAACTCGTTGCCGTTCTGCAAAGTGATCGCCTCATCGAGGTCTCGGGCGGCCATGATGCCGAGCACCGGCCCGAAGCACTCGGTTTGGTGGTACCAGCTGCCTGGTTTTACCCCGATCCGGACTCCTGGGGACCAGAGGTGATCGTCGATTCGCCTGGGCTCGACCAGCCATTCTTCGTCGGCGTCGAGGATCTCGAGGCCGCGTTGCAGCTTGGGTGGGGGAGGGCCGATGAGGGGCCCGACGGTTGTCGAAATGTCGGTTGCCAATCCAACGTCGAGGCTTTCGACGGCATCGACCAACTGGCGTCGGAATCGTGGTGAGTCATAGATATCCCCCACGCAGATCGCCAGCGACGCCGCCGAACACTTTTGCCCACTGTGTCCGAAAGCCGAGGCGACCAGATGCGTAACCGCCAGGTCGATGTCCGCGTGGGGGGTAATGATCAGCGAGTTCTTCCCGCTGGTCTCTGCGAACAACCGCAGCCGCGGATTCCAATCCTTGAACATCGCCGCAGTTTCCGATGACCCGGTCAGGATTACGCCATCCACACCGGTGATGAGTTGTTGGCCCACTTCGTTGTCTGGCGTACGAACGAACTGGAGTACATCTTGGCTGATCCCAGCTTCCCACAGGCACTCGGCGATGATCTCGGCGCATCGAGGAGTTTCGGGGGCTGGCTTGAGGATCACACAATTGCCTGCGGCAAGGCTGGCCAGCACACCGCCGGCAGGAATAGCGACGGGGAAGTTCCAAGGCGGGACGACGGCCACGGTCCCGAGTGGCTCAAATCGAGCTCCTTCGTGAAGCAGGTCCCCGGCGCGATCGCCGTAGTACCAGGCGAAATCGATTCCCTCGGACACTTCGGGATCGGCTTGGGCGAACGTCTTGTTGGCTTCGTGGATCATTGCTGCGATGAGGTCGCCTCGCCGACGAGCCATCACGTTGGCGGCGGCGTGCAACAAGTCCCGACGTTCGGTCGCTGGTGTCGCTTGCCAGACAGGTTGGGCCCGTCTCGCCCGATCGAGGGCGGCGTCGACAGCGGCGGTGTCGGTGGTCATGGCGGCTAGTGGGTCCGTGCTGACTTGTTTGTTCAATAGACCCACAGCCCAGGCCCGGTTGTCGGCGAGTGCCGAATCGGTGTCTGGTTCGTTGCAGAACGTTCCATGCTTTGCTGCGGCCGCCTCGCTGGCCGGCCGCACCTGTACCCGCTGGGGTTCGCTGCCGATGGTCCAGCGACTTCTCAGCGACTCGGCGAATTCCCTCTGGCGGCGTTCAAACTCGGGGGTCCCCGGCGTGAGGCTGAAGATGGACCTCATGAAGTTCTGGGGTGCAGCGTTCTCTTCGAGCCGCCGAAAGAGATAGCTGATCGCCACGTCGAAGTGTTCCCTGGCCACGATCGGCGTGTACAGAACCAATGGATGGTCGGGGGTGGTGTCGCGCACGACCCGGGCTTGGGCAGGCGCCATCCCCTGGAGCATTTCAAACTGGATCCGATCGCCGACGCCACGTTGATCAGCAAGTAGATAGGCCCAGGCCACGTCGAAGAGGTTGTGGCTGGCGATGCCGATGGTGACCGCACGGGTGTGTTCGGAGGTAAGGACCCAATCGAGGCACCGTTTGTAGTTGGCGTCGACCTCGTTCTTGGTTCGGTAGGGCGCCTGCTCCCAGCCATGGATCGCAGCTTCGACTTTCTCCATGGCGAGGTTGGCGCCTTTGACGAGACGGATTTTGATATCGGCCCCGCCAGAGGCCTTTCGTTC
>Ga0224506_10002869_pt1 | contig 11610 bp, 12 predicted proteins | sample SF_Jan12_sed_USG_2_FD_169108 | JGI IMG/M metagenome (GOLD analysis project Ga0224506, IMG submission 169108) | Sediment microbial communities from San Francisco Bay, California, United States - SF_Jan12_sed_USGS_8_1 | ecosystem: Environmental > Aquatic > Marine > Sediment | place: USA...
CTAATTGCCGAGCTTTCAAAGCAAGATGTTTTGCCTCAAGAGCTAAAATTCGAGCTCTTTCGTACTCACCTGCATCAAGTTCACGTATAGCTGAACGAAGACGTTGCTCAGCTTCAGACAGGACATTGGCAGACAGTTTCTCAGCATTAGCATCTTTTGCAGCTCTTATTGATTGCCGTGCATTGTTCATTTCCTGAACAGGTGCAGTTGCTGCACATGCCATGAGCAAAAAAGACAAAACAGCAAAATTTAATATGTAAAAAAGTCGTTTATGTAAGCGTGTAAATGACATGAAATCAGGTAAAATATCTCTGTTAAATGCAGGAAGTTTAATAACCAAATACCAGTTCAACAAAACTAACACTCACTTTAAATACTGTCAAGAAAGTAGTATTTAAACTAAATTTTATCTACATATGGGATAAATTAAATTTATCTTAAAAGAGACTAATTAAATATGAGTACAAAAATTTATCACAACCCACGTTGCTCAAAATCTCGTCAAACACTTGAATTGCTCCATGATAAAGGTATTGAAACTGAAATCATCGAATACCTAAACACACCACCTGACACAGAAGCACTGGAAAAAATTCTAACCGGACTTGGAATGGAACCTCGTGAACTTATGCGTAAAGGGCAGGATGAATATAAAGCATTAGGGCTCGATGACGAAAGCCTGTCCCGGGATGCTTTAATTAACGCAATGATTGAAAATCCAATTTTAATTGAACGCCCTATCGTTATAACGAATAAGGGTGTAGCTATTGGTCGCCCAATAGAAAACGTAATGAAAATATTAAGCAAATGAATGATATTCTGGTACTTTATTATAGTCGCCATGGTGCGACAGCTGAAATGGCACAACAAATTGCCACAGGTATAGAAAGTGGTGGATGTAGTGCGCGTTTACGCACAGTACCAAATATTTCTACTGTTACCGAAGCAACTGAAAATAGTATTCCCGAATCAGGCGCACCATATGTAACGCTGGATGATATGAAGCAGTGTATTGCTTTAGCATTAGGCAGCCCGACTCGTTTTGGTAATATGGCATCAGAATTAAAATATTTTTTTGATAACACAAGTCCGATTTGGTTATCTGGAGAAATGGTCAATAAACCAGCAGCTGTATTCACATCAACGTCGAGTTTACATGGTGGACAAGAAAGTACTTTACTATCCATGATGTTGCCCTTACTCCACCATGGAATGCAGCTTATCGGCATTCCTTACACTGAAACAACCTTATTAAAAACTCAAACGGGGGGTACACCTTATGGTGCCAGCCATACATCAGGAATTGATGGTGACTTACCTTTAAGCGATGATGAAAAAACACTATGTAAAGCATTAGGGAAACGTTTAGCCCTTACTGCAATTGCACAATATAATGCTAACCTAATTAGAACAAATACATAACTTAATATGCTACTTAATTTCTCACCAAAGATCATGACTCCAAAGCTATCACTTTACATAACATTAAGTGGTTACTTTGCTCTTTTATTATTGTTAGTCATTTGGCATGGCTTTGTTTTTCCAGCAAATAAACAACCCTGGTTAATACTTGGCTTCATTATTGCCCCACTTTTATTTCCATTAAAAGGTTTATTAAAAGAAACGCCTTATACCTATGCATGGACAAGTTTTGTAATTTTACTTTATTTTATGCATGGTACTGTTGAGGCATGGGCAAATGCTGAACAACGAGTTTTTGCAGTCATCGAAATTTATTTAAGTGTGCAAGTTTATATTGGTGCAATTTATTATGCTCGACTACAGGGACGAGCACTAAAGAAAGAAGCTAAACAAAATAAAGGTTAAATCGCAGTGTAAAGTTGATTGCACAGAGAATGACGTAATTATTTTACAAATAGTCTAGGCCACCATTTTGGGGTTATACGCTGATATTTTTTCCATTCAGCGCTATCTCGTCCAATCGCACAGCTACCATCACAAACATCCTTAAAAACGACAAACAAACATAACGCAACCAGTGCAGAAACAAAAACAAAAACACTATCCACAACAATCCCCCACCAGCTCATGCCTAAACATATCCCTAATTGCATGGGGTTTGAGATATAACTGTATATTCCACCCGTCACTAAACGCTTAGGGGCATCATAAGGAAATCCAGTGCCATCACCCTCTACCGCAAATTGATATAATGCACTAGCAATCAAAAATATTGGGATTAATAATGGTAGCAAATAAAAGCTATTAGCAATTATACCTCTATCTAAAAAACTCGCCCAACTATCCGATGTTAAATAAAATACAGTAGAAGGAAACATCCAAAATAATAAGAAACCCCAGCTCAGCGATTGTAGAAACGAACGACCATAAATATAACTATCATTTGCCGTCCAATCCGACAAAAATAAGGCTGGAAATGAAGATAACACAATAATAGAAAGAACAGACCACTCCGCATAGTCACCTAAAAGAATAACATCCCCAAAATAGTACATCATCACAATGAATAGACTTTGCAAAAACAATCTCACACCTATACTCCAATTCAAAGATCGAGTAAAAGGTATCAATGCACCCGCTACAATAGACTGTGAAATAATCCAGTCCATTGGTACACCATAGAACAGACTATCATTTACAAGAATAGACCAGCTCCCCAGATTAAGAACAATAATATTTATCATTAACGTGACATGAAAAACCCAAACCGTTCCCAGAAAAGAAGCCGTAATTTCCCGGCTTGATAATCTCTTGCTTATAATCAGTCCGGCCCAAATGCTCATAGGAAGAAGTAATAACAGGCTACGAATAATCATTGCAATGACAAAACCAACTGTTCAGTCATAAGACCTGCAGCATAACGTTGTAAAGGCTGAACATACCAAGCAGGATCAATTTTACGTTTAAAACTAACACGCCATGTTACTTTTGTGCGAGTATCAGATAATGGCTCGAAAAATATTTCTGTGTCACCCCATTTCAAATAGCTGCTTATATAACTGCTATCTGAAACAGCTCCCAACTTAATATATTTTTTCTGATTTTCGATAATCTTAAATTGAGTTATTCCTCGTTTTTCATTCCAATATATCCATTTGAAATAACTAATTTCAGCCCAATGTTTATCGCCAATTGATAAACCTTCCGCATTGATAACATCTGGTCTTGGAAACAATTTAGCAAACAAAGAATTAGGTGTGGCTAGAGAACGACTTACACCAAGCCTATCCTTAACCTCAACAACACTACCATCAATAACTTTTGTATGTTCTACAACGTTATTTCTTTCAAAACTAAATTCATTGGTAGTTCCTTCTACTGATATTGCTAATAATAAAGCAGGAATAACAAGTACATTTAATTTATTTGGTTTATCTTCTCTCTGTTCTTTTTTCCTATAATAATCAAATGACCAGGCAACTAATGCACCAACAATATAAAATATTGGTGCAGCCATAATCATGCAAATAAAACCTTCCTGTAACAATGGGCCAGAAATTAAAATGACAAATGTAATCCCCTTCAAAGTAGTTCCTAATACCGACTTTGAAGCAGGTGTTGTAAAAGCAAAAACTAAAGCAAGAATAACTGGAACTCCAATATATAAAAGTGCTGAGCTATCCAGGCCACGATCTCGCAACAAACCAATTCCAAGACCTGTAAATGCTGATAAAAAAATAACTGAAACAATTAACCACTTAACTTCGGTTAATTTATTTTTTTCCACGTCTGTCACTTCACACTCTCCTATGTGATATATCCAGCAAAAAAATAAATCAATTACATACTATCGCCCCTGAGCATATGAGTACCAATAACCACAGCGGCAAATATTTTTACAACCGACTTATAAATATTCTTTAATAAAAGGGATGGTTAACTTTCTTTTTTCAATCATTGATGCTTGATCAAGTTTTTCGAATAAAACAAAGAGACTATTCATATCGCGAGGACTGTGTTTTAGTAAATAAGTTACAACATCATCCGCTAAATCCAGCCCCCTGTTTTTAGCCCGTTGCTGTAAAGCTAGTTGTTTTTCCTGATCGCTTAACGCTGTTAATTTAAATATTGGTCCCCAGGTCAGTCTTGACTTTAAATCAGCTAATTTAATGTTTAAAGAAGCAAGTGGGTCAGCCGAAGAAATCAGTAAGTTCACTCCTTTTTCTCTGACTCGATTATACAAATTAAATAATGCAAGCTCCCAGCCATCATCACCAATAACTTCCTGAATGTCATCCAATGCTATGAGAGACATATTTTCTAAACCATCAAGCATAGCAGGCATTAATCCTGCTTCAGCTAAAGGCAAGTAAACTACGGGCAAACCTTTTATTCCGGTCTTGTGGCAAGCTGCCTGTAACAAATGACTTTTGCCCGTTCCATTTTCACCAAACAAAAAAACATAAGGTTCTTCTTGTTTTTTCAGGTTATGAATAACTTGCTCATTTTGGCCTGCAAAATAATTTTCAAAGGTTGCGTCATCACGCAAGTTTATGCCGAGAGTTAATTGTTGGTTCATTGTATTTATTTTGCGTAAAGTTCGCTTTGAGTATAACGCTCATGAAAATGGCGTAATATCACGGCTATCACGGCTGCAACAGGTAATGCGAGTAATATACCAACAAAACCAAACAATTGACCTCCGGCAAGTACCGCAAATATGACTGCTACCGGATGTAAACCAATTTTATCGCCAACTAACCATGGTGTTAACAACATACCTTCTAACATTTGCCCTATCATAAAAACAACTGCGACGTAGATTAATGGAATAATGTCCTGAAACTGCATAAGTGCGGCGATACTGGCAATAACAATACCGACAATAAACCCAAGATAAGGAACAAAACTTACCATTCCAGACACGACACCAATCAGTAGTGCGGTATCAAGCCCAACAATCATCAAGCCAACGGTATACACCATAGATAAAGCTATCATCACGAGCATCTGCCCTCTAAAAAAAGCACCAATAACTTCATCTGATTCCTTTGCTACAACAACAATTGTTTTTTCATTGTTACGAGGAATAAGTGCATGAATTTTTTCAATGAAGACATCCCAGTCACGTAACAAGTAAAAAGTTACTACCAGCATCAATACAAAGTTTGCAATCCATCCGACTAATATTAAACCGGAATGAGATATCGACTTAAGTATATTTGCAGCTATACCACCGGCTGTTTTCCAATAATCCGACAACGAATTTTTCAATGTATTTAAATCAAACGATTCCGCATCGAGCCCAAACTGCTCTTTCAACAATGGCAGAAGGTATTTTTGTGCGCGATCAATATAGAGTGGTAGTTTTTCCGCTAATACAAGAATTTGTTTTTCTAGTAAGGGTAATAAAATAAGTAAGAGTATTATTGCCATTGACGATAAAACAATAAATACAACACTCACTGCTAAAGTGCGTGACATTTTTTTCTCAAGTTTATCCACCAGGGGATCAGCAATGTATGCCAGCACGGCAGCAGATAAAAAAGGCATTAGTATCGGTGCCAGTAAATAAATCAAAAGTGAAACAATGATAAAAACTGCTAACCAAACACCTTTACTTGAGTCAATCATATTTCATTCCTTTTTAAAATATGCCAGGCACGTCTTCCCCATTCATTCATATAGGCATAACCACTCATGAGTGTTGTAATAACAACCAACCACAAAAGGCTATCAATAATTAATCCGTTTAATTCTATTACTTGCGCAAACATAATTGATAAGACAAGCAATATTTGAAAAGCGGTATTGAGCTTACTGATGAATAACGCTTTGAGTTTTGCGACACCAATGAACTTACGATATAGCAGCGTGCCGAAAACAATAATAAGGTCACGAAAAATAACCAGCCCCACTACCCACCAGGGTAATAAATGATGCCAGCCTAATAAAAGATAGGCCGTTAACATCATGAGTTTATCACCCATAGGATCAAGTATCACTCCAAGATCCGTTTCCCATTTGTAACGTCGCGCAAGGAATCCATCTAGCCCATCGGAAAGACCGCCAATAAGAAATAATGACAACGCCGTTAAATAATTTTGATTCCACAAATAAAACGCAAGCGGCACAACCAAAACAATACGCAGGAGACTAATAAAATTTGGGATATCTCTTTTTTTCACGGTACCAGGTTATATATAAGATCAGCGGTTAATTGTCCCGATTTATTTTCAACAGATTCTCCCCGAATAATCGGTTGACTCACATCCGCTACTAACACATGTCCCAGGTCGATAGCTTGAGCAAGACCTAACTGCCCACTACGACTACTGATGCCAAAAATGACATTATCTGTATTCACTTGATATGCCTGAATCTGAGTCACAATACTTAAAGCTTTTAAATATTTTATGGCGTTATTATACTTTTTCAAATCTGTGATATTTTTTATTTGTAATAAAACAAGTTCACTTTCTTGCGAAGCATTTACCTGGGTAAATCGAAGAGATAATGTCTCTCCCGTTTTAGATAATCCTTCTTTCACGGCAGCACGTAAAGATTCACTATTGCTCACTTCCCAGTCCTGACGCTGACCTTCGGAATACAAACTCCAACGTGTATTCCAGGAATTTCCAAAACTTAGATAAATACGCCCAACCAGAACGGCTTCTGCCTGATAGCGTATAGAAGCATCCAAAATCGTATCTTCAAAATTACCCCAAACATCCGTAACTTGTACTTTTGACTGATCTGCTAAATCCAGAAGCGGCAAACGAAACGGCAGGCCTTTTTTTGTTGCTTCTTGCTCAATATGGGTACGACTAATATGTGGCGTGTTATTCCCAATCAAAATACGCTGCTTTTGATCATCGACAACCAACCATACTAAAGTCGCAGGACGCGTTTTCCCCCAAACAGGTAAGCCCTGATCACGCAGTAATTTTGCAACGGCTTTTTCTGTAAAACGTAACCAGAGTTTCTGAGTATATGGTTTTGCTCCATCAGCTGCTGCGGGGATGACTTCATCTGACTTGAATTTTCGATAACGAAATTGTTGCACAAATAAGGTAGGACGTGGCACCAGTATTTCATCTGCTGCCAATGCGTTGGCCTCATTTCGACCTGATACCCTTACCAAGACTTCTTTTAATGCTTCGCGTGCAACAAGGGCACGTTCTGTACGTCCTTGTCCTTCAACAGGCACTTCCGCCTCGTATAAATGAGGAACAATATCCGCATTAATGCTGCCAATAGGTAAAATAGTCATTATTGATAAAATAATTACCGTAAATACAAAATTCTTTGTGTCGTTTATTCTTATTTTCATTCCAAGCCTTTGTGTGAATTGTTAAACTACCGCTTTATTATAACAGTATTGCTCCTTAATTCAGGGCTTAGCCCTGCAGGTATAAATAATTATGGCTACAAAAGAACCTTCGAAGAACCAATCTCTCAGTTATCGCGACGCTGGTGTCGATATCGATGCAGGCAATGACCTCATTGAACACATTAAACCACTTGCCGCGGCCACTAAACGTCCCGGTGTTATGGCAGGTTTAGGAGGATTTGGTGCATTGTTTGAGCTTCCGCTCGATCGTTACAAGGAACCGGTTCTCGTTTCAGGTACAGACGGTGTAGGCACCAAGCTAAAACTTGCTATGGATCTCAATAAACACGATACCATTGGTATTGATCTGGTTGCCATGTGCGTCAACGACCTGATTGTCCAGGGTGCTGAACCGCTGTTTTTCCTCGATTATTATGCCACAGGTAAACTCAATGTTGCTGCCGCAACAGACGTTGTTGCCGGAATTGCTGAAGGCTGCAAACAATCCAATGCCGCGCTGATTGGTGGTGAAACAGCTGAAATGCCCGGAATGTACCAGGCAGAAGACTATGATTTAGCCGGCTTTTGTGTCGGTGTTGTCGAAAAAAGTAAAATTATTGACGGCTCAAAAGTTAAAGCCGGTGATGTTCTGATTGGTTTGCCATCAAGTGGCCCTCATTCAAACGGCTATTCGCTTATTCGCAAAGTCATTGAAGTTTCAGGCGCCGATTTGAATGAACAATTTGATGGCGCAACCTTAGGTGAGCGTTTACTTGAACCCACCACCATCTATATCAAACCATTATTAGCATTATTAGAAAAAGTAGACGTCCATGCCATGTCACATATTACAGGTGGTGGCCTGCTCGAAAATATTCCTCGTGTGATGCCAGATAATGCCTGCGCAGTCATCGATAAAAATAGCTGGCAGCGCCCCGCCGTTTTTGACTGGTTACAGGACAAAGGGAATATCGAAGATATGGAAATGTATCGTACCTTTAATAATGGTCTTGGCATGGTGCTCATTCTTGATGAAAGTAATGCCGATAATGCTATCGAAATATTAAAGCAAAACCAGGTTCAGGCTGTTCGCATAGGACAAATTGAAACCAAAGAAAACGATGAAGCGGTTCGTATTCAATAATGAGTCAAAGCTCAGTTTCACCGATACGCTTAGTTGTGTTGATATCCGGTAATGGCAGCAACCTGCAAGCTATTATTGATAACATCGCCCATAAAGGTCTGCCTGCACAAATTGTTGCTGTTATTAGCAACAAAGCAGATGCCTTTGGCTTACAGCGAGCAAAACAAGCCGGTATAGAACAATGCGTATTGTCCCCCAAAGAGTTTGCAGATCGAGAACAGTATGATCGTGCTTTAAAGGAACTCATCGACAGCTATCAACCGGATTTAATTATTCTCGCAGGCTTCATGCGAATTCTGAGTAATGAATTTGTTAATCATTATTTACATAAAATGATGAACATTCATCCTTCTTTGTTGCCAAAGTACAAAGGACTTAATACTCATCAGCGAGTCCTTGATGCCGGAGATAAAGAACATGGCTGTAGTGTGCACTTTGTAACCCCTGAATTGGATGATGGGCCTGTGATATTACAAGCGACAGTTGCAGTTAAAGATAACGATACCGCTGAAACATTAGCAAAACGTGTACACGAACAAGAACACCGGATTTATCCAGAGGCCATACGCATGTTTGCCGAGAATAAATTAAATATAAAATAATTTTCTATACAATTTCCAAGATAAGGGTAAAAATTCATAATATGCGTTATTTAATACTCTTAACCTTGTATATTCTTCTTCAAAGTGTGGCGCTTGCTGCACCGATTAAAGATTTCACTGCCAACTATAATCTTTATCACAATGAAATGTATATTGGCCAATCTACACGAAACTTAACCACGCAAAACAAACTTCTTACCTTTACCTCTGTAGCAAAAACAGCAGGAATTGCCGCCTGGTTTGTTAATATGACGATTACTGAAACAAGTAAATTACGGTTTACGGATAATCGATTACATTTTATCTCTTATCATTATAATGAAGATAAAAATGGCAAAAATAAAAGCTATCAATTACACCTTGATAGCCCCCATAAACTTTATAACTCTTATACAAAAAAACACTATCCTGCAGTGGACAATATGCATGATATCCTCGGCTTTACTGTCGCCATCATGCATGAGTTACAAACGGGTAACCGCGAAATAAAATACACTATTGCAGAAAAAAAGAAGCTTAAAACGTACACACTGAAATTGTTAAAACAAGAAAACTTAACCACTGATAAAGGTACAATCAGTACATTAAAGATGGAGCACTATGATCCAGACACAAAACGTCGTTTTACCTTCTGGTGCGCCGAGAATTTGGGGTTTTTGCCTATAAGGATTCTAAACATTAATGAAAAAGGTGATGAAAATCTTATTAATTTAACTCACTTGAACCAAAAAGCCATCAACCTGCATTTAAATTTGAGCAACGAAGAATCGGATTAAGCAAAGTTTTTCAACCACGCAATTTATGCGGTTATTTTTCATAGTTCATCGCATATAGGTCAACATATAGTATATAATTTATAAGTGTATTTATTGCGATTTAAGGTTTTAGCATGTCTCTCGCTGGTCTAGGTCTAGATAAAAGCAGTCTAAAAAAAGCATTAATTTTTACTGCATTCCTACTTATGATGTTTTTTACACAAATGAGCTATGCTGTGGAAAATAATGTGAGAATTGGCATTCTCGCAATGTGGGGAGAGAAAATTACACGTCAAATGTGGCAGCCCACCATTGATTACCTTAATAAAACGATACCAAACCACAATTTCATCCTCAAACCACTCAAGCTGAAACAAACTGCTGATGCAGTGAAACAACATAACATCGATTTCATTCTCACTAATCCGGGAAATTATATTGAGCTGGAAGCCAGTTTTGGTATTAGCCGGCTCGCTACATTAAAAACAAAATATAAAAATAAATCTTCAAGCCAATTTGGCGCCGTTATCTTCACTCGCAATAATCGTGATGATATTCAAACATTAGAAGATCTCCGTAATAAATCTTTTATGGGTGTGGGAAAAAATGTCTTTGCGGGTTTTCAAATTGCCTGGCTGGAATTGAAAAATCAAGACATAGATCCTTTTAAAGATTTTTCATCCTTACAATTCAGCGGTCATCCTCAAGATAAAATTGTTTATGCTGTTCTTAATGGAAAAGCAGATGCTGGCACAGTACGCACAACAATATTGGAACGTATGGCAGCGGAAGGATTAATTGATATTAATGATTTTAAAATTATCAATCGAAAAATCAATAATCAATTCCCATACATTCATTCAACACAACTTTATCCCGAATGGCCCATAGCAAAATTAAAAAATACATCCTCTGACTTATCAAAATCACTAACGATTGCTTTGCTAAATATGCATGCTGATAGCAAAGCAACGAAGCTGGCTCAAAGTGCAGGATGGACGGTGCCTCTTGATTATTTACCTGTTCGAAATTTATTTAAAGAACTTAACCTTACACCTTATAAAATTGAACATAATCACCCCGGGTTTTTCGAAAAATACTGGGGACATTCGCTTTTATTTTTAATATTATTTTTACAACCACTTTATCTATATATACTTAAATTACGAAAAAACTTACGCATAGATGAAGAAAAACTCGCACAATCAGAAACTGAGTGGACTAATGCACTTAATTTTCTTGATGAACCTATGTACATGGTTGATCTGGAAGATCGTATTATTCGGGCAAATAATGCATTTTATAAAAAAGTAGAAACCAAACCTGAATACGCCATCGGAAAAAAAGTTACCGATTTCACACACCCGGAAGGTGAAGAAAATCCCTGCAAAGTCTGCCAGGCAAGAAAAGACCAAATTGATACAATAATAACACTAGAGGCTGATGACCCGGTTAATAAAGCCCGCGTGCCAATGGAGATTAGTGTGCAAGTTATTCGCAATGGCGATAATCAGGCTATTGGAATAATTCAAAAAATGCATGACCTGACGAAAGCACGCAATGCAGAAAAAACATTACGCAGAAGTGAAACTCTGTTCAGAGAGCTACTTAATGCAACGCCAGATCCACTTGTAGTTTCAAATTCTGAAGGCATAATTACTTTAGTAAACTCTCAATTTGAAAATGAATTTGGCTATAACCGTGAAGAAATTATTGGTCAAAAAATTGAGATACTTGTTCCTGAAAAACAGCAAACTAAACATAAGCAATTGCGCTCAGAATTTTCTTTTCATCCGGATATTCGTCCAATGGGACAAGTACCAAATTTAATGGGCGTACATAAAAACGGGCAAA
>Ga0224506_10002870_pt1 | contig 11610 bp, 7 predicted proteins | sample SF_Jan12_sed_USG_2_FD_169108 | JGI IMG/M metagenome (GOLD analysis project Ga0224506, IMG submission 169108) | Sediment microbial communities from San Francisco Bay, California, United States - SF_Jan12_sed_USGS_8_1 | ecosystem: Environmental > Aquatic > Marine > Sediment | place: USA...
GTGTTGAGAGAAGGGCCAGCGGTATCCTTGAATGGATCGCCAACTGTGTCACCTATAACCGCAGCCTTGTGAGCGTCTGAGCCTTTACCGCCGAACTTTCCGGCTTCTATGTATTTTTTAGCGTTGTCCCATGTGCCGCCTGAATTAGCCATTAACAAAGCAAAGATTATTCCAGTGATTATGCTACCCGCAAGGAAGCCTGCGAGCGCTGCTGGGCCCAGCAAGAAGCCTACAGCTAGTGGGGCTATAATTGACAAGACACCGGGTAGAATAAGCTCTTTTAATGCCCCTTTAGTTGCTATGTCAACACATCTTGCATAATCTGGCTTAGACGTTCCTTCCATTATCCCAGGGTTCTCTCTGAATTGTCTTCTTATCTCCTCAACCATTCTGTAACCATTTTTTCCCACAGCCAAAATCAACAACGCAGAAAACAAAGGCGGCATCATCGCACCAATAAAAACGCCACCCATGATTTTAGGATCCATGAGGTCGATAACCTTAACTCCAACTACTATTGCGAAGGCATGGAACAGCGCGATAACCTGCAAGGCAGCGGCGCCTATGGCGAAACCTTTCGTTATGGCTTTTGCAGTGTTGCCCGCCGCATCCAATCTATCCGCCGTTTCTATTACCTCTTCGCCTAAGCCCGACTGCTCAGCAATGCCCTTCGCATTATCTACTATAGGTCCATAGGCGTCAGCTGAAATTATCATTCCCAACGTAGCCAGCATCCCGACAGCAGCTATAGCAATACCGTAGAAGGGGTCAACACCATACATTGCTGCAATATTCCATGAAGCCATCATGGCAACAACTATGCCAAGAATGGGAGGAACAATGCTCATTAAGCCATACGAAAAACCTGACAAAATACTTATGGCGGCTCCAGTTTTTGCTGCCTCTGCGGTCTTGAGAACTGGAGTTCTATCTATGGATGTGAAAAAGTCGGTTGTTATCCCTATAACCATTCCAGCTATTAATCCCGCAATCGCCGCAAAAAAAATGCCGAGACCACGCTCAGGCGGATCAATTCCTACGAGATGAATTACTAGAAAAGTTATTATTGCGAATATGAAACACGTTGCGAATGTTCCTCTGTTAAGCGCTGCACCAGGATTGCCTCTTCTTCCAACTCTTACAAAAAGTAATCCCAAAACAGACGCAAATATTCCAGCCGCTTTAATCAGAAGTGGAAGAATGATGTATGTGGTTTCCCATAAAGGTGGTCTCCAATATACTTCTGCACCAATTATCATGGCAGCTATGGTGCCTGCGATGTAGGAGTCAATCAGGTCAGCGCCCATTCCGGCCACGTCCCCAACGTTATCACCGACGTTATCAGCGATCACAGCTGGGTTCCGAGGGTCATCCTCAGGAATGCCTAACTCAACCTTGCCCACGAGGTCGGCACCAATGTCCGCGGTTTTTGTATAGATGCCTCCGCCTGCCTTTGCGAAAAGCGCCAGTGCACTCGCGCCGAAACTAAAACCTAAAACCGTATCTAACGCAGCCTTCGGATTTTGATAAATATAGTTAAAAATATAATACAGCACGCTTGCCCCAAACAGAGCCAACCCCACTATCGACAACCCCATTACCGCTCCGCCGAAGAACGCCACTGAAAAGGCTTGATTCAAACCTTTTCTGGCAGCGTTTGAAGTTCTCACATTGGCTCTCACAGCAGCGCTCATCCCAAAATACGCAGCTATGGTGGTGCAGAAGGAACCCAGAACATAGGCTATAGCCATATAATAGCTAAAAAGGACTCCAATTACTATCGCCATAACTGCAACGAACACTGCCAACGTCTTGTTTTGCCTTCTCAGATAAGCGTTGGCACCTACTCTTATCGCCTCCGAAATCTCCTTCATTCGGGGAGAACCCGCGTCTTGTTTGTTCACGTAATAGTAGAGATAAAATGAGAGGGCAATTGAAATTAGACCAGCAATTGGCGCAATTATCAACCATTCCATCTTTCGGGTCTCCTACACATAGTTCAATTCCTTTCGAAACGTTATTATTATCCGTACATAAGAAAATTGCTGTCAAAACTCTTATATGCACAATGTCTGTTTTACTTTGGCTTCAAAACAAAGCGGAAGCCTAGAATATGAGCGAAAAACTCGCTAATCCAGCGCCACTTGGACTTTTAGGTTTTGGAATGACCACGGTGCTACTGAACTTACATAACGCAGGCCTCTTTGGTTTGAACAGCATGATTCTAGCGATGGGCATAGCCTACGGCGGACTCGCTCAAGTAGTCGCAGGAGTAATGGAATACAGAAAGGGCAACACGTTCGGCACGGTGGCATTCACCTCATATGGTTTGTTCTGGTGGTCGCTGGTGATTTTGCTTGTCTTTCCAGAGATCAGTCTCTGGCAAACTGGTTCGCTGTCTCCACTCCAACCAGCGTCTAAAGCTGCAATGGCTGCATACTTCTTCATGTGGGGGTTATTCACGTTTGTAATGTTCTTTGGCACATTAAAAGCGAATCGTGCACTTCAACTTGTGTTCATGAGCCTAGCAATATTATTCTTTTTGCTGGCGATTCGTGACGCCTTTGGAATAACTGGATTCTATGGGCAGGTTATTGGGATAGAAGGAACATTCTGCGGTTTCAGCGCGATATATTTGGCGCTTGCAGAGGTTCTGAACGAGGCGCACGGAAAAACGGTTTTACCCATCGGGCAGGTTGCACACTAGACCGAACCAAACTCAGCTTTCAGCTGCATTAACATAATTCCCCTACTTTCTCACATGCTCCGAAAGATTTTATTAGGGGAGTTCAACCCTTCATAAAGATTCACAAATGAGGAAGTATTCGTGTCAAAAACAATCAAATGGGTCAGAGAAGATCCAAATAACGAGTTTGTTTTTTGGCCAACCGAGGAAATGAAGAAACGTGCTTGGGTGAACAACGAAAAAATCTACAAGGAGGCAGCAAAGGACCCCGTGGCCTTCTGGGCGGCTAAAGCCAAGGAAGGATTAGACTGGTTCCAAGATTGGACCGAAACATATCAGTGGAATCCGCCTTACTATAAATGGTTTGTCAAAGGAAGGATAAACGCTTCCTACAACGCCTTGGATAGACATATCAAATCATGGCGCAAAAACAAGGCTGCAATAATTTGGGAACCCGAACCCCCAGGTGAACCGAGCAGGATATTAACCTACCACGACCTTTACCGTGAAGTTAACAAATTCGCCAATGTGCTGAAAAGCTTGGGAGTCAAGAAGGGCGACCGTGTGGGCATCTACCTACCTATGATTCCCGAAGTCCAGATAACCATGCTTGCCTGCGCCCGCATAGGCGCCGTTCACAGCGTTGTCTTTTCAGCCTTCAGCGGTCAATCGCTAAAAGACCGCATGTTAGACGCCGAGGCAAAAGTCTTGGTCACCGCCGACGGCTACTATCGAAGAGGGAAAATTGTCGACCTTAAGACTCAAGCTGACATAGGCATTGAAGGAACCACCATAAAAAATGTCGTGGTCGTGAAGAGAGCTGGCAACCAAGTCAACATAGTAGAGGGAAGAGACTTATGGTGGCACGACCTGATGGAAAAGGCACCCCTATACTGCGAACCAGAGCCCGTGGACAGCGAAGACATGCTTTACATCCTCTACACCAGCGGCACAACGGGCAAACCAAAAGGCATAGTGCATCACACAGGCGGCTACTTGGTAGTGGCCTATTGGACGGCAAAATGGGACTTCGACCTCCATGATGAAGATGTCTTCTGGTGCACCGCGGACATAGGCTGGGTTACTGGACACACCTACGCTTGTTATGGCCCGCTTCTAAATGGAGCCACAATCCTGATTTATGAAGGCTCACTGGATTATCCAGGCTACGACAGATGGTGGGCTATAATAGAAAAATACGGAGTCACCGTCTTCTACACGGCGCCCACAGCCATAAGAATGATACTGAAATGGGGCGAGGAATGGCCAAAAAAACATGACTTGAGTAGCCTCCGCCTCTTGGGCACAGTAGGGGAACCAATCAACCAAGACGCTTGGTTGTGGTATTTCCGACACATCGGGGGCGACAGGTGCCCAGTCATAGACACTTGGTGGCAGACCGAAACTGGTGCAACCCTCATAAACGCGCTGCCAGGTGTAGGTCCCTTCATTCCAACCGTAGCGGGCAGAAGCTTCCCTGGCACCACGCATGATATTCTGGATGAAGCTGGAAAACCCGTGGGGATAGGGGAGGGCGGATACTTGGTGCAGAGAAGTCCAATCGCTCCAGGGATGTTGAGAACTATTTACAAAGACCCTCAGCGATACAAGACTCAGTATTTTAGTGTTTATGGTCCAGAAATCTACTACACCAGTGACGGCGCTATACGCTGGGACGACCTAGGAAACATACGATTGACCGGCAGAGTAGACGACGTCATGAAGGTTGCAGGACACAGACTTTCAACGGCTGAGGTTGAAAACGCGCTCACACAGCACAGTGCGGTTGCGGAATGCGCCGTTGTTGCTGCTCCCCATGACATTAAGGGCGAGGTCCCCGTGGCCTTTGTCACTCTTAAGGAAGGCTTCAGTCCTTCTCCCATGCTTGAAGACGAACTGATTAGGCAAGTCGTGAAGGTTATTGGACCTACAGCTAAACCAGACAAAATCTTTTTGACAGACACCTTGCCAAAAACCAGAAGCGGAAAAATAATGCGACGCATCCTTAAATCGCTAGTTAAGAATGAGCCGATCGGCGACACAACAACCTTGATGAACCCGGAGGCAGTTGAAGAGCTTAAGAAAAGAGTAGTCGCTAAAACCTAAATTTCCATATTATGCCTTTCTAAGCTAAGTTTGACACAAACTTAAAGCAAAAAGTGCAAAGCATAAAAACGAGAAACTGCGATAATTATGTGAAGGAGCATTGAACACTTGAAGTGCCGCTTTTACAAGAGGGAAAAGGGCAAGGTTAAGAAAAACCTGTGCATGGCAGACATGGCCATACTGGGAGTCGCGGGAGAACCTCACAATCTCTCTGATGCTGAAGTCATCGACTTGTGCCTTTCTGAAGAGAGTTTCAAAAATTGTTCTCGTTTCAAGTGGGTTGAGAGAGAGAAAGACAAAGAAACATTAAGGCACACGTTTTAGCGTCTCCTTTTCTTGGATGTAGCAGTGTTTCGCAGTTTGCCAATCAAGAATATTCATAAGGTCAAGAAGCCTACGAAGGGTTTAAGAAACCACCAGAGCTGTGGTTTATGAAGTAGTAAAAAGTGTTGGGAAAACTACAAGGTGACCTCTCAACCAAGCGCTGAGATGCTCCGCTATGGAATTCAACAAAAAACCCACACGCGAAGTCTCCTGTTGTTTTCGAGAGGCGAAAAAGTATAAGAACAGCATGGGAATTAGTGTTACTGCAAATTTGGTGTATCCATGAAGACTCTTCTGCAACCTTGGCATTCAATGGATAAGGAAGAGGTAGTTCAAGATTTGGCTACAAGCCTGAATGGCTTGAGCAGTGAAGATGCCGAGAAGCGACTGAGCCAATACGGATACAACGAGTTGAAGGAAAAGAAGCGAAGAACAGCCTTACAGATGTTTCTTGGTGAATTCAAAGACATCTTCATCCTGTTACTTATCGCAGCCACGGTGTTCTCGGTCATAATCGGCTACTACGAGTTAATGCTCAATCCGGAGTTAGGGTTCCTTGAAACCTACGCCGATGCAATAACCATAGGAATAATCGTCGTACTAGTGGCGGTCGCAGGTTTCATCCAAGAATATCGGGCGGAAAAAGCCATTGAAGCCTTGAAAAAACTGGCGGCTCCCAAAGCCCGAGTTATGCGAGACGGCAAGGAGACTATACTATTTGCAAGGGAAGTTGTGCCTGGCGACTTGTTAGTCCTCGAGTCTGGAGACACCGTTCCTGCTGATGCGCGCATAATAGAATCCGTTGAGTTGAAAACTGATGAGGCTGTTCTGACAGGAGAATCCACCCCTGTAAACAAGAGTTTGGACACTCTAAAACCCGAGACGCCCACAGCCGACAGAAAAAACATGTTATTCATGGCAACGCACACAATTTACGGCAGAGGAAAGGCTGTTGTAGTGTCCACAGGCATGAACACTGAGTTTGGCAAAATTGCCGAGTTGGTGCAGGCTGCTGAGGAAGAGGAGACTCCTCTTGAAAAGAAGCTTGACAGTTTTGCAATGAAGATAGCAAAGGTTGTTGTGGCGGTCTGCGTCATCATTTTTGCTCTCGAGGCCTTTGAGGTCGCTGCACAAGGCGTCTTCGAGTTGGAGGGATTTATTCAAGCATTCTTGTCATCTATCGCCTTAGCCATCTCCGCTGTCCCTGAGGGATTACCTGCCATAGTGACAATTACACTCGCCTTAGGCGCACGTGAATTTGCGAAACGAAACGCCATTATTAGGAGATTGTCTTCAGCAGAAAGCTTAGGCGCTATCACAGTTATCTGCTCAGATAAGACTGGAACCTTGACGAAGGGTGAAATGACTGTTCGACGAATACACGTGGACAACAAGGTTGTTGAAGTCACCGGAGTCGGATACGAGCCAACGGGCGAGTTTTATCAAAGCAACAGCATCATCAATCCTCGAAACGATCAAAACCTGTCGCTGCTGCTGAGAATAGGTCCTTTATGCAGCAACGCACAACTAGACAAGAATGAAAAAGGTTCTTGGAGCATAATTGGCGACCCCACAGAAGGAGCACTGATTGTTACTGCAGCCAAAGCAGGATTCGAAGAGAAAGAACTCGAAAAGAATTTTCCACGCATCGCTGAAGTCCCCTTCACGTCTGAAAGAAAACGCATGACAACAGTGCATTCTACCCCAGATGGAGAACACGTCGCCTACATGAAAGGCGCGCCCGAAATAGTCCTTGAAAGAAGCAGCTATATTCTGGAAGAAGGCGAAGAAAAGAAGCTAACAAAAGCGAAGAGAAAGAAAATTCTAGACACCAACGAAAAATTCGCCAGCGACGCTCTACGTGTACTTGCAATGGCATACAGAAAATTGCCTGAAACTCTAGGTGAATTTAACGAAAAAACTGTCGAAGACGGCATGGTTTTCGTAGGTTTAGAGGGAATGATTGATCCTCCAAGAGAGGAAGCGACAAAGGCAAACCAAACATGTCAGAAGGCTGGAATAAAAGCGGTAATGATAACCGGAGACCACAAGCTGACCGCCATGGCAGTGGCCAAAGAAATTGGTATATTGAAAGAAAAAAGCCTGGTTTTTACAGGAGCGGAGTTGGACAATATCAGCGACGAAGAATTCGAAAAAATAGTAGAAAACGTGGCCGTCTACGCTCGAGTTTCGCCGGAGCATAAGCTGCGCATTGTCAAGGCGTTGAAGGCGAAGGGCGAGATCGTTGCCATGACTGGAGACGGTGTTAACGATGCTCCAGCGGTGAAGAGCGCCGATGTCGGCGTGTCGATGGGAATCTCTGGAACAGACGTGACGAGAGAAGCTTCAGACATGGTTCTGACTGACGACAATTTCGCCACAATAGTAAAGGCGGTGGAACTAGGTAGAGCAAGTTACGACAACATCCGAAAATACGCCAGATTTCTCATTGCCTGCAATTTTGACGAACTGCTCGTCATAGGAACATTCGCCATACTGGGCGGCTTGTTTGGACCGCAACTGTTTCCGCTGCCCCTACTTCCAGCAATGATCTTGTGGATAAACTTGGCCACGGATGGTGCACCAGCGGTGGCGTTGTCAATGGATCCACCAGATGAGGATGTTATGAAAAGGACTCCGCGAAAACCAACTGAAGGCATCTTACATGGAATGGGAGCATTCATCATCGCTTCGTTTGCTTTGCAATCCATTGGAACCATCCTTGTCTTTGCTCTCGAGTATTATTTGTTTCCAGCGCATGGTTTCGGCACTCCTGAGACTTTGGCTGAGGCACGAACCGCTGCCTTTGTGCAAGCTGCCTTTTTTGAGTTGTTTGTGGTTTGGAACTGTCGGTCTGAGACGCGCAGTGTTTGGAGAATGGGGCGAGATAGTTTCAAGAACAAGTTCTTCGTGATAGCAGAGATCATCTCAATCACCGCGACGCTTGGAATATGCTACATACCCATCACGGCAAAGATGTTCGGGCTGGTTGCACTAACACCAACAGACTTATTTTATGTGATGGCGGTTGCCAGCTGGGGGCTCTTAGTGCTGCCAGAACTATTCATGAAAAGAAAGGTGTGGCGCTGGGAATAAAGCAGCCTTACGGATAAGACCTTCTCGTTGTGCGCGGAAACGGAATGGTGTCCATAATGCTCTCTAGCTTGAGCATCCAAGCCAGCAGGCGTTCAACTCCCATGCCGAAGCCCGTATGCGGCACAGCGCCATACCTCCTGAGGTCTATGTACCACTCATAGTCTTCAGGTCGCAAGTCGAACACCTTCAAGTTTTGTAACAGTTCGTCTTTGGCATCCACCCTGGCGCCTCCTGTTGATAACTCGCCGATTCGTGGAACAATAAGGTCGGCAGACATCACGAGTTCTGGTTTGTCTGGATATGCCTTAACGTAAAACGCCTTTATCTTCTTAGGATATTCGTAGACAAACAAGGGACCAGCCAAGTCTTTAGCCAACGCTCGTTCTTCGTTGAATCCGAAGTCTTCTCCCCACTTGATTTTGAAGCCTTTCTTGTGGAGGCGTTCGATGGCTTCGGTGTAGGTGATTTTTGGAAACGGCGCCTCTATCTTCAGGAGTTCCTTCGGGTCAACTTCAAGCACTTCGAGTTGTTTTCTGCATTTCTTTCCTGTGTTCTGAAACACGTAACTCACGAGTTGCTCTTCCAGACGCATGAGGTCGTCTAATGTTGAGAAGGCCTCCTCGGATTCCACGTGCCAGAACTCGGTCAAGTGCCTAATCGTTCGGCTTTTCTCCGCCCTAAAAGAGGGCGCCACACAGTAGACCTTCTCCAGAGAGTGTATTAGCACTTCAAGGTGCAACTGAGCGCTCTGCGTCAAGTACATCTCATCGTCAAAGTACTTCAGTCCAAAAAGCGTGGCGCCGCCCTCAACCGCGCTCGATATGAACATGGGTGGAGAAACCTCGACGAAGCCCTGTTTTCTGAAGAACTCGTGAATGAACATGAACACTTTGGCACGTATCTTCATGATGGTGCTCATTTTGCGACTGCGCAGCCACAGGTGGCGGACATCTCGCAGAAACCCCTCGCTCTTGTCTTTGGCTATTGGGAAAACTTCGGACAGCCCCACGATTTTCAGTTTGTCTGTAGTGACTTCGTAGCCGCCTGGCGCCCTTTTGTCTTCTTTCACTGCTCCTTGGAGCGCGAGTGAAGATTCGATTGTGACTTTCTGGGCGTCTTTCCAGGCCTTGCTGTTTCTCTTGACCGTGCATTGTATGACGCCTGACGAGTCTCGCATTATGATGAAAATGGTGTCTTTGCTTTCTCGTTTCCGATAGACCCAGCCTCTTATGTCAACTCTTTTGCCTATGAATTGTCCAGTGAGGATGTTGCCTATGGCTATGAAGGGCATAGGTTTAGCTCAACCTTCATTATGCTACAGCATTATGGCTTTTAAACGCTTACGTCGAGTCCTTCGAATGTGTTCATTCTTTGGTTTCTTTGTTTTGCCAGATCTTTTACTGGGAGGGGTCTTTCTTGTTCAGAAATTCCATGTTTAAAGTCATACTATGAAACCCTAACCCTTAAATCTCCCTTGAAAAGGTGTGTATCAATGATTGGGCATGGATAGCGGAAAAAGCGTTACGACAGTGATGGCGCTTCGGCTTTCTCTGATAGCGATATTAAGTGTTGTTTTTGTTGAAGGCATACTAGGCATTGTCACAAACAGCCTCGCCATTTTGAGTGACGCTGCTCACGCTCTTTTTGATTCAACAACATCGCTCATTTTGCTCGTGACAACTCAGCTCTCGCTTAAACCACCTGACGCAGAACACTTGTACGGGCATGGCAAGATTGAGCCACTAGGCGGCCTCGTAGGAGGAATAGCCCTCATAGGTCTAGCAGTCTTTCTAGTGTTTGAAGCGGCGATGCGGCTTATTAGCGGAGTTGCACAAGTTCATCATGACATAGTTGGTTTTTTGGCGATTGGTTTCACCTTGGGCGTCGATTTTTTTAGAATGGGAATCTTATGGGGAAAGGTTCAGGGTGGAAGCTCGACTATAAAAGCAAGTTTCTATCACGCCGTCTCAGACTTTGCCTCTACAATCATAGCATTAGTGGGTTTTGGACTCGTATTCATCAACATCGACTATGGAGACCCCGTAGCCTCAATGGTTCTCGGTAGCCTCTTGGCTTACCTAAGCATAGGGCTGATACGCAGCAGCGGCTCAGAACTTAGCGACGCCATTTCAACCAGTGTTGTGCAGAATATTAGAAAACAAATCTTGAGCACCAAAGGAGTTTCAGTCTGCAAAGACTTGAAGGTAAGACATGTGGGCGCAAAAGTCTACGTGGAAACTACAATATGCGTGCCGAGTTCGATGGAACTTGCAGAAGCCCATGATGTAGCCTCGCGAATCGAGGCAAACATAGTTAAGTCGTACGGCGACTCCACCGTCACTGTTCACATCGAGCCAATAGGAGAGGAGAAGCCGATAGAAAAGGAGATTGAAACTCTTGCGATGAGCGTCGAAGGCGTCCGAGAGGTCCACAGCATGAGCAGTGTATACTCAAAGGGCAAACTCTACATCACTTTGCACGCTCTTGTAGAGCCTCAACTTTCCATCAAAGAAGCCCACGCCATAGCGGAAAAAGTCGAGAAGAATCTGAGACAGCAAATCGAGGATATCGAAAATGTCACTGTCCACATCGAGCCCTATTTGCCCAAGGTCCGCCGAGAGTTTGCCGTTAGGGACGCGCAGGTTCAAAGAATGATTAGACAGATTGTTCAGGCGCACCCAGACATACGCAGAATCAACCGCATTGTAACATACGTGAGCGAGAAACGTCGATACATCAACATAGACTGTTCCTTCGAAAAGAGCGTTTCAGTTGACGCCATGCACGATACTGTATCCAAAGTTGAAAGGGAGATAAAGAGAAAGCTCAGAGAAGCCGTTGTCACCATTCACGCAGAACCCTCACCATAGAAGCCATGTGCCTCGAAAACCATAACTTTCCACGCTTAATATGACAAACATCGAGTGGTGGTCAATGTCATCGATTGACGAAATCAGGTTGATGCCTATAGGCTACGTGCGCAGAGCGTCCAAACAAGAAGACGTGAAAGACAAAAGTCTAGTTTCAAAAATAGTTGTTAACAGGGAATTTACGAGAGCCCTCGACGGCATAGACGATTTCTCTCACATATTTGTCGTGTTTTGGATGCACCAAGTTCCAGAAAGCGAAACAAAAATCTTGAAGGTTCACCCCAGAGGCAGAATGGACCTGCCTCTGTTGGGGGTCTTTGCAACCCGAACAGCCTTTCGACCCAACCCGATGGGCTTGACTCTAGTGGAGTTGTTGAAGCGAAAGGGAAATGTGTTGACGGTTAGGGGTCTAGACGCCCATGATGACACTCCAGTATTAGACTTAAAACCCTTCAACCACCGAGACATGGCTGTTGATGCCAAGGTTCCAGAGTGGCATAAGAAATTGGAAGAGAAACAATAACGTCA
>Ga0224506_10002871_pt1 | contig 11608 bp, 13 predicted proteins | sample SF_Jan12_sed_USG_2_FD_169108 | JGI IMG/M metagenome (GOLD analysis project Ga0224506, IMG submission 169108) | Sediment microbial communities from San Francisco Bay, California, United States - SF_Jan12_sed_USGS_8_1 | ecosystem: Environmental > Aquatic > Marine > Sediment | place: USA...
GAATATGCCAGGAACCTGCATCGCTCACTTACCGATAATCCGGAGGTGGTTGTTATGGTTGGCATATGTACCCATTTGGGTTGTTCACCAAAATACCGCCCTGAAATGGCCCCAGCTGATTTGGGTACTGACTGGAAGGGTGGTTTCTTCTGTCCTTGCCATGGTTCCAAGTTTGACCTGGCCGGTCGTGTATTCAGTGGCGTACCTGCACCGACCAATCTGGTAATTCCACCCCACATGTATCTGAGTAAATCAGTGATTCTGGTTGGCCTGGACGGAGGAGCTGCCTAATGGATAAATTAATCGCTTTATTGGGTTGGGTTGACGACCGTTTCCCTCTCACCAAGATGTGGAAAGAACACCTTTCTGAATATTATGCACCGAAGAATTTTAACTTCTGGTATTTCTTCGGTTCCCTGGCCATTCTGGTTTTTGTCTTACAGATTGTTACCGGCATCGTGCTGACCATGTATTACAAACCGGATGGTGAAACGGCCTTTTTCTCCGTTGAATACATTATGCGTGATGTCAACTGGGGCTGGTTTATCCGCTACATGCATTCCACCGGAGCTTCTGCATTCTTCCTTGTGGTTTATCTGCACATGTTCCGTGGCCTGATGTATGGCTCATACAAAAAGCCTCGTGAACTGCTGTGGATCTTTGGTGTACTTATCTACCTGGCGCTGATGGCGGAGGCCTTCTTTGGGTATCTGTTACCCTGGGGGCAGATGTCTTTCTGGGGGGCGCAGGTGATTGTGAACCTGTTTGCAGCCGTTCCATTTGGTATCGGTGAGCCTCTGTCAGAATGGATTCGTGGTGACTTTGTTATTTCCGATGCCACCCTCAATCGTTTCTTTGCCTTCCATGTGATTGCCCTGCCGTTTGTACTGGCCGCTCTGGTCGTGGTGCACATTCTAGCCCTGCATGAAGTGGGTTCCAATAATCCTGACGGTATCGAAATAAAGAAGAACAAAGGCCCGGATGGTATCCCCCTCGATGGTATCCCCTTCCACCCTTACTACACAGTAAAAGATATTGTGGGTGTGGTGGTGTTCTTTATATTTTTCTTTGCGGTGGTCTTCTTCGCACCGGAGATGGGCGGTTACTTTATTGAACATCCCAACTTCGAGCAGGCCGACCCGTTGAAGACACCGGATCATATCGCCCCGGTTTGGTATTTCACCCCTTTCTATGCCATGTTACGTGCGGTGCCGCCGATGTTCGGTTCGCAGTTCCCCGGCGTCATGGTGATGGGCGCGGCGATCATTGTCCTGTTCTTCCTGCCTTGGATTGATCGTAGTCCGGTGAAATCAATCCGCTATCGTGGTAACTGCTTTAAGATTGCACTGGGTGTCTTTGTGGTCAGCTTTATCATCCTGGGCTGGCTGGGTACACAACCTTCTACGCCTGGCAAGACGATATTGGCACAGATTTTTACCACGTTGTATTTTGCATACTTCATGGCCCTGTGGTTTATTCCCAAATTTGAAAAGACCAAACCAGTACCAGAGAGGTTGACATCATGAATAAGATAATCGTTGCATTTCTGATGAGCATGCTGCCGGTACTGGCGATGGCTGCCGGCGGTGGTATGCAAAACGACAAGGTCGATATTGACCTGAATAACAAGGCTTCGTTGCAAAATGGTGCCAAGCTGTTCGTTAACTACTGTCTGAGCTGCCATAGTGCCAAGGCCATGCGTTATAATCGCATGGCCCGGGATCTGGGTCTGACGGACAAGCAGGTCGTGGATAACATGATCTTCACCGCAGACTACTCTAAAAAACCGAATGGTGAACCGAACAAGATCGGCAGCCTGATGGAAGTGGCTATGCAGACCAAGGATGCCAAGCAGTGGTTTGGAACCAAGATCCCTGACCTGTCAGTAGTGGCTCGTGCCCGTGGTGCCGACTGGTTGTACACCTATTTACGGACTTTCTATATCGATGAGTCTCGGCCATTTGGTGTCAATAACCAGCGTTTTCCCAGCGTAGGTATGCCACATGTTATGTGGGAACTGGAAGGCCTGAAAAAGCCTGTCTATGAAAACCACAAGGGTGCTGATGGCAAGGACCATAAGGTAATAACCGGTTTTGAAACAGTTGTTCCTGGCAAGATGTCGAAGGTTGAGTTTGATAATGCCATTCGCGATATGGTGAACTACATGGTTTACATGGGTGAACCGGCATTACTTGAACGCAAGACAATCGGTGTCTGGGTGATGTTATTCCTGGTTCTGTTCTTCTTTGTGTCATATGCCATGAAGAAAGAATTCTGGAAGGATATTCACTAAATTGATTACCAAATAGAAAGTTAACAATGATCTGGGGGATTTGTCCCCCTGGTCACTTCCAAGTAGTATATTAAGGTGGTTTAGCATGGCACAAGTGACGAACAGACGGTTGGCGATGACTCTTTTTTCTTCTGATTTATGCCCGTATTGTCATATCGTGCGTATTGTTCTCGCAGAAAAGGGTATTAATTTCGAAATACAGAATGTTGAGCTAAATAATACACCAGAAGATTTGCGAGATCTTAATCCCTACAATGAAGTCCCGACACTGGTTGATCGTGATTTAGTGTTGTATGACTATCGGGTCATCGTGGAATATCTGGATGAACGCTTTCCCCATCCTCCTTTGATGCCGGTAGACCCGGTTTCCCGTGCCCGCAATCGCTTGATGCTGCACCGAGTCGAACGCGACTGGTACAAGATGGTGGATGTCATTCTCACCGGTAATGGTGACGTAGAAAAAGCCCGCAAGGACTTGCGCGACAGCCTGGTTGGCGCCTCACCCATATTCGACCAAAAGGCCTTTTTCCTGAGCGATGAGTTTACCTTGATGGATGCGGCTCTGGCACCAATGTTGTGGCGATTACCCCAGTTCGGTATCGAATTACCCGCCGTGGCCAGACCCCTGATTGACTATGCCGAGCGTATGTTTGAACGGGAATCTTTCCAGGCCAGCCTGACCGAGGGCGAACGCGAACTACGCCAAATGGCATAACCGGTATATCTGCCTCTGGTTTTGGCGGTTCGTTGGGTACGGAGCGTCTTCATTTTGGGTGAAAATAGCCAGGAAACTGATTTTTACTCTGTGAATTAGTGCAGTTTTTTGTAAAATACCCGTACTGAGATTTTGGTGAGTTTCATGTTACCCAGCCAGCCGTATCTGCTAAGAGCGATTTATGAGTGGATTGTCGATAATGACATGACACCCTACGTGCTGGTTAATGCCCGAAATGATGATGTCCACGTGCCGGTACAATATATAGATAATGGTAAAATCGTGCTGAATATTGCGCCCCGGGCAGTATCCAGCCTCGAGTTAGGTAATGATGCCATAATCTTCAGTGCCCGCTTTTCCGGAAGTCCCACCGACGTGCGGTTCCCTGTCAGTGCGGTGATGGCCATTTATGCCAAGGAGAATGGCCAGGGGATGGTATTCAACGAATCTGATAATGACGATGGTGGTGATGATAATTCTCCTACACCGTCGGATAAGAAAGCAAAACGCCCCAATCTAAAAATAGTCAAATAGTTCAGGCTGCCAAATTATTGGGAACATACTGTATCTGGTTTCTGCCATTATCCTTTGCCAGATAGACTGCCTTATCTGCACACTCAAAAAGACTTTCGAAGTTCATATTGTGGCCCTGTTCGGTTGAGGCAACACCGATACTTGCAGTAACTTTGAGTCCAGCCGGCATGAGTGATTCAATTTTTTGACGAATTGTGTTTGCCTTTTCGATGGCACTATCTGTATTACAATGACTCAATAACATGACGAATTCTTCACCACCAAAACGGGCAGCAAAATCTTCCTTGCGACACATAGTACGCAATAAACGGCCCACCTCGGATAACACAATATCACCGGTAGCATGACCGTGTTTATCATTTACTTGTTTAAAGTGGTCAAGATCGATGACTAGCATACTTAGATCAAAACGGTGTCGTTTGGCATCACTAATATATTTAGGTGCCATCTCAGTCAGGCTATGACGATTGTATAGCTTTGTGAGCTGATCCGTCATAGCCATATCAAATAATTTTTTTTGCTGTTCATTAACCTGGTCAAATAGTTTTTTCAGAGCGAGTAAGTTGCTTACCCTGGCACAGAATTCGTCCTCCTGAACAGGTTTTGTAATGAAGTCATTTGCACCCTTACGTAAAACGTCTATGCGCATACTCAAGTCATCCTGGCCAGAAACTGCAAGGATTGGGATTTGCGATTTATTTGTATCATTTTTCCGAATGATTTCGACAATGTCGCCACCGCTTAATTTCCCTTCAATAAAAACATCGCTGATTACTAAGTCGTATTCATTATCAATGAATGCTTGTAGGGCCTGTTCGCCATTTGTAAAGTGATCAACATTCAGTTGCATGCCCTGCATGATAGATATAGTTAGATTGGCAATACTTTTTACATCTTCTATATAAAGAATTTTACCGGCCTTGTTACACTTTATTTGGCCAGCCAGGCGTAGTAGTCCATTGTAAAGTGATTCGAAGTTGTCTTTCGGTAATACGTCGGTATAACCAGCCTGTTTAGCCATGTCAAATGATGCGTTAATATCATCAGCTGTTAGCATAATGAGGGTATTGTTATACATGTAACTGTTCATGTCTTTTGCAGTCTGGGCAAATTCAACGCCAAGCATGTCAGGCAGGTTTTTTGAGACCAGGATAAAATCATAGCCTTTATTGATAAGCATTTTATAACCATCTGATCCGCACAATACAGCATCTACATGAATGCCTGCGTTAGCCAGCATTTCATAAATAATTTGTTGGTAGAGTTTGGTCGGTTCAATTAGCAGAACTTTCATCGAGGATCCTTTAACATATAAATATTTGTTATGGGGTATCTGAGGTATAGAGTATAGATTGTGGATTTGTTAATTTGAGGTGATTTTGCAAATCTTTGCAAATACACAGTATATTTAATACCATTAGGGGGAATTGAAATCAGCGACTTAGTCCCCCGAAGCAACAAGGTGCAGCAGTTAATGATTGAGGTCTATTGTGGAGATATCACACAATTAAATATTGATGCCATTGTCAACGCAGCCAATAACTTGTTGTTGGGTGGTGGTGGAGTGGATGGTGCTATTCATCAGACTGCCGGCCCCGAGTTGCTTATAGCCTGTCATGTATTGCATGGCTGTGCCACGGGTGACGCAAAAATCACACCGGGTTTTAATCTGCCTGCCCGTTATGTCATTCATACCGTCGGACCAGTCTGGCACGGTGGTAACGACGATGAAGCCTGGTTACTGGAAAGCTGTTATCGGCGGTCCTTTGAACTTGCCGAATTACATCAGATAACAAGCATTGCATTTCCCGCTATCAGTACTGGTGTGTATGGCTATCCTAAAGATCAGGCAGCAGCCATTGCGATTAAACTTATGCGGGAATTTGAATCTCGTTTTGAGAAAATTATTGCCTGCTGTTTTAGTCGGGGTGATGCACAACGTTACAGACAGTTACTTACGGTTTAGATTTATTTCTCTGGCAACATCTTACCCGGATTTAAAATAGAATGGGGATCAAACTGATCCTTGATACGGCGCATCAGTTCGAGTGTTACTGGATCGATTTCACGATCAATAAATTCCAATTTTTCCAACCCCACCCCATGTTCACCTGATAAGGTACCATTGAGGCTTAAAACCAGAGAAAACATTTTGTCCAGACAATGTTTAGCATTGATGGATTGTTTTTCATCAGCGGGATCGTAGAGGATATTGGTATGCAGGTTACCGTTCCCGGCATGACCAAAATTGATGATGGTTATGTTGAACTGTTTGGAAAGCTCGTCAAGTCCCTGGATCAAAACCGGGATATTGGAGACCGGGACAACAATATCTTCATTGATCTTTTTCGGAGCAACAGTACGTAGGGCAGGGGAAAGGGCCTTACGTGTGGCCCATAGTTCGTCAATTTCTGTTTTAGTATTGGCCTGAACCAATCGCATGAGCCCCGTATTTTTCGCGGCAGCGGTGATTGCGGCCATGGATTTTTCTATGCAGGATTCCAGACCATCGACCTCGATCATGAGCATGGCACCGGCATTTTGTGGTAGGTCTGCATTGGAATAATTACGGATCATTTCGATAGATCGACCATCAATAAATTCAAGGGCACACGGTATAACAGGCTGTGCCATGATGGCCGCGACGGCTTCTGTTGCAGATTCAATATTATGATAAATAGCTTGCAGGGTACGTGTGCATTCAGCCTGGGGTGTGAGTTTGAGTGTGGCTTCGGTAATAATGGCCAGTGTGCCTTCCGAACCGATAAGCAGGCGCGTCAGATCATAGCCAACGACCCCCTTGGTCGTGTAAACCCCGGTGCGGATTTCCTGGCCATCACCGGTGACGGCACGCAGGCCAAGGGTATTTTCCCGAGGCGTGCCGTACTTCACCGCTCGGGGCCCGGCCGAGTTATAGGCAAGGTTGCCGCCAATTGTACAGTACGCACCACTGCTGGGATCGGGTGGCCAGAAAAAGCCATGTTGTGCTGCCGCATCCTGCACAGTTTGGTTAATAACGCCAGGTTCAACAACCATGAATCGATTGGCAGGGTCAATGCGGCTGATTTTATTCATTCTTTCGAGGGAAAGGATCAAGCCACCCTGGGTTGGCACCGTCGCTCCGGTTGTGCCGGTGCCGCGGCCTCGTGCTATCAATGGAATCCGCTGCTCATTGGCCAATTGCACAATGTCCATAACCTGCTGGTGACTGGTGGGGAAAACCACCGCATCCGGCATGGCCTGTCGGCGACTATTATCATAGCCATAGGTCAGCCGCTCAGATTCCTCGATGAGGATCGCTGTTTTGTCATCAAGTATACGGACTAGCCGCTTAATGGTGTCCGCAGCAAGAGTAGGAGTGTTTGACATATTATCCAAACATGAGTTGATCGATCTGATCGCAGAAACAGTGAATACTTAATAAATGTACTTCCTGAATGCGGGCAGTAATATTGGATGGGACTCGGATTTCGATATCTTCAGCTGTTAACAATGTCGCCATATTCCCACCATCACGACCAGTTAATGCGATGACTCGCAGCCCGCGCTGATGTGCTGTTTTTATTGCTTCGATGACATTTCCTGAGTTACCACTGGTGGATATGGCAACCAGAATATCACCCTTGTTACCAAGTGATGAAAGTTGCCGAGCAAAGATCTGGTCATAATGATAGTCATTGCCGATAGCGGTAAGCGTAGAGCTGTCAGTGGTCAGGGCGATTGCTGGCAGACCCGGTCGTTCCATATCAAAACGACATAGCAGTTCTGCTGATAAGTGTTGTGCATCAGCAGCAGAACCACCATTACCACAGGTAAGAATTTTGTTACCTGCCTTAAGACGGCTGACCATTAACTCAATAGCATCACTAATCGGCCTGGCCAGTTCAGTCATGCATTGTTGTTTGGTTTCTATGCTGGCGCTAAATATTTTTTTAATATTATTTTGTATGGTCATCAGTTAGCTCTGAAAGGCATCTCTTATCCAGTTTATTCCGTTTCCCTGTACCTCACCACTTATCGAAATGACATCGAAGCGGCTGGGATAGTTATTGTATGTTGGGTGCTTCTGCAGGAAATACAATGCCGTGGCAAGCAGTTTCGCCTGTTTAGTATGATTGACGCTTTCAGCACCACTGCCAAAGCGGCTTTGCTTGCGATATCTTACTTCAATGAAAACGATCGTATCACGGTCCTGCATGATGGCATCTATTTCACCCCGTGGGCCTCGAAAATTCCGATAGAGTGTTGTTAGACCCTGATTATTAAGGTACAGACAGGCGGCATCTTCTGCCTGTTGTCCTATTGCAATGGCCGTCTTAAGCATGGACTGGTTATTGCCTGTCCAGCGAAGCCGGTTGCCCGCTACGAAATTTAACCCAGGTCAACTGGCGTCGGACACGTTGCTGGGTATCAATACTCAGACTGCCGGTTTCACCATCAAACCGCTCGTATGAGTAATGACGTAGTGGTTGTAAAGCGCCGAGTATACTAAAGGCATCAATGCCCAGCGCATAAAGGCGCTGGAAGCTGTTACCAGCGGTTGAGATATCTCTTTCAATATCCGTGCGCAGGCTGCGATGAGAGGTTGTTTCCGCCAACACCCATGGCATATCACCGAATACCATGCCATCCATATCGCGATCTTTTTCCTGATTCAGATTACCTGTAAATATATGTGAGGTCGCATATACCGGTACATCTGCCGCATGAAAAAATTTCAGCTGTGGGCGAATTGCCCGTGCCTGTTTGGGGAAGGCGGCAAGGAATATAAAGTCTATGTCCTTGCGGCGGCGTGGGGTAAATTTGACTGATTTCTTGAGAACTTTGGCCATTTTGCGATAGCGTACCTGACTGTCATCGATGTCCAGCAGAGTACGCAGTGGAATTGAAAAATCGTTTTTACTGGGGTCATAATTTTGTGAAACCACGATTTGACCACCCATAGTCTCCCAACGTTCCTTGAATGCATGGAAAACCCGCTCTCCCCACGGACCATGTGGAATGACAACAGCGGCATTTACATGACCATCCAACCAGGTACGCTCGGCAACCTGACGGGCTTCTTCTTCGGGCGACAGACCAAATTGGTAGAGATTTTTCGGTGTTTCATTATTTTCAACGGCATAGTTGAGCGCCAGGGTGGGTACCGGCAAGGGTTCCTCGTCAAGGAGCTTGGTAACGGCTTCCTTATCAAGCGGGCCAACGACAAACTGTGCACCGTCGCTAATGGCCCGATCATAGGTATCGGTAATAGACGAGGGGTCATCACCAACATCATAGATCTTTATGGACTCCACTTTATGACCACTGCTTGAGTAATAGGCGGCTAAAAAGCCATCCCGTACGGCTTCTGCGGCAGCAGAGAATTTACTGCTCAGGGGAAGTAATAAGGCGATACGCCGGGGATGCGTGACATCATCTATGCTGCGGGTAGACAGGCCATTAAGGATTTCATTACTTGCCGGGTGTTTTGGGTAATATTTTTTCCAGCGCTGGAGTTCCTGCTTCAGTTTTACCGGATCGAGCTGATAAGCTTTTGCGACCTGGACCAGATGCATCCAGCCGCTCAGCACATCCGGGGGAGGTGAAGTTCGCAGTTGCTGCAGGGCACGGGTCGACATGGTCACCAGGGCATCCCAGATAGCGCGTTGATTATTCGTCACCAGTGCTTCATCCGTGAGATAGTGTTCACGCAGGACCAGTTCACGTGCCGTTTCAAGACGATTGCCCTGCATGGTGAATGTATCGGCACGGAGTTTATGGTACTCAGCTCGATAAAGATTTTTGGTCTTACGCGGTGGACGCTGTTTCAGATAAGTGAAAATATCGTCAGGCCGTCGTTCCGCCAGCGCCAGGTGGGCTTCAGCCAGGTGATAGAGAAATATCTGGTGAAGATTGTTTTTCCTAATTTCCAGGTCCCCCAAGGTTTCGCGGGCCTGGGGGACCAGATTGGCTCGGGCCATGGCCGATGCGGCTCTTAGCCGTAGCTCGGTGCGCAGGTTGGTACTGGCCTGGGCAGACAGTGCTGTGAACTGACGGGCGGCTTCGGTATAGTTGCCCTGCAGAAATTGCTGTTCTGCGTCATCAAGTGCCCGTTTACTCAAGCGAGGCACACTGGCACAGGCGGCAAGTCCAAGGATTAAAATACTGAGCAGGAATCTGCGAAATGTCATAAGCGTGTCAAAATCGTTTTATAAATAGAGTGCGTCATTATTACACAAGTATCTGGTCAGGACAGGGTAGTGTCAAATCAAAAAGGTAGACTATATATTGTCGCAACGCCCATCGGTAATCTGGGAGATGTATCGCAACGTGCCATATCTACCTTGCAATCTGTGGATCTGGTGGCGGCAGAAGATACCCGACACAGTATGAAATTGCTGCAACACCTGGCCATCAATACTCCCTGTGTGGCCTTCCATGAGCACAATGAACGAGATAAGACCGCCCAACTGATTAGCAAGTTACAGGCGGGAAAATCCATCGCCCTGATCTCCGATGCCGGTACCCCGTTGCTGAGTGATCCTGGTTACCATCTGGTCAAGGCTGCCCATGCAGAGGGAATACCCGTGGTACCTGTTCCCGGTGCCAGCGCCCTGCTGGCGGCTCTGGTGGCCGCCGGTTTGCCAACAGATCGCTTTGTCTTCGAGGGATTTTTACCCAGTAAAAAGCTTGCCCGCAGTAAATATCTGGCGGGTTTGCAGCATGAAACCGGGACCCTTGTCTTTTATGAGGCGCCGCACCGCATTCTGGCCACCTTGCAGGATATGGTGGACATCTTTGGCAGCGAGCGGGAGGCCGTCCTGGCAAGGGAACTCACCAAGACCTATGAGACCGTCCATCGTGCCAGGCTGGGGGAGTTGCTTGAGTGGGTTGGTGGGGATGCCAATCAGCAGCGTGGTGAGATTGTCATCGTGGTGGCGGGGGCCCCGCCACGGCTTGATGAAGCGCTGAGCCCTGAAGTGATGAATATACTGTCGATTTTATTGGCCCATCTGCCCCTCAAGCAGGCGACCGCCATTGCGGCTGAACTGACCGGGCAGAAGAAAAACCGGCTCTATGAAGCCGCATTAAAAATGGGGCCGACAGATTGAATATCACATTAGGACTTGAAACCTGCCGCCAAAGGCCCGACACTAAGCGAGGAGTTGGCCAGGTAATCGCTGGAAAATGCTTGTCATTTTCTGGAGGAAAGTCCGGGCTCCACAGGGCAGAGTGCCAGGTAACGCCTGGGCGGTGTGAGCCGACGGAAAGTGCCACAGAAAATATACCGCCGATGACCCCATCCCCCCCGATAGGGCACAGGTAAGGTTGAAATGGTGCGGTAAGAGCGCACCGCGCTGGTGGCAACATCAGTGGCAGGGTAAACCCCACTCGGAGCAAGACCAAATAGGGGAACGAGGTGCGGCCCGCATGGTTCCCGGGTAGGTTGCTTGAGGTATACGGTGACGTATATCCCAGATGAATGATTATCCACGACAGAACCCGGCTTATCGGCCAACTCCATCTTTAATAATCCACATTAACATTATGATTTAACTTGTTGATTTATATCAAATCAGCACCGATAAATATCGTTTCTGCCACCCCTCCACCATGGTCAAATCTCACGCTAAGTCCCTGTTATGCAAGAAACTATTGCCGTGTTTTGTGGGCAACTACGCTTGACAGTGTGCCTCAATCGTACCTATAGTGTACAAAAGTGGGTAAAAGTGGGTTTTTATGGTAAAAGTGCCCAAAACCGGAGGGGAAGAATTTGTTTCGAGGGGTCAACACGATCACGTTGGATGCGAAAGGCCGTATGGCAATGCCGACCCGTTATCGGGACCGGCTTATGGCGCATTGCGATGGTCAGTTAGTGGTCACTGTCGACAGGGACCACTGCCTGTTGTTGTATCCCTTGCCAGAATGGGAAATTCTGGAACGCAAACTGGTCAAACTGCCCAGCCTGAACAAGCAGGCCCGGCGGCTGCAACGCCTGTTGATCGGCCACGCCACCGAGATGGAGCTGGATGGCAACGGTCGGATCCTGTTACCGCCACCATTACGGGAGTTTGCCGAGCTGG
>Ga0224506_10002872_pt1 | contig 11607 bp, 22 predicted proteins | sample SF_Jan12_sed_USG_2_FD_169108 | JGI IMG/M metagenome (GOLD analysis project Ga0224506, IMG submission 169108) | Sediment microbial communities from San Francisco Bay, California, United States - SF_Jan12_sed_USGS_8_1 | ecosystem: Environmental > Aquatic > Marine > Sediment | place: USA...
GCTGAGTATGCCCAAGCCCATGCCAACCGCCGCCATGTCACGGGTCGAGCAACCGCAGCTGCAGAGTAGGATAATAACTAGACCCCATCTGATCACTAATCGCTTCATGGTTTCACCTCCTCTCACTTGTCACCGTCTTTTGCCATTCGTTCACCTCCTATCGGCCGCCCTGCCCTCCCAGTCTTGTTCCCTCGTGATGATCAGCTCAACAAGTTCATGGCAGTCGAACGGAAGGCACCTCGTAATACCTGGCTCCATATCGTGCAGCGACTCTACAAAGTCATAGAGCACCACTTTACCGTCACACCTCAACTTGATTATGTATTCACCCTCACTCATGCCGGCCTCACTTCCAGTGTAAATCGGGCCTTGGGAGCGACGCCGTATTTCGTAATTGTAAAGACCTTGTTCTGGTAGCCGCCGGCCTCGAGGTACGGTACCATCTGAGCGACGAGCGTCTTGCCAGTGATATCCCAGTAGTACGGAAAGAAGGTCTTGCTCTCGTGGGGCACGTGCACCCTGAGAGCCCTGACGACCTTGCCGCCCGGCAACCAGGGCGGACGGATGGTCACATTGCCGACCTGGTAATTTGTGATCCGCAGCTGCCGTACCTCACCGTCGGTAAGCTCGAGGATCTCATACGGCTCGATCAATTCGTTCGCTGTCTCAGCCATTGTTTAAATCTCCCTATCTACCCCCCCCTGAAATTTTGCGGCACCGATCAGCATCAAAAACTTTCAAAAGCCCGGCATAGGCTACCTCCCACTGACTACGTTGGGGAGACTTACCGCTTAGGTGAGGGAGGCTCGCCGCTCTCGAGCGTAGAGTACTTTCAAATACTCGTCGATCCAACCCGGATGAAAGTAGACGACTCGGATTCCTCGGTCCCGAGCCATGCTGACGACGACAGGATCCTCGAGCGCAAAGACCAGCAGCTTCTCGATCGGTTTTGCCTTGTGGGTTGCGAGCTCGGGCGTCTTAGGTAGTAGGTGCTCATACAGCTCGAGCTGGCTGATGTCACCGGGTGACGGGCGTATAGCTGCCTCGATCAGGATCAGCCTGTCGGGCATGAACACGATCGCGTCGGCCCATCTTCGCCACATCCCCACCGCCCGCTGCTCGGCCTCGGAGAGCAGCTCTGGTTTGAGCTCCGGGTGTATCGATCCGAGTCTGACTCTTGTCTGTGTCGGATACCTCGCGTAGTGCTTCGCCAGAAACTCACTGACGAGCCTCATCTCTCGCGGCTGCCACTGTCGTTTCTCTCCCGCCATATACCCGCTCCTACAAAAGGCCAATGCACGAGGTTCTCAGGGACGGCCACGTGTGACCGGAGCCCGTAACCGCCGAGGCGGGAGACCGCTCGTGCAAAAGCCGACTAAAATTATAGCCTAAAATCCTAATATGTCAACAGAAATCTCGCCCGGCGTGAAAAAATGTTTCCGAGCAGTCAAACGCCGAGCCTGCCTGGACTTACCGCACTTTACCTCGTACATCGTGGGAACTATTTTTTACACACACGCTTGACACGACTCACAAGTGGTCGTAATTTGAGGCCTTGCCATTCGTCTGCCCGATCCTGGACGGACAGGCTCTTTGCCAGGATTGGGCAGGCCTCCGTCCAGGGTGGGCGAACCTGAGAAAGGAGGTCACAATGAATGAGCAAACCGTATCAACCCCCACCACCCTTGCCGTATCAACCCCCACCACCCTTGACAACGTGGTCGACGGCTTTCACAAGATGGTCACCAGGATGGAGGCCGATCCCGACTACGCCGCCGATCTGATCGGGCCGCACAAGGGCAACCCCATCACGTATGGCGAGGCCGTGATCAGTGCCGAGGAGTGGGCCGAGAAACAGGTCAAGCGTGCCAGTGCCGCCGCCGGCGACTGGGAGAGGAACGTCCAGCGTCCGAGACGCGACCCCATCAAGGGAGCAATCGCCGCAGCCGCCAAGCGCAGGCAGAAGGTCATGGAGTCACTCGATACGGCCAAGTGGGAAAAGGCGATGGGGAAGGTCGACGAGACCACGATGTACGAGGTCATCCGCAAGCGTGGTGCCAGTGCGTTTCGGGCCGGCGTCGAGGATCGTGCGGCAAAGGTCAGGGCCCGGGTCGCGGAATTGCAGCCTTTGGTCACGGCGGTCAAGAAGCAGATCGAGGCGATGCCCGATGTCACCGACGCCGATCGTGAGGCCCGGCTGCTTGCAGCCCGCCGGCTGATGATCGAGGTCGGCAAGAAAAGGCGAGGTATCTGAAAGGAGGTAACCCACAATGAATTATAGACAGGCGGAGCTGTTGGCTACTGAAGCCATCACAACGGCGGGGGCTAGGCTGCTCAATATCGGCGTAAGCGACCCCATCAGTCGTCTATCCATAATCCTGGAGCTAATCAACAACGGCAACAATCCTACGAATCATCCTCTGGCTGCTCTGAAGAAAATCGAACTTATAGACGGCTCGAACGTGATAGCGTCGCTGACAGGTTACGCCGCCCAGGCTATGGCTTATTACGACACCGGCAAGATGCCGCACAACGAGCTGAATTATGAGGACAACGCCTATTGCAGGGTGCTGGTCCCGGTTAACTTTGGTCGGTGTTTGTACGATGGCGAGCTGGCGCTGGATCCGAAGAAGTTTCGTAACCTGCAGCTGCGGATCGAGCACGACTATTCCCTGGGCGGTTGTTCACCGGACGGAGCGTACCTGCGGATCCTGGCGGATTTGTTCGACCAGAAAACGGTGTCCCCGAGCGGTTACCTGATGAACAAGGAGATCGTGTCTTTTGCACCGGTACAGGGGACCGCCGAGTACACCGACCTGCCGACCGATCAGGCGATTCGCAAGTTGCTGGTGATCAACACCAACGACAACGAGGAGCCGGACGTCCAGTTCGAGAAGGTGAAGGTCGACGAGGAAGAGGGCAAACGCGTTGTTATCGACTGTCGGACGATGGACTTGATACGAGCTGCCTCGATGACGTTCGGCCAGTTTCAGGAGTACTTCTCCGGTCATCTTGCGGCAACAACGGATGACGAGTTCTGGCTGAGTGCGTCCAAGGACATCCAGTTAGGCGGTCTTGCCGACACTGCCAGTGTGGTCCTCAAGTTCACGTGGTCGGGCGGGCGGGCCAGGGTGATACAGGCCTCGGCGGCGACATATTTCGGGATCATTGCCACCGGTCGATGTCCCCACGGTGCCGTGCCCATCTTCTTCGGTAGGCAGGATGACATGTCTGACTGGTGGGACGTAACGAAGGTCGGCAAGGCTCGGATAATCACAACTCCTCGAGCGACAGCCGGCGGCGTTACCGGCTGTGACACTGAAAAGACGACCGACATAATCGTTCAGAGCCTGCGTCGCTATTAGTCGTTATTGAGGTCACTGCGGATGAATGAGATTAGGGCAAAGTACGGCTCGCCTAAACAGCCCATCGTCATCGCGCTGAACGCCCTGGCCGACGACGGCTACCGGCAGTCCGGCTCGATAGACAACACCGAGCCGGGTTTCCTCGATGCGCTGGTCCAGGTCCAGGTGAGGGTCACCGCCGGGGCACCGGCAGGCGACTGCAACTGTCTTATCTATGCCTACGGCACAAGCGGCGGCGGTGCACCTTACTCAGGTGGTGCCAGCGGTGACGATGCGGCGTTCGGCAGCCTTGCCGGCGAGCTGATTACCAACTGTCCGCTGCTGGGCATCGTGTCACTCGATACACATAATGAGGTCTTTACGTCCGATGTCTTCAGCGTTGCGGCCGCCTTCGGCGGCATCCTGCCGGAGGACTGGGGCGTCATCGTCATGAACCAGTCCGGCCGGGCCCTGGCCTCCGCCGGCAACAGTGCATGGTACCAGGGCGTGTATGCGGAATCGCAATGATCCTCAAAACCAGCTACAAGATGTCACCGCCTGTCAGTGTGCGGCTGAGGACCGGACACGCGATTGCAAAGGACCTCGCCTGCTGCTGGCTCGCCAACGAGGGCTCGGGCATTAAGCTGTTCGACGCCGGGCCCGCCGCCATCGACCTTGCGATCGCCAATTCGCCTGCGTGGTCGACGGGCAGGTTCGGCAGGGCCATCCTGTACGACGATGCGTCGAGCCAGTACGCCCAGGCCGACAAGTCGGCAGTCGGACTGAATCCGACCGCCCTGAGTTTATTGGCGTGGTTCAACAGCGACGATGCCGCCGCCGACCAGACCCTGATCCAGGTAACCCAGGCGGTCACGGCGAACAGTTATCACGCGCTCTATCTTGTCGGGTCGCTAGCCGGTGATTACGTAAGAGCCGGCACTAACGGCCTCCCGACCTTTACCTACGCCGCGACCACAAAGGGCTTTACCGTCGGCAGGTGGCACCAGGCCGCCGGCGTCTTTCGCGGCAACAACTACCGGGCCGCATACATCGACGGAGCCAACAAGGGCACCGACACCACAGCCAGCACTAATGGCAACTTTGACCGCACTGCGATCGGGGCGATGCGTGACTCGACGCCCGGCTACTACATGTCCGGTAGGATCGCGGTCGCCATGATCTGGAAGCGTGCACTCTCGGACTCCGAGATCGCCTATCTGTACCGCCGGCCGTTCTGCATGTTCGAGGCGAGCCGATGACCGGAGAGACCAACCAGGTCAAGTGGAGGGGCGTTCGGCCGGTCGCCGGCATCGACGGCATCTGGCCTGCGACGGGTGCGACCAGGATCCTCAAGGACAATTCCCAGCTCGGCGTCGGCACCGCGATCGTATACACCGTGCCTGCGGATACAAAGCTCTACCTCTCGGGTGCGTCCCTGTCCAGCCGCCAGGCCGTTCAAGACGCCGCTACGGCCGGCCTCGGCATCCGCACCGCAGGTGACGTGCACGTAAACTGGCTGCTGTACCACTGGTACTACCGCATAGCCGAGCAGTGTCAGTCCATGGCATATCTGCCGGCCGTGGGGATCCCGGCCGGCTACGACGTATATGTAAACAGTGACCACGCCAACGTGGCCGTGCGTGGTATTATCCGGGGCTGGCTCGAGGACGTGGGCGGAGGGATATAGTGAGACGCCGATGATCTACCTTGCCAACATAGTGACGGAAAAAAACAGGGCGGTGACAGCGCCGAAGCGGACCATCCTGGATGTCACCAAGGGCCTGGTCTACAAGGTCGAGTTCAATTTCCCGTCCGGCTCCGCCGGCCTGGTGGGCGTTGCGGTGTTCGACGGCCTCTACCAGGTCTGGCCGTCGAGTGTGGGGCAGTTTTTCACCAGTGACGCGGAGACGATCGGCTTCGACGACCTGTACCTCAAAGAGTCGGCCCCGTACAAGTTCGACGTGTACACCTACAACGCCGACGACACCTACGACCACGAGCTCAACGTCCGTGTCGGCCTGGTCAGCAACGAGATGTACGTCGCCCGGTTCCTGCCGCACAAGGGCTATGAGTATTTCATGGAGCTGCTCGAGAAGGTGCGGGCCGAGCAGGCCGCCGCCGCCGAGGCACAAAGGCAGGTGATCGCAGAGACGCCGTTCGAGTGGCTGCTGCGTCAGGGGGAGGAGCTTTGCGTATGAGTCACGGCTTGCCCGACTATTATCGCGGTGTCGACATCGCCTACCAGGCCCTCTCCGAGATCATCATAAGGCCAAAGTACGGGGCCGCCGAGGAGGCCGCCGGCTTTATGCCTTGCGCGGTCGGCGAGAACACGACCCTGGTCTCCATCACGGGCAGGGGTGTCACTTACGGCGGTTATATCTGGGTCAACCACGATGAAAGCTGTGCCGGTGACATATACATGCTCAAGACCGAGGGTGAGACCATCTTTTATGTCACGCCGGAGTCTCTGAACATGTTTAATTTCGTTCGGCCGGCGGCGTCGGCTCTCTTTCTTTGCTGCTACGACGCGGTCAACTATATGTACGCTGTCGGCATAGCGCCCGGGATCACGTTCGAGACCGGTCTTGCTATTGTCTATCACGCAGCCGGGGCAAGCGCCCCGGATGTAAACTACAATATCTGCTACGCGTTGATCTGAGATGGATGTCGTATACATAGTCACTCATATTTGCGTCACGCTCGTCGCACTCGGTGCGGTGGCGCTGCGCGTCGAGCACCGGCTCACGAAGATCGAGACCGATGTCACCTGGCTGAAAGAGACGCTGGAAAAAAACTGTACAGGAGATCTGAAAGATGAAGGCGATAGGAAAGTGGATCCGTCATAATCAGGGCATGTTCGCTGCCCTGCTGATTTCTGCGGGCTTGCTGGTCTGGACGTTCGGCTGCGAGTCGAAGGTCGAGTCTCTCATCGAGCCGGGCAGGCAGGTTACCAGGGCGGAGCTGGACATCGAGGTAAAGCAGCTCGAGCGACAGCTCGAGGCCGACCTGGATATGCTGAGGGAGCGGGCGGCGGCCAAGTACCAAAAGCTCGACCGAGACGATGCGATCAAGCAGAAGCTCTATGAGTTCGCCGCCCTGTCCGCCGAGACCGGCGGGGTGAATCCTCTCGGTGTGGTGACATTGGTCGGCAGCATTATCGGTGCCGGTGCCGTCGTCGACAACCGCATCAAGGACAAGGTGATCGCCAACCGGCCGCTGGCCGCAACCACAACAACCTAACGAGGTGCCACTATGGCAAAATTCAAAGTATTGGACGTTCGCAAGATCCCCTCACCCGACGCCGGCCGGGCCGGCAGGCTCGACCACCTGGTGACGTATCAGCTCGACCCGTTCCGCACGTACATGGTGCGGGTCGCCAAGGACGTCATCAGCGAGGCCGACCTCGTCGAGGCCGTCAAGTCGGACCTGGAGGCGATGGAGCGTTTCGCGGGCAAGGAGTTTGCAACGTAGAGGTGCAAATATGGCAATAGAGCCTATCAAACTAACCACCGAGGACCGGCGAACGCTGGAGCAGCTCGGCCCCGACATCGAGGCCCTGGAGCGTGAGCTGGCAAGGGCAGAAAGGGCGGGCCTGGATGTCACCAGACTTAAAGATGACCTCGCAAAAGCAAAGACTCTGCGAGAGGGTGTCCTGCGTGAATATGCAACTTAGTGAGATCTCGGCTCGCATACGCAGTGACATCCGCCGCCAGTTCTACGGCTGGCTGCGGATCAACGTCCGGGCGGTGAACCACTCTTTTAAGGTGTGGGCGGAGAGGCAGGTGAGATAATGCCGCCGGCAATAATAGCGGTAGGTGCCGTCGTTGCAGGCACGGCCGCCGCCGTCGGCAGTGCCGTGGCCGCGGTCGCCGCAACGGTGGCCGGAGTCGTCGCCGGCGTCACCGCGGCGATCGGAGGAACCGTCGCCGGCATCGCCGGTGCGATCGGAGGACTCGTCCAGGGGATCACCAGCCTGGTCGGCAATGCGGTGCAGGGAATCGCCGGCGGTCTATCCGGGCTGGTATCCGGCATCGGCAAGATGATAAGCGGCCTTACCGAGGGCCTCCTGAAGCCGCTCGCCGACGGTGTCACCGGCATCACCGGCAAGATACAGACCAGTGTTGAGGCTCTCTCGACCAACCTGACCACCGCCATTGCAAACCTCAAGGGTAACATCAACCAAACGCTCAGCCCTATACTGACGCCGATCAAAGAGACACTTGAGGTCATCCACGGCACTGTCGTGGCGATCAAGGCACCGGTTGACGAGCTGCTCGAGCCTATCAAGGAGATAAGAGAGGCCGTAAGTGACATTGCAACGTTAAAGGTATTGGGTGAGCTGATTACCGGTACGACCTCAGTCAGTGAGGCCCTGAGCGGCGTCGCCGAGCACGCCGGTCTCACGACGGCATCGGCCATCGCCAAGCTCGTAAAAAGCATCGCTAGGCTGGGTACCGGGCTGCTCGACAAGGTCGATACCGAGATCGAGCTGACCAAGGCCACCATCGACGGCGTCGGGAAGACCTTCTCGCGAAGCCTGGACGAAAAGGTCGGCCTTGCAAAGGCAACCGTCCTGGGTATGGTGACACCGCAGCTGACAACCTTGGGTGAGTATAGTGCCGTACTGACCCGTGACATTGCGAGACTCAGCCGGCACATCGAGGACCCGACGTGGTTCGCCGCGATGCTGCTGAGGTTTTTGCGGTGACGGGAGGTGACATTTATGGCAGAGGAATTTGAGTACGGCGTCGAGACGGGACTCGACAAGTATTTCCCGGAGCACGAGGACCTGTGGGTCGAGGTGGAAGGCAACGCCCTGCAGTTCCTTGTCGAGCTGCGTGACAGGGGCATCATCGACAGGGAGACGTTCGAGGCCGACTTCGATGCGTACTGGAGCTGGTACTGGCAGCAGCAGCCCGAGGCGGCCGAAGAAGAGCCTGCGGAGTTCCCTTGGACCTGGACTTATCCTGGGGCCCCGCCGCCGGCGGGCACCCCTCCCGAGAAGGCCCTCCGCCAGGAGATCGGGGACGCACTGTTCGAGAAGCAGAAGGGCTACTTTGCGACCGCGTTCAGCCAGGTGATCGAGTCGATGTGGTCCTGGATCCTCGATCAGCTCAGGAGTCTTATCGACTTAGTCGTGGGGACGCTGGCCCCGGTGCTCGTGGCGGCCTGGGACAAAGCCAAGGATAAGCTCGAGGACTGCGGCCGGGACCTCTACAAAGGCTATTTTAGCATCTTCGAGGGCCACTCGCAAGTAAGGCCGGAGGACGCTACGACCCTGGCCCTGAAGTTATACGGTGTGGCTATGGGCCTAGGCATGGCGGCCCACGGAGTGGCCACCCTTACGGAGCTCGCACATCCCTTAAAGACGGTCGGCCTTCATCAGACCGCCGCCATAATCGGCGACTTTGCCGGGTTCGGCAGGCTCGCAGGTGCGACTATCGGGCCGCTCGTCAACAGGGTCCTCGGCCAGGCCATGACGTACGCCGTGCAGGACAGGTACCGCCCGAACATCCCGCGGGAGAATCTACTGATCGAGTTCAGGTCAAAGCGGGAGATTGACAAGTCGGAGTTCGACATGGCGATGGGCTACCAGGGCTACTCGAAGTACTGGACGGACATCGTCGAGCGGTGGCAGTGGAAGGACCCCAGGATGTTCGAGATCCTACGCCTTGCCGATGTTGGTCTCGAGCAGGGCCCGCCGCCCGCGGAGGAGATGGGCTGGCTGACGCGCTTCGGTGTCACGGGCAAGCGGCTGAAGGACTGGTGGCTGTATCGCAAGTTCATGCGTGCGGGCTACGAGGACTGCGACATCCCGGTCATGGTCCGCTTCATACACAGAAGGGAGGTGTCGTTCGCACTGACCTATGTGCGCACGGCGATCCGTAGAAATTATCGCTGGGGATATCTGTCCGACGAGGAGCTCGACAAATGGATGGACCGGCTGCAGCTGCCCGAGCAGGCGAAGGAGTGGATCTTCTGGGCGGGAGAATTGGACCGCGAGTATTTTTATCGCCAAGACTTACAGAGCTACTATGTCACCGCCTACCGCAACGACGTGATCAACGACGACGAGCTGCTGGTGGGCCTGCTTGCGATGAACCTGCCGGCGAGGGAGGCGTCGCTGCTGGTTCGCACCGAGCGGATCCGCAAACGGCCGAAGGCCCAGGCCAACGTCCCCAAAGAGCAGGCGGCACCTCTGGCGAAGATCCAGTCGGCGTATATATCACTCTACCGCGAGCAGTTCAAGAAGGGCTACATCGAGGAATCGCAGTACCTCCAGTCGCTGCTTGCCATCGGTCTTGACCGCGACCTTGCCGACGTGACGGTCCAGCTCGATGCGACTAAGAAGGCCCCGGAGCCGACTGCTTAACGATGTCGGCGAGGATGTGTGTAATAAATTCCATCCGTGCGAGCTGGCTGTGCAGCGCAGTTACCACGTCCGAGATTGTTGCGAGGATATTTTCGCTCGTATTGTTCAGCTCGACCAGCGCCTCGACGCATTTTTCGAATTGAGCGTCTGTGATCTCCATAAATACTCCTTCCGCGAACGGGCTGCCCCCTACAAGGGCCGATCTCGGGTCGGCCCGACCTGAGATACCCTGCTTTTCGTCCTGGGGCATCCTGCGAGCTCGCAGGAGCGCCGTTTTTGTCGTAAAAAGCGCATTTCTCGTTATCGGCTAACGACTTACGTCAGGCTCGTCCCAATCACTGCATCCTGCCTGCTCACAGGTCATAGGGTAATGACAGTGGAGCATGTGACCATACAGACAGAACGTGCAGGCCGTCGCATCAAAGGCGCAGACAGGACACTCGCTGCGCTCGATCTGACCGATACCTGTCGGCTTGCCGGTCTGGGCCTCCAGCTCCTCGATGTTCTTTCGACTCTCTTCGTCCAACATGTCACCTCCTATCAAATCAAAGCAGGGGCCGGCTTTACGTTTGAGCCACTGGGGCAGAGGTGCCCAGGGAAATGACCCGGCCCCTGCGAGAGCAAGTTATAACAATGAGCTAAAACGAGGTAGAAGTGCCCCGGGAAATGACCCGGCCCCTGCGTTAGCTCACTCGGTCTGTATAATGTGGTCCTTCAGAGCACCGGCGATATGCCAGCAGTCGAGGCACAGGTCGGCACAGACCGACGGATTATCAAGCGTGCGGCGGTACCGCACGCTCTGGGCGATGTGCCACATGTCCGGGATCACTACATCTCTGATCGGGACGGTCTTTTCCCTCGTGCCGCCCTTGAACAACGTGACCTTGGTACGCAAGCTCATAGCTTTGACACCTCCTTTCTCAGGTTCGAGCTCCTTTCGTCTTACGCGGGGAACAGATACAGTTGTCTGACGGGTGTCTCGAATGTCACCTGCTCTATTTTCTCCGGGCAGTTTCCGGCGGCGGCCTGTTTACAGATCTCCTCGGAGTTCTTTATGGCCTGGTTCAGGCCGGCCCCATGGTTTCGTCCGCCGCAGCAGCAGCGGCATCTTTTGGTCTTTGCCTCGTAGCACCTGGCGTCGCAGCGTCCCGTCTCACCCGCGGAATTGTAGGTCTTGAGTATGACCATGACTCAGCTTCACCCAGCCCTCATCAATGAACGCCTCCTCGTTGCCGCAGTCGTTGCAGATATAGGTGTTGTTGTCTCGCCGGCTGAGGCTGTTCCAGACCCGCTTATTGTGCATCGTTTTCTTTTTGCATCGTGGGCATGTCTTCATATTTTACCCCTCTTTCTTAACACAATTTAACACAATCTCACAAAGTTATTAACAGGTAAACGAAGATAAAAAATCGTTGTAAGTCCAGCCGACACTATATGTTATGTTTCATTCGATTTTCAAACTTAACAATTTAACACCCTATAATACTACTAGTTACTAGACTCTAGTATAGTTTAAACTTACGTTCGCTCACTTCGTTCGCTCCGTAAGTTTATGGCCGTAAGCACTTACGCAAACACCCGCCGCGTGGCGGTTACCAAAAGCCCGCCCAGCCGAGATAACTGATCCGTGCTTGTTCGTGTTTGCCACAACAAGACATTGACTGGGCGGGCTTCACGTCAGCGCACGTTGTTCGGGTCGGCTTGTTGCTCCAGCTTATCGAGCCGCTTATCCTGGGCCGCATCGGACAGGATACTGTCCACGGTGCTGAGTATGCCCAAGCCCATGCCAACCGCCGCCATGTCACGGGTCGAGCAACCGCAGCTGCAGAGTAGGATAATAACTAGACCCCATCTGATCACTAATCGCTTCATGGTTTCACCTCCTCTCAA